>Ga0114984_1000961_pt1 | contig 10871 bp, 10 predicted proteins | sample Shrwel1BS1Day1_FD_96987 | JGI IMG/M metagenome (GOLD analysis project Ga0114984, IMG submission 96987) | Subsurface microbial communities from deep shales in Ohio, USA - Utica-3 well 1 S-1-Day1 | ecosystem: Environmental > Aquatic > Deep subsurface > Shale gas/oil reservoir > Produced water/Flow... | reverse complement strand
CTCGCGACCATATCAACAGCATTCGCGACAATCTGCAGGAGATCGAGCAGGAAGAGCAGCGCCTGGTGCGCGCCACCATGCGTTTGGAGGGCTGGGCGTAGGGCGGGTGCAACCCGCCTGATGGCGGTGGCGGGTTGCACCCGCCCTACGTGGCTGAGTCAGGGCATCAGCCCGAGTCTCAGCCAGGCCCGCCGCCGTCAGGCCGACAGTTTTCTGCGCAACACCAGCCGCAGTCTCAAGTACATCTCGGCGCAGCTGGGGTTTCGCGATCAGAGCAGCTTTCACAAGGCGTGCATGCGTTGGTTCAACACCTCGCCGAATCAGTACCGTGCATTACAGGAGGGTCGCGCGTTGTGAGGACGTGCACATCGCCTGGCATATGTCGTCACGTTACAACGAGTTGTCGATAAAGAACATTGCATGCAAAAGCTGTTTTGTATGAGGCTCTCATATGTAGGAGTATTACGGGGCATGGAGCTCTGTGGTTCTTTCCCTTCCCACGTACGACCCGAAAACAATAATGAAGAAGCACCTCAACGATCAGTTATTCGAACTCATCGCAGCGAGCATCCGTAAAGGTCGACTCAAGTCGGGAACCTTGCTGCTCGAAGGGCCCCTGGCGGATCTGTTCGGTGTGAGCCGTTCGCCTGTGCGCCAGGCGCTGCTCAACCTGCATCAGGCAGGTCTGGTCTGCACATTCGACGGCCGTGGCTATCTGGTCGGGGCGCAGCCTGGCAAGGTGCTGCGGCGCAAGCTGGAGGCGAGCGATTTCAAACTGACGGATGACCGCGCTCAGGCGCCGCGCAAGACGGAAAGCTGGAAGGCGGTCTATGACCAGATCGAGCGCGACCTGCTGCATCAGTCGCTGTTCGGCACCTACCGCATCAATGAGCTGGAGCTGTCACGCCATTACGGCATCAGCCGCACGGTCTCCAGCCAGGTGCTGACACGCCTGTCGTTGATGGGCCTGGTCGAGCGTGACGAGCGCTCCCGTTGGCAGCTCGGACAGTGGGACGAGGAGCGTTTGGCTGAGCTGTACGAAGTCCGTCGACGCCTGGAGCCTTACGTGCTCATGCGGGCGGCAGAGTTCCTACAGCCGGAGCAACTGGACGGTTATATTGAGCGTCTGCACCAGGCCATGGATCTCTACCCGGACATGGACAGCCGCCAGTTCGACGACCTGGAAAGCGACCTGCACATCGAGACCCTAGGCCGCTGTCCCAACCGGCAGATGCTGCAGATATTGCGCCGCACCCACTCGCTGCTGCTATCGGGCAAGCATATCCTGCTGGACAAGAGCTATTTCCCCGATGAAGAGCCCTTCTTCCGCGAGCACTTGAGCATTTTCGAGAACTTGCAGGCCGGCCGCCCTGACCTGGCTGCGCAAAGCATGGAAGAGCACTTGGTAATCGCCGAGCGCAAGGTCAAACAGCGCATGGCGTACTTCCGTGAGCATAACCGTATCGCTGCCGTGCCCTATCTGGAGCGGATCGACGCGTAGACGCCGCTGTTGCTGTAGGAGGCCGCTTGCGGGCGATCGAGGTGCCGGCAGAGAAGTGGGCTCCTACGAGGTGACACATCACAGATGTACGTCAGCAATGAAAACGGCCGGGATTGCCCGGCCGTTCTTCATTCCCTCAGTGTCTGACGATCAGGTCACCGCACCCACCTGCCACGGCACGAACTCGTTGTCACCGTAGTTGTACAGCTCGCTCTTGGACGGCTCGCCCGAGGCGATCTCGATGATGATGTCGAAGATCTTCTGCCCGGCTTCGGCGATGCTCAGTTCGCCGTCGACGATACCGCCGCAGTTGATGTCCATGTCCTCTTCGAGCTTGCGGAACATCTCGGTGTTGGTGGCCAGCTTGATGCACGGCGCGGGTTTGAAGCCGGATACCGAACCGCGCCCGGTGGTGAAGCAGATCATGTTGGCGCCGGAGGCCACCTGGCCGGTCACCGACACCGGATCGTAGCCGGGGCTGTCCATGAACACGAAGCCGCGTTCAGTGATCGGCTCACCCCATTCGTATACACCGTTGAGCGAGCTGGTGCCGCCCTTGGCGGCGGCACCGAGGGATTTTTCCAGGATGGTGGTGAGGCCGCCGGCCTTGTTGCCTGGCGAGGGGTTGTTGTTCAGCTCGGCGCCGTTGATGCGCGTGTACTCCTCCCACCAGGTCAGGCGGTCGAGCAGCTTCTGGCCGACTTCATGGCTGATCGCGCGGGCGATCAACAGGTGCTCGGCGCCGTAGATTTCCGGCGTTTCGCTGAGAATCGCGGTGCCACCGTGCTGGGCCAGCAGGTCGGCGGCGTAGCCCAGCGCCGGATTAGCGGTGATGCCGGAATAGCCGTCGGAACCGCCGCACTGCATGCCGACCATGATGTGCTCGACGCTTTCCGAGGTGCGTTCCAGGCGGCCGATGGCGTCGAGCATCTCGGTCACCTGTTCGATGGCGCGGGCGATGCTGGCACGGGTGCCGCCGGCGTTCTGGATATTGAAGACGCGGAAGTTCGGCCCCTCGCTGATGTTGTAGCGCTTCATCAGCGAGGAAATCTGGTTGGTCTCGCAGCCCAGGCCGATCACCAGCGCGCCGGCGATATTGGGGTTGCAGGCATAGCCCCAAATGCTGCGTTCGAGGAACTTGAAGCCTTCCGATTCGGTATTGATCGCACAGCCGCTGCCATGGGTCAGCGCCACCACGCCATCGATGTTGTAGCGCTTGAGCAATTCCGACCCATTGAAATGCGCCGCCACTGCGCGTGACACCGTCGCCGAGCAGTTCACCGTGGACAGGATGCCGATGTAGTTACGTGTGCCGACGCGGCCATCCGGACGGCGATAACCCATGAAGCGGCGGCGCTGTTCCGGTGGCAGTACCGGCGTGCGCTCGATGGGCGGTGGCAGCTGGTTGTTGGCGTGGCTCTGCGGCATCGACACGTTGTGGGTGTGCACGTGGGCGCCGGCGGCGATGTCCTGGCTGGCGACGCCGATGACCTGGCCGTACTTGAGCACGGCTTCGCCACTGGCGATGGCGCGGCGGGCGATCTTGTGGCCGGCGGGAATATCGTCCAAAGCGTCTAGGGCGAGGCTTTCGACATGGCTGCCGCGGGCCAGAGCACGGCGTGCGACGGCCACGGAATCTTGATCGCTGAGGATAACCACGGTCGGGGTATTCGTGATGAGTTGCATGGCTCGTTCTCATTGTTGTTGTGATCGACTGCCGACGATACTGACAAAAATGAACATTGCACGCAATAAATTCAGGTGTTAGTGTCGGCGCTACACAGCTGCTAGCCAGCACACAAAAACAACAATGTGAGGCTTTCCTGATGGATCGTTCCCATCCGCTTGGGCGCGTCGGTTACGTGCCGACCGCCTGCCTGTACAGCCCTGCCATCTGCCTGCAGGGAGCTCGTCATGACTAAGCTCGTCGATGCCTACTTCAACCTGCTCAAGCTGCTCGCGGTCATCTGCCTGGTGACCATGGTGGTGCTGGTGTTCGGCAACGTCGTGCTGCGCTACGGCTTCAACGAAAGCATCCTGATTTCCGAAGAACTGTCGCGCTGGGCGTTCGTCTGGCTGACCTTCCTCGGCGCCGTGGTGCTGCTGCGCGAGCGCGGCCACATGACCGTGGATCTGGCGCTGCGCGCCATGCCCAGCTGGAGCGAACGTGGCTGCATGATCCTTTCCCAGTTGCTGATGCTGGGGTGCTCCGGGCTGTTCCTGTGGGGCAGCTGGCAGCAGGTGCAGATCAACCTGCACGTGCCGTCGCCGGTGTCCGGCTGGTCGATGGGCATCTTCTACGGTGCGGGCGTGTTCTTCGGCGCGTCGGCCTGCGTGATCCACGTCTACGAGGCGCTGCGCCTGAGTCTGGGTGGTGAGCTGGTGCTGCCCGACCCGCTGGACGAAATCCACCAATAGCCGCTGCGACGGGTACGTAGCGCAGCTGCGCTCGGCCCTCTCATAACGATAAGAACCGGGGTACTGTGATGATCGTCATCGCAATTTTCGTGATTTCTCTATTTGCCGCCATGGCGATTGGCGTGCCGATTTCCTACGCGCTGATCCTCTGCGCGCTGGCCATGATGTATCACCTCGACCTGTTCGACGCGCAGATCGTCGCCCAGGGTCTGGTCAACGGCGCCGACAGCTTCCCGCTGATGGCCGTGCCGTTCTTCATGCTGGCCGGCGAGCTGATGAATGCCGGTGGTCTGTCCAAGCGCATCGTCGCCATGGCTATCGCCCTGGTGGGCCATATCAAGGGTGGCCTGGGTTATGTGACCATCCTCGCCGGCTGCGTGCTGGCTGCACTGTCCGGCTCGGCGGCCGCCGATGCGGCGGCGCTGGCCGCGTTGCTGGTGCCGATGATGGTCAAGGTTGGCCACAGCCGGGAGACCTCCGCTGGCCTGGTGGCTTCCGCTGGCGTGATCGCCCCGGTGCTGCCGCCTTCGATCGGCCTGATCCTGTTCGGCGTCGCCGCCAACGTCTCCATCACCAAGCTGTTCCTGGCCGGCATCGTACCGGGGCTATTGCTGGGCATGTCGTTGTGCGCGGCCTGGTTCCTGGTGTCGCGTCGCGGCACCCTGACCACCACCGAGCGTGCGCCGCTGCGCGAGCTGCTCAAGGCGTTCAAGGAAGGCATCTGGGCACTGCTGCTGCCGGTGATCATCCTCGTCGGCCTGCGTGCCGGCATCTTCACCCCGACCGAAGCCGGTGTGGTAGCGGCTGTCTACGCCCTGCTGGTGTCGGTGCTGGTCTATCGCGAGATGACCTGGAAGACCCTCTACCAGGTGCTGGTGTCCTCGGTGATGACCACCGCGATGGTGATGTTCCTAGTGGCCTCGGCGATGGTCGCGGCCTGGATGATCACCGTGGCGGATCTGCCCAGCGCGGTGGTCGGCCTGCTGGAGCCGCTGATAGACAGCCCGCGTCTGCTGATGCTGCTGATCGTCATCATCGTCATCGTGATCGGCATGGCCATGGACATGTCGCCGATCATCCTGATCCTAGCCCCGGTGATGATGCCGGTGGTGGTCGCGGCCGGCATCGACCCCGTGTACTTCGGCGTGATTTTCGTGATGGTCTGCGCGGTCAGCCTGCTCACCCCACCGGTCGGCGTGGTGCTCAACGTGGTGGCCGGGGTCTCCAAGGTCGGCTTCGTCGGCATTGTCCGCGGGGTGCTGCCGTTCCTGCTGGCGGAGCTGCTGATCATCGGCCTGCTGCTGGCCTTCCCGCAGTTGCTGATCGTTCCGGCGCAGTGGTTGTACTAGATACCGTGCCGGCCATCGACAGGTGGCCGGCACCCAGGGCTCTGGCCCAATTCCATGCCGGCGACGGCAAGCATAAAAACAAGAGGACTTCACCATGACATTCATCCCCAAGGCCCTGACTTCACTGCTGTGCGCATCCGCCGTGCTGCTTTCGGCCGCTCATGTTCAGGCCGACGAGATCAACCGCCACAACTTCAAGGTCGCCTTCGTCCAAGCCAAGGATCACCCGCACGGGCTGGGGGCGAACAAGTTCGCCGAGATCCTCAAGGAGAAGAGCGACGGCAAGATGAAGGTGATGGTGTTCGCCAGCGGCACCCTGGGTGGCGATGCGCAGGTGATTTCCTCGGTGCAGGGCGGCACCGTCGACATGACCCTGGTGACCCCCGGCCTGCTCTCGGGCATCGAGAAGGGCTTCGGTCTGTACGGTCTGCCGTTCCTCTTCAAGAACTCTGCCGAAGTCGACGCGGTACTCGACGGCCCGGTCGGGCAGAACCTGCTAACCAAACTGGAGCCGCATGGCCTGGTCGGCCTGGGCTACTGGGATCACGGTTTCCGCCATGTCACCAACAGCAAGCGTCCGGTGCAGACACTGGAAGACATCAAGGGCCTGAAGCTGCGCCTGCAGCAGATTCCCTCCGCCATCGAGTCGTTCAGGGCGTTGGGCGCCAACGTGGTGCCGCTGTCGTTCACCGAGCTGTACACGGCGATGGAAACCCGCACCGTCGACGGCCAGGAAAACCCGCTGGCGGCCATCGAGACCTCGAAGTTCTATGAAGTGCAGAAGTACCTGTCGCTGACCGGCCATTTCTACGACCCGCTGGTGGCGATCTTCAGCAAGCGTACCTGGGACAAGCTCAACGCCACCGAGCGCGAACTGGTGCGCAGCGCCGCCCTGGAGGCGCAGGCCTACGAGCGCAAGGTTTCCCGCGAGATGGACGTCAGCTCGCGCGAGGCGCTGGCCAAGCTGGGCATGCAGATCAACGAAGTGGCGCCGGAAGAAATCGAGCGCATGCGTGAGCAGGTGCGTCCGACCGTCGAGAAGCTGGTGGCCGAGTACGGTCCCGAGTTGATGGCCGCAATGAACGCCGAGATCGCCAAGGTGCGCAGCGTTCAGTAAGCCCCCGTGTCCGGCCGGCACGCTCCTGTGCCGGCCGCTGCCCACATGCAAGGTGGATTTTCATGACAACTATCAATGTCGGGTTCATCGGCCTCGGGTTGATGGGCCATGCCATGGCCAACAATATCCAGAGCAAGGGTTTCAGCCTCGGCGTCATGGCACACCGCAACCGTCAGCCGGTCGATGACCTGGTCGGCAAGGGCGCGCGCGAGTTCGCCAATGCCGCCGAGTTGACCCGTGCCGTCGACGTGGTGCTGCTGTGCCTGCCGGGCACGGCCGAGGTCAGTCGCACCCTGGCTGGCGAGCAGGGCGTGCTGGCCGGTCTGCGTCCGGGGCAGATCGTGGTTGACTGCAGCACGGGTGACCCGAATCGCACCGCCGAGCTGGCTGCACAGGTGACCGCTTGCGGTGGGCATTACCTCGACACGCCGGTCAACCGCACGCCCAAGGATGCCCAGGCCGGGCGCCTCAACGTGCTCGCCGGCGGCGATGCCGCCGTGCTGGAGCGGGTGCGTCCGGTGCTCGAGTGCTTCTCCGAGACCATCCATCACCTCGGCCCGCTGGGCTCGGGGCACAAGGCCAAGGTGATCCACAACTTCATCTCCCAGGGCAACGCCACCATCCTCGCCGAGGCATTCTGCACGGCGGCGAAGAATGGCATCGACCTGGCCGCATTCGCCGAGATCTGCAGCATGAGCGGCGGCTACAGCCGCACCTTCGAGCGGATCATCCCCTACGTCCTGCACGGTGACGACTCCGGGCAGCAGTTCGCCCTGGCCAACTGCGAGAAGGACATGCGCTATTACACCGAGTTGACCAAGCTGACGCCGACCACCGGCATCGTTTCCGATGCGGTGTACCAGACCTTCATGCTGGCCAAGGTGCTCGGTCACGGCGACAAGTACGTGCCGCGCCTGTTCGACGTGCTGGGTGAGATCAACGGCGTGCGCGTAAGCGCCTGCCCGCAAGAGGACAAGGCATGAAACTGCTGCGCTACGGCCCGCCGGGTCAGGAGAAGCCCGCGCTGCTCGCCGCCGATGGCAGCCTGCGCGATCTGTCGCTGCACGTGCTCGACATCAGCCCGCGTACGCTCGACCCCAAGGCGCTCGACGAACTGCGCGCACTCGACCCACTCAGCTTGCCGCGAGTCGAGGATGGCGTGCGCATCGGTACGCCCATTGCCAACATCGGCAAGCTGATCTGCGTCGGGCTGAACTACGCCGACCACGCCAAGGAATCCAACCTGCCGGTGCCCAGTGAGCCGGTGCTGTTCATGAAGGCTACCAGCGCCATCTGTGGTCCCAACGACGCGGTGATCATTCCGCGTGGCTCGGAAAAGACCGACTGGGAAGTGGAGCTGGGCATCGTCATCGGGCGCAAGGCGCAGTACGTCGAGCGTGAGCAGGCGCTGGAGCATGTCGCCGGCTACTGCATCGTCAACGACGTGTCCGAGCGTGCCTATCAGCTCGAAAGGGGCGGCACCTGGGACAAGGGCAAAGGCTGCGACACCTTCGCTCCCATCGGTCCCTGGTTGGTGACGCCTGAGGAAATCGCCGACTTGCGCAATCTCGATATGCACCTGAGTGTGAACGGCGAGACCCGGCAGAACGGCAACACCCGCACGATGATCTTCTCCATCGACGAGATCGTCAGCTACATCAGCCAGTTCATGACGCTCAACCCGGGCGACGTGATCTGCACCGGCACGCCTCCGGGCGTCGGCGCCGGCATGCAGCCGCCGCAGTTCCTCAAGCCCGGCGACCGCATGCGCCTGAGCATCAGTGGCCTGGGTGAGCAGCGCCAGAACGTGGTGGCCTGGCAGCGTTGAACATTGGGCGGCGCCTGTCGCCCCGTACCTGAACGAGATGAGGTTTGAATATGCAACGACGCCTGTACCCAGGGCGCGATTTTCGCCGTGCGCAGAATATTGACGAGTTGCGCGAGATGGCGCGCCGCCGGTTGCCGAACTTTTCCTTCGAGTATGTCGAGGGCGGCGCCGACGATGAGGTGACGCTCAGGCGTAACCGCAGCGTATTCGAGGGCATCACCCTGCAGCCGCGCACACTGGTCGATGTTGGCCAGCGCGATCTGGGGTGTCATTTCTTCGAGCGTCCATCGAGCATGCCTTGTTTGATCGGCCCGACTGGTTTCAACGGCCTGCTGACCGATCGTGGTGATTGGCACCTGGCCCAGGCGGCCACCCGTGCCGGTATTCCCTTCGTGCTGAGCAATGCTTCCACCGTCGCCATCGAAGAGATCGCTGCCATCGACGGGGTGCGTGCCTGGATGCAAATTTACCTGTACCGCACCCGCCAGCACGTTGCTGATCTGGTGGCGCGCTGCAAGGCGCTGGAACTGGAGGCCATAGTGGTCACCACCGACAGTGCGATCCTCGGCAATCGTGAGTGGGACCGGCGCAATTACAGCCGGCCGCTGAAGCTCGACCTGCGCAATGCCTTGGACGTCGCGGCCCATCCAGGCTGGGTCTGGGATGTGCTGGTACCCCATGGCGTGCCGCGCTTCAAGAACCTGGGCAATCTGTTGAAGCCAGGACAGGACTCGGTGAAAGGCGCGGCCAGTGCCATCGGCCAGGAGCTGGACGCCACCCTGAGCTGGCAGGACATTGCCTGGTTGCGCGACCTGTGGCCCGGAAAACTCATCGTCAAGGGCCTGATGCATCCGGACGATGCGCCCCAGGCACTCAAGTACGGCGTCGATGGCGTGGTGCTGTCCAATCACGGCGGTCGCCAGCTCGATGGCGCAGTGTCGGCCATGGAGGTGCTGCCCGGTATCGTGCGGCAGCTCAAGGGGCGCGTTAGCGTGTTCCTAGATGGTGGTTTCCGCCGCGGCACGGACATTCTCAAGGCCCGTCTGTTGGGCGCCGATGGGGTGTTCCTGGGGCGTGCGGGTCTCTATGGCCTGGCCGCGGGCAAAGGCCCGGGGGCCAGCCACGCGATCGAGATCCTGCGTAGCGAGATGGACCGTTCCCTGGGGCTGCTGGGCTGCAGCAGCCTGGAGGAACTGACGCCCGATCTGATCCACGATCCCGTCTGGCGCGGCTTGGCCGAAGCCATTCGTCGCTAGTTTTCCAACTGCCTCGCACCCACCCACGAATCTGCAGGTGCGAGGCAGCTTTTTATGACCTGCCATCCTTGGTAGCCACCCTTTCGGGGGCGTCGCCCACTACGTCGAAAATAGCTCCCGGCTATTTTTTATTCCACTGACCTTCATGTTTTCGTAGATCCTATGTTCGGCCGCAAGCCTGTTGTCCGATCCTATTGCGGTCAAAGGGTATTCCGGAACGCCAGACGGCGAAGGCAATTCGCAGGAGCTTGCGGGCAATGATGCAGTTCACGGCTGTCTTGCTTAGCCCACGCGCCAGCCAGGCTGCACGCTCGCTTTGCCAGAGACCGGCTCGGCAGGCGCCTTGCGCGGCGAGGTAGAGCAACCGTCGGTACTCTGGATGACCTTGCTTAGAGAGCTTTCTGCTCCCCTGATAGCACCCTGATTCACGTGGACGTGGGTCGAGACCAAACGCTGCCACCAGGGCATCGCTGCGACGATAGTCGGTTTGGCTCAGGTGCTGGCTTAGGGCAATGCTGACGAGCGGACCGATACCCATGATGCTTTGTAGTAAACGACGCTGTTCTGCCAAGCGTGGGGTCTGGGCCAACAGCCGTTCCAGTTCTACATCAAGCGTGCTCAACAGCTTGCGGTACTCCGCCAGAAGGGGCTGCAAAGCCTGTTGCAACCAGGGCTCACCATGACTGCTTTGCAGCAGCGCCGCACGCTGCTTTACCAGCAGATGGCGCCGCCGTACCAGGCTGGCAATGCCCCTCTGCTCCGCCGTAGGTGGAACAAACGGATGGGCCTGATCGGTTTCGTTGTGAACAAAGCGGGCAATGCCTCGCGCATCCAGCAGGTCGGTCTTGCCCCGTTGCCGCAGGCTGCCCAGGTAGCGGGCAATCTGTCGTGGATTGAAGACATAGACGCAGTGGCCGGCGGCATAGGCCCGTTCGGCCAACTGTACGTGGTAGGTACTGGTTGCCTCCATGCCAATGCGACACCCTGGAGGCAGTTCTTTCAGCCAACGTTGGATAGCCGCTGGCCGATTGGCCAGGCAGACGACCGGCCCCTGACCATAGGTCGCCACCACCAACTCATCCTTGCTGACATCCACTCCGATATCGGTCGATACCTGGTTCATCCCGGCAGTCCTCTCAGTTGACGATTAAACTGTCGAGGCCGGGGCGGCATCAGCTTGAGTGTGAGCTTGCTAGCTATCGGCGGTCGGGGTCGTCGCCGTGCGAAAGGTTCGGACCTCGCCGCTGCATCCCTAATCGACACTGCGGCTGATGAAGCAGGGAATAGCTACTGGAGTCTGTTCGCGTAGGCGACAGATAGCCCGGATAGTCCCTCCGCCTCGGCACTCTTTTGGCTTACCTCTTCCACTTTAGAGTGCCTGACGAACATACAAGCCCGGATG
>Ga0114984_1000959_pt1 | contig 10877 bp, 9 predicted proteins | sample Shrwel1BS1Day1_FD_96987 | JGI IMG/M metagenome (GOLD analysis project Ga0114984, IMG submission 96987) | Subsurface microbial communities from deep shales in Ohio, USA - Utica-3 well 1 S-1-Day1 | ecosystem: Environmental > Aquatic > Deep subsurface > Shale gas/oil reservoir > Produced water/Flow... | reverse complement strand
GTTGTGCACGCCGGCTTCACGCAGTTTGATGGCTGTTCCAAGGCCGGCAAAGCCTGCGCCAATGATCAGGGTGTCGTACACATGCTCGCCGCTTTTTTCCGCGGCCTTGCGGCGTGTGGCTGTGCCCGCAGTGGCCGATGTTGTGGCCGATGTTGTGGCCGAGGTTCTGGCCGTTGTTCTGGGCTTGGGCGCAGCCTTCAATGCCTGTGCACGTGTGGTTTTCTCGGTCGTCATCTTAATTTCCCGTTCTTGTTCTTTCTCGTTCTTGCAATCAAGCCGTGGTGTGCCAGGTCAACTTGTTCACCCAGCTTGGCACTGCAGGTAACCAGCTTTTCGGAATGTAGTTGGAGGCTTTCACCGCGGCATCCACGGGTGCATGGTAGAAGCGGTTTTTGCGGTCAATGACCCACTTGCCATGAAGGCGCATGACCTGGTACCAGGGGTTGCGGCGACCTTCGGGTGTTTCACCACCGTACTTTTCAAACTTGGCCATGGCCTCATACAGCTTTTCTTCTTTCAGGCCCATAGTTACGATGTTGTCGCGCATGCGGTTTAGCAACGGGAAGTACACAGCCACGCCCAACAGCAATTTGGGGTTGATTGCAGTGGCAATTGATTCCAGCGCCAGGCGATACATTGGGCCGTGACCCATCATTTCCAGCACGTGGAAGTCCACGCCAAGGTGGCGCGCTTCATCGGAATTGATTTTCTTGAATACTTCGTGACACACGGGGTCTTTGACTTCGTCCAGCAGGAACTTGCACAGTGCGCCGTCGAGCGTCACTTCCAGCATGGGGATCACACTGCCCAGCACGCTCAGCGGCATGTCATCGCTGTACTTGTCCAGCCACTCGATGGTCAATCGCAGGTTGATGTTTGGCTCGGGAATTTCACCGTCTTCCAGCATGCCCCAGCGTTGCATCAAGGCCAGTTCGGCGTTGGCGTGGCGCTGCTCTTCCGCATGAAACCAGGTGTAAATTTCGCGCAGCGTATCATTGGGCGCCTTCTTGGCCATGGCTGCAAAGCCACGTGCACCAATGTGTTCAATCCAGGTCAGGTCGGCCATGAAAGCTTTCAGCTTGGGCCACTGTTCTTCAGTGATCATTTCACGTCCGGGGGCATCCCAGTCAATGTCGGCCAGGGCCCACTGATTTTCCTTGATGCGGCGCAGTGTTTTTTCCAGATCGAGTTGAGGCATTTGTCAGTACTCCTTAAAAAGCTTTAGCGGCCACACGGGCCAACAAACCAGCACCGCGTGCATAGCTGCGGGGCATCAAGCGCTTCATGCGCCAAATCATGCGGGCATCGAGCTGCGGCAATACATACAGTTGCCCTTTGTCCAATGCATTCAGTGTTTCTTTCGCCACGCCCTCGGCGGACACGCCGGTCCACTCCATCAGCTTGTTGGCAAGTTGGTTGGAAGCAGCGTCGATGCGGCCATCCTTGGTGATGTTGGTTTTGACGAAGGTGGGGCACAGGGCGGTGACATTCACGCCAGTGCCAGCCATTTCAGCGGCCAGGGTTTCGCTCAGCGCCAAGGCGCCGGCCTTGGTGACGTTGTAGGCGCTCATCAAGGGCGCAGCTGCGAAGCTGGCAGTAGAGGCCACATTGATGATGCCGCATTTCTTCGCAGCGCCTTTTTTGCGCAAGCGCGGGGCAAACACGTGGCAGCCGTGGATCACGCCCCACAGGTTCACGCCAATGGTCCACTTCCAGTCGTCAATGGTGGTTTCACCCACCGGCTTTCCACCCGCACCCACGCCGGCGTTGTTGATTACCAAGTCGATTGCTGTGTCGTGGTCAGTGCCACCAAAAATACGTTCGGCCTCAATGGCCAGGGCTTCAACGTCTTTCAGCTTGCTGACATCGCATTTCACAGCCCAGGCCTGCTCGACAAACACCAGGTCCTTGTTCTTCAATTTGCCGGCTACCATGTCCATGATCAGGTCCACGGTTTCCTGCGCACGCTCAAGACTAATGTCGGCACACACCACGCGGCCACCGCGGCGAACAATTTCCATGGCGAAGGCCCGGCCAATGCCGCTGCCTGCTCCGGTGACTACCGCGTTGGCACCCTTGGTGATTTTCTTACCGAACATTGAATTCCCTTAGTTCACTTGGTTGAGCTTGGTCAACACTTGACACATTGACCGTGACATTGAACAATGTCATATTAAAACGAACGTTTGTTCGGATTCAATTCGGATTTTTTATGGCCAGAAAACCAAAACAGAATCGCTCCCAAAACACCGTGGACACCATTGTTCAGGGTGCCTTCATCGCCCTGTCCAAACATGGCGCAGAAGGCGCAACAACAAGGCAAATTGCGGAGTGCGCGGGAGTTGGGGTGGGTTCAATTTACGAGTATTTCGAGAACAAGGAAGCCATTTTCGGCGCGATGGGGGAACAATTTTCCCGTGAGCTGGTGGCCTTGATTCAGACAGCAGCCCCTTCCCTTGTTCGGCTTTCGCTTCGCGATGCGGTGTATGAATTGATCGCCCAAACCGCAGAGTTTCTGAGAAAAGACAACGAACTGTACCTGCGCTGCGCCAGGGAATCAGCCTTGATGGAAAAGCATGTGCCTTTTGGACAGGTTTACCGGGCTCTGGCTGACCTGTTTATTCAACATGCCATCAAGCATCCGGAAATTCTAAAGCTGAACAACCTGCAGACCATGGCCTACATTTTCATCAACAGCGGCATGGCCACGATGATTCGCTATTTGAACCACCCCAACCCCGGTTTTTCATTTGATGATCTGGCCAAAGGGCTGGCGGACATGGCGGGGCATTATGTGGAGAAGGAACTCAGTCAGTTGTAATGACATTTGCAGGGTTAAAAGCAAGAAATGACTGGGCTATTTTCCAAAACTCACGTCCAGGCTCAGACCGTAAGTGAGTGGATCGCCGGCATAGCCGCCATATTCACCCAAGCTATAGAGTGCTGAAACGGCGGCAATGTAATCTTCATTGAACACATTCTTGACCCAGGCTTGCAGGTTCCAATGATTTTTCAAATCGCGCAAGCCAATTCTCAAATTGGTCAATTGATACTCATCGATCAGACTGTTTCTGCTTTGATCTACAGCACCAAAAGCGCTGCTGCGAAATGTGTGATCAACACCCAGATAAGGCTCTATAAAACCACGCTGAGCAAACCGCTTTTCAAGCGTGGCGAACCCACTCCAACGTGGTGCGTTGTACAACTGCTTGCCACTCAGATTTTTGTCATTGCGGCGAGTGTCCTCATTCGGCGCGTTTGGAAAGCGGGTGGAAATTGCCCGGTTGTATGCAAACCCGAGCCCCATGAACAACGATCTGCTGACTGGGAACGCAATATCGAACTCAACACCTTGCAGACGAACCTCAGGAATGTTCAGCACATTATTTTGTCGGGGGCTGGCCACCAACCCATCACCCTCATCGTAGGTCAACGCCTGGAAATTTCTTACTTTGGAGTTATAAATTGTTGCATTTGTAATGATTTGTTTTTCGGGTTGCACTTTCCGGATACCCAACTCAAGGCTGTCGGCGATTTCTGCCTTGAATTGCGGCTCAACCCGTGGACTTAAACCAGCCAGATTCAATCCACCACTTTTGTAGCCACGCGTCAGGCTTGCATGCCCGGTCAGCGTGCTGTCGAACTTGTGGCGCAATGACAATTGACCGCTCAAACCGCTGTCTTTTCGTGTGTCACTCCTGTCAAAAGACTCACCCACCAAAGAATCAATCAAACCATCGTAAGTAATCGCTGAGGCATCTTGACCCAGCAGTGCACCCAAGGCAGCTAGGTTATTGGTCAAACTCAAGGGGCTTGAGTCCAGATTTCCACCTGAACGGCTTCGGCTGATACTGGCCGTCCGTCGGCTAGTGTTGTAACGCAGCCCCGAAGACAAAGTGGTGTTCAAACTGGTGTGCAAATCTGCATTGGCAAACAACGACACGGTGTTTGTTTCCTGGCGATACGGGGTGATCAACTGCAAACCATTGAGTGCCTGCGGCGGCAAGATGGCATTGATTAAAAGCCCACTGTTTTGTCGATTCAATCCGGGTAGTTGTCGGCGCAGCACCCCTCCAACAGCCCACAGTGCAATTTCATCACCCAGAATGCCCAACTCGCGCCCCTGCAGGTTTTCATTCATCAGGAAAACACCCAAGGTGGTATCCAGGCGCTTGAATTGGCTGTGCCAACGCAACTCCTGCATCAACTGCCTGGAACGAGTGGTCGTGCTGCCCTCCAAAAGGTTCATGGAGGTACCGTCGTCATTTCTGGCGGGGTCAAAAGCAAGTTGGCTGACCCCTGTAATGCTGACAAAACGATGGCGACCCACAGGTCCCCATTCGGCCACCAAGGTGGCGGATTCCTTTGTAATTTTGCTGTGTGGGCTGATGTTGTTATCGACCTCCCGGTCGAAGGGGTTGGTGCCCACGCGCTGGTAACCCATGTACTCATCTGATGCCTGAATACCTGGGCTTACCGGGGCCAGTAAGCCAATGGCGCAACACCTCTGATCCATCACGCCGTATTCACCAATCAGGCGGACTACCCAATCATCCGCAGGTGTCCACAGAAGCTGCCCGCGAATACCCTGGCGGTTTTGATCATTGAACTGGCTTGAATCAAATCGGTTGTTGATCAGGCCCTCGCGATACTGGCTATACAGGCTAAGGCGACCTGCCAGCTCACCGGGCAAAATAGAGCCATTGATGCTGGCGTCGGTCTGAAGGTAACCGTAATTGCCGACCGACAACCCTGCCTTGCTTTCTGAAATGTGGCTGGGTGCTCGGGTGCGCAAATGCACTTCCCCGGCTGTACTTCCCAAGCCGTAGCGTGCACCTTGAGGGCCGCGCAGTACAGTGACATCCTCTAGGTCAAACAAGCCAAAAGCACCGTAAGATTGCCGACCCAGATAAACGCCATCCTGATACAAACCAACACTGCTGTCCAAACCGTCATTGAACTGGTTGTTACCCAAACCACGGACAGAAAAACCGGCAATCCTTGGGGTTGTTCCAAAACCATAAAACCCTGGGACACGCTGACTGGCTTCGAAAAGGGTTTGCAGGTTGGACTGCTCGAGAGATTCACCAGTCAATTCAAACTTGGAAGCGTTGACTGAAAATGCAGATGACTCCTGCTCGCGGACACCACTAACCTGCACTTCTTGAAGGGCCTGAACACCCTGAGAAAATGCAAATGTCGCCCAGTTCCCCAACAGGGCAACAGACAGCAGTTTGAAGCACAGCGTTGGGAAAATGGGCAATCTGAACATCCGCAAATCATACTTCTTTTTTTTGTTTCAGGATTGCCCACTTATGGCTCAAAAGCTGTAACGAACCATCAACCAGGTCTTAAGCTTGGTGAAGGGATTCAAGAACAGTCGGAATAAATCAGATCGCGCCACGCAACAACTGCCTGCGAACTCGCAAACCAAGCTTGCTGATGACCGCATGCAATTCCATCGGATGCCAAGGCTGGCTTAGACAAACATCTGCACCCGCCTGATAGTAGGCGAGATGACTCAAAGCGTGGCTATCAGCCTGGGTATCGGCTGACGTCAAAACTACAATTCCTACCTCGGGAAACTGCCCACGCAAACCACGAACTTGTTCACTGGGCACAAAACTGTCGCCAAGTAACACCATATCCGGTTGAATCACACTAAGACCATGAGTCAAGGTTTCGCCGTCTTCCAGGACATGAGATGTATGGCCAAATTCACTCAACACATGACGCAAATCATCCTGCGCGGATCCTTCGCGAGAAACAACCAAGACAACCAATCTGGATTCAGCCATGGGGGAACATGCAAGAAATTACTGGCGCGATGGCGACCTTGCCCACCAGATTATTGAACTTTAGACGAGGACCTTTCTCGAATGTTACGGAACATTACAATTCGATTGAACAGCTCATTTCAACTGCAACGCCACGGCCAGTCTGTAACCGACACCACGATTAACCACCACCAGGTTCTCCACACCCAAAACCTGTTTGCACTTGCTTCTCAAGCGACTGATCAATGTTGAAAGCCCTTCCTTGCTCAGTTCCTTGTCATCTTTTGTACCAACTGCGAACATCAAATACTCTGCATCAGCTTCTCGGCCGGGCGATAAGGCCAGCAATTCCAGTATTTTGTATTCACTTGGAGTCAAGTTGCAGGCAGTTCCATCGGGAGAATGCAAGGTGCGAGAGGACTCCCTCAAAGAAAAGATTTTGATTTCGGGTTTGTGCAGGCGCCTGCCCAGGTTATCGATTACTGCAATCAGTTCGGTGGGGTGGGTCGGTTTACTCAGATAGACATCCGCCCCGGCGTGATAACCCTCCGTTCGATCCACAGGCCTTACCCGTGCGGTCAGCATCACAATTCCAACATCAGGGTGACTGGTCCGTAGACGGCTTGCAATGCTGTAGCCATCTTCATAGGGCAAATTGACGTCAAGAATAATCACATCCGCATGATTTTCCATCAGCCAATAATTCAATTCTTCACCGCAATCCACGCCGTGGGCACGCCACCCCGGTCGATTGAGAAAACACACCATCTCCTCTCGAAGCGATTCATTGTCTTCAACCAGCAAAATACTCAAATCGGCAGACATAGCGTGAACACCACCTTTCCTTGATCTTGTTCATACAACGCGTCACCGCCCATTTTACGGGCGACCCCACGCACCCAATACAAACCCAAGCCCATTCCGGAACTGGCCATGCGCATGGCACTGGCTGATCGGTAGTATTTTGAAAATATCTTGTCTTCGCTTGGAAATCCTGCAGAGCCGGGTTCATTGATGACCTTGATATGTACTTGCCCCGCCGATAGCGGCTGCGTATTTTCGTCAATACGAACCTCCACCACCGAACCTTGGGCTGAATATTTTGCGGCATTGTCCAGCAAATTACCCAGCATCAGGTAAAGCAAATGTTCATCTGCAAACACTTGAAAAGCCTTGTCTGCATGCAAACTAAAACGTTCAGCTTCAAGTTGAATTGTGAAGGCCTTCTCCACCACGGAGCGCACATTGACAAACCGAAGATCCAGCATCAGTGCGCCTTGATCAAGGACATCCACCGCAACGCCCCGCTTCAAGACATCGTCAACATGATCAACAGAATCCTGAACTCGTTTCAGGCGCTTTTGCACAGCCTCATCCTGATTGGACAGTGAATACTCCAGGTTGCTGACTGCCATTCGAATGGTGCTCAACGGATTTTTAACTTCGTGCAGGAGCATGCCGTAAAAACTGTTGGTTTCTTCATGACGAATTCGCGCCTGCTCCAGATCGCGCTCGACCTGCTGGCGCTGCAACTCCACCTGCAATGCCTGCTGTATTTTTAATTGAGTATTGCGCACCAGGAGCAATATCAACATCAATATTGAAAACAAGGCTGCGGGCAAACCAGGATACAAGGCGGCAAAATTCTCGGTTTGCTGTTTAAAGACAACCGCATAAGACCACCACACAAAGTAGCAGACACTAATGGCATAAAAAAACCTGAAAGCAAGCAACAACGATTTATCCTGGTGACGTACCAATATGGCAACCACACAACCAACAACTGTCAAAATAAAAATCAGCAAATTGTTGAGTGCCATGGCCCTATCGCCTTGATCATTGGCAATCAGCCACAATGAATAAAAGCTGACACCACAGACAATCAAGTTGGGCCAGGTAATCCACTTAGGCAAAGTGAACAGCCCAAAAATTCGGTGATAAATTGACGCTGTAAGCATCAAATAGATCACGTGACCAACCAAACCAAGTTGATTGACCAAATTGAAACTGTTTGGCGCAAACATGCTGGAAAACACACCAAGTTGCAGAGACAGCACCCACAATCCGGTCACGTTGTACACGCTGTCCAACAGCCACAAACTGTCTCGGGTGGCCACATACACCATGAATGAAACCAAACCAGCCAAAATACCGATGCCCAGCGATACACCGCCAACCATGTGCAGAAGCGCATCGAACCGGCGCGCATCTTCCATGGAAATGACCTGGGCATAAAAAGGAGTGGTGGGTGAAGTGATCCTGGCGTACATCACCACGGCTTTATTTGAATCGGGAATCACTGTGACAGCGGGCACTAGCGTTTGTATTTCACGCTCGCCAAAGGCTGGCTTGCTGCCAACCACCTCATGCGCCCAACCACCTTGTGGCGAAGGAACCCAGGTATCCACTTGGTGTATAAAATTGGGCTGGAACAAGGCTACCCAGTCTGCGTTTGAAGAAGGGGCCAAAGTCAGGCGCAGCCACACGGGTTTCTGGTTATTGCCGCGGAACAGAGGCCCTTTGAATGGCGTGAATTCCTTCGATTGAATGGAATCAATGGTTTCGATGCTTTGCGGATCTTCGTGAAACGCACTTTCAATCACCAAATTTGGATAGTCCGCCTGCATCGGCAAACTCGAAACCCAACTGACAATCGCGACTAACAGGCTGCCGACCAGCAGCAAGGTCAACATCGGTAAGTCTGTTTTCAAATTGATTCGGTGCTTCATGATTGCGCTGAAACCCACCAAAGGCTTGCATTAAACCAGCTGTGCATGAAAACATTCAAAAGCAAATTCCCATGTTTGCGCCACAATTCGCCCAAGGCCAATGAAGGAACGAGCCATAGAAAAACCAACATTCCCTGCCCCTGCCAATGAAAAGCCATGAACAAAAACGACACCAAAAGGTTAGCGGTATGGGGGCCTGTGAATCGACGGATCACCTCATGCTGCAACTGACTTCGAAAAAGCCACTCTTCCAATACGGGGGCTATCAGCAAAAAAACAAGCCAGTCCCGCACTGAACTCAGGTTCAACGACAAGCCCAACGAAGCGCCAAGCCAGGCAACCAAAGGAGCAACACCTATTAAACACCAGACCAGCGGGCTTTGTGAAACTTGAACCATCAGAAAGATTTTGGCAAATCGAGTGTCGGAGAGAAATCGAACAGATTGCCCATTGATTCGAATTGGGGAGAAGGAGGAAGAACCTTGACAGGCGCCAGACCGGAATTGATGGTGGCGTCGTGGTGGCCAAGCCATCGGGCCAAACCTGATCGATAGTCAACCACTATTCCGCTTGACACCTTTCCGTGGGCATTCATCCGCTCGTGTCGGTAGCGTTCAAGCGTAGGGGCGCAGGCAAGGCCGGTACACGCTGGCAGTAAAAAGGTCAGCCAGTAGCGCTCTGTGGTTTCTTTGGCAGAGTAATCAACCACGACTGTGAAACCGTCAACTTCGGCTTCCAGGCGATGCAAGGAGACAGGGCCTTCCCGACGATGTCCAAAAACCGGAAACAAGGTCGAGTTGACAAATTCAGATTTACAAGCGCCATCGGGACCCGAAACATGACGCAATTTTATTGTGACGACCTGGTCACGCTGATGAAAATCAACATGCCAAACCGCACTTTTATTGATCCCAATCAATAGGGAACGGGAAGGCTCGGTATGCACAGCCAATGCCCCCCCGGGAAACGAAGCCCAGCACAACAGTGCCAGGCTCGCCTTGAACAAAAAACGATTAAACGGCACCGGCAGAATGCCCCGACTTTGCGCGACGACGCAACAGTCGCAACACGGCCAAAGACATCAACCCCAAGAGGCCTGCATCACTTCCACCACCTGTTGTACAACCTCCACCGCCACCACCTGCAGCAACATTGCCAACCGGCGTAGTCATTGAAGCCGCAACGACACCAGGTGCGCCCTGTTCGAAATCAAACTCTCCTTCAGAAAGTCTCTCGATTGGGCTGCCCACAGGACGTGCACCGGGTGCTGGCTTGCTGGAAGATACAAAAATTTGTACTGGATTAAACATCGAACTTCCATTGGTTGTAGCAGACAAGGCGACAAAGTAACTACCTGCTTTCAATTGGTTAACCAAACTCATGGTGTAAATCCCATCATTCGCACGTGCATCGCCGTTGGTACCTGCATCATTGGTGCTATTTAGCATAAATGTTTTTACTGGTACTTCGCTATCGGATTCAGCGTCGAAGATGGCGGCTGTGATGTTGGCGTTGATGACCGGGAAAGACCCCGCCATTTTCACCAACAACGCGGGTTGACGGGGATCATCCTTTGTGCCGCCCTCGATAGACGCATTCAACTCCACGGGTGCACCAGCCAACTGAGAAACCACTTCCAGTTCCACCGCGTCCGAAATGGCGTTGGATTTGGCTCGAGCAGTCCACGTCCCGGTTGCACGAGTGTTCCCTATGGTACAACTGGCGACGCCTTCCTCATCACTGAGCATCTCCACCGGGTTATTGGGCAAAACCGTACCATTCGGTGACACACACTCGAAAGTCAGCTTGTTTTGATCCACACGGCTGAAATACCAGCGTACCTCAACTGGCCCGTCAACAGCCATATCTCCCACCAGGAATGTGGACTCGAAACTTTGACCTGCCTGAATTTTCTCATCTGACAGATCGGCTGAAATCAATGACTCAGTTTCTCCCATGGTGGCCTGCAAGGCTTTTGAAGCTTTTTTAACTGCCTCATTGGCTGACTTTGCGGTGTTGTTGCTACCACCTGAATCCTTGGCTAGGGTGGCCAAGCTGTTGGCAGATACAGGTTCAGTTGAAGACCCACTAGGCGCCTTGAACCCAACAATGTTGAAAGCAATCTTGTCGTTGCGGGCAGTAGATCCCAAGTTTTCCGGAACGGATGTATTGCCCAAAGTGTACAAAGTGAACGTGTCTGTATTGCCAGCATTCTCTGATTGCCCTGCAGCTGGCCTAGCAGCGGTTACAAGGGATTTGCCGCGGTTGTACGCTGCCTGCAAATCAAAATTGCCATCCGCCGGATTTAGTTGATCCAACGTAGCTTTCAACGCAGTTTTATTGGCTTCGTTCATCACTCTGAAAGCGCTGG
>Ga0114984_1000957_pt1 | contig 10917 bp, 10 predicted proteins | sample Shrwel1BS1Day1_FD_96987 | JGI IMG/M metagenome (GOLD analysis project Ga0114984, IMG submission 96987) | Subsurface microbial communities from deep shales in Ohio, USA - Utica-3 well 1 S-1-Day1 | ecosystem: Environmental > Aquatic > Deep subsurface > Shale gas/oil reservoir > Produced water/Flow... | reverse complement strand
GTCTTCGGTCAGTGTGATTGTGAATGCGCTACGATTAAGGGTGGTCAAGCTTGGGAGGCCTGAGCACTGAATTTCTGATGAATCGGAGAGAGCTATGTCATACACAATCAATCGAATCATCAACGATGCCGATTTCGAAGAGGTTGATAAAAGGACGCGCGAGGCGCTAGCCGACCACAGCTTCGGGGTGCTGACGGAAATTGACGTCAAAGCCACCATGAAGAAAAAACTGGACAAGGATATGTCAGCCTACCGGATTCTTGGGGCCTGCAATCCAGCTATGGCCTGGGAAGCTATTGGGCTCGAACCCCGTGTGGGTGCCATGCTGCCTTGCAATGTCATTCTCCGCGAGGTTGCGGAAGGCATTGAGGTCAGTGCGGTCGACCCGGTCGCCTCCATGTCTGCCATTGATAATGCGGAACTCAAGCAGGTCGCTGGAAAAGTCAGGGATATGCTCGCTGCTGTCGTTCAGGCAATCTGACCAGCCTGCGCAGACGCTCGCGAAAGTGCTCAATAAACATTGCCGTTCCCAGGAAGGGCAGTGCCAGCCCCAGAGAATACGTTGCAAGATACAGCATCCCATAAAACTCTTGAGTAGCTCACACGTCAAGCATTTCGGCTCACTCACATAATGAATTCGCCAATGGGTACCACCGATGAATAAATTTATGGGCGTTTTCAGCCCGGTTTCAGCTCGGCATGCTCAACTCGCACAGACGCATGTACTCTGACGGCACTGTGACAGCGCGATACAAAATTGGCGATGCGCCCCATGGCCTGGATCTCAGTGCTGATGGTGAATTTCTTTTTGCCACCAGCCGGGGTGATGAAAGAATCGTTCGCTTAGGGCTCAACAACGATTCCCGCAAAAGTGCGCAGTTAGCGCCAGCTCCCTATCACCTGGCCGTCTCTCCGGTTAATGGCAGGCTATTGGTTACCAGTCGTGGCGAGCCAAAGCTCTGGATCCTTGATCCTGAGTCTCTCACTATCCTCAAGGAGGTTAACCTTGAGGGGGTTGGTCATCAGATATCGATCGATGGCCAGTAAACTCCAGGCCGATTCGTCCACAAGCTATGGAGCAGTATTATAAATTATAATTAACCATGAAAATTTCAGGAATGGTTAAGGTTCCTATGGTCTAATTCAAGTCCGCAGAGGTAAGCACTTTAGTTTTCCATTTGCGTTTTCTCAGTACCCCTATTGCCGCAGATTCGTCTGCGGTTTTTTTTGCAAAAAAAACCGCAATGTTTACATTGCGGCAAGATGCATAAGTCAGGTTTTAATGAATACCTATAAAAAGGAGTCCTTTCCTGTAACAAATATCCTGGAATTATAGTTAGCAATATTGCCTGCTCTTCTATTAGGAATGAATCTACAAATGATTTCTAGGATTTATTGGTTTCCGCCTTTTTAGTTGCAATCGTTTTTGACTGGGATCTTTCATCGCTGTCAACGTGGCCAGAGCAGGTCTTTTCGGCGGTTTTCGCCTCAACTGTTTTGTTTGGATAGCTTCGGGCCTCGTTTATACGATCTGCATAACCTGACTCAGCATATGCGCCGGTGGACAGTACGGAAAGCAAGACTGCAGAAACAAAGTACTTTTTCATGGAAATCTCCAACTACTTAATGGAATTCAGCTAGGTTTCAGCTTTTCATGATTTACTGGTCGTGTCCTCGTCGCCAACTGCCGCATGGGACCCTGCTGGCGGCGGACTCTTCATGGGGTTGCTTACCGCAGGCTTACCCTGCGGTTTTTTTCTCCTGTTCTTCTAATGCTTCGTGATACGCCTTTCCTTCCGGACTCATCATCTGAACTCGAGCTTCCATTCCCGCTTCTGATATACCAGAGGCCGTCATGTCTCTATGAAGACGTTTCATCTTTTCATTATTCAGAATGGATTCTTGCGCATTCAGAGTTTTAAGGCTTTCGCCTGAGGATTTCGACAAATCCGTACTGATGTTCATGTCAGCTGCCATAGCAGTAGTGGTAAAGGAAGCAGCAACGATAAATGAAATTACGTTTTTCAATTCAATATCTCCTGTGTGTTTGTGAACGCTGATAGTTAAACAGTCATTCCTGAAATATTTCTGAAAAATGTCGATTAATTTTTATTTTAATAGGATATTTTTTAACGATAAAAAAAAGCGTCAATTTCAGGTTGGTTTCAGGTTGTGTTCATAGAATCCGGGCGCCGATGTTCTTTTGCTGGAGTATTGAATTTGTCGACCCTATCTCGCTTTATAAAGTCCACAGCTTTGGGCGCAGCCATTCTTACGGGTATGCCGGCTATGGCCGAGCCACTTTCGCTTGACCAAGCCGTGGACCTGGCTATCCAGAATGACCCCTGGCTTGTTAAGAGTGTCCAGACTCAGGATGCACTTCAGGCAGAATCGATCGCAGAGGCGTCACTTCCGGACCCTCGCCTTAAACTGGGTGCAGCCAACCTGCCGACCGATACCTTTGATACCGGGCAGGAAGGCATGACCCAGACCACCATCGGCGTCACCCAGAGCTTTCCGCGTGGGAACACGCTGGAACTGGCCAGCGAAAAGAAACGCCAACTGTCACTGGTCGAGAAGTTTCGCCGTGAGAATCGTCGGGCAGACGTTGCCAGAACCGTAACCAGTCTCTGGTTGGACATCTGGAGTTCCCAAGAAAGCATTGAACTCATCGACTCGAATCGAGCCCTGTTTGAACAGCTCGTGGATGTAGCAGAAGCGGGGTATGCCTCCGCATCAATGGGTGCCAGGCAGCAGGACGTGATTCGTGCCTCTCTTGAGCTGACACGTCTTGATGACAGACTGACCGCCTTGGAATCGACACTGGCAGCAAGCCAGGAAGGCTTGCAGGAATGGCTCCAAACGGGAAACGGTGTCAAAGATGTCAGTAGTGAATTGCCAGCAACGTTGTCGCAGCCAATGGCTGGAGGCTGGAGTCAGACGACCACAGATGCTATCCGACACCATCCGCAAGTTCGCATCACTGAACAGCTGGTTGAAACTCGTGAGATAGATCTTGATCTGGCTCGCCAGGCCTACAAACCCGAATGGTCCATCTCTGCCCAGTACGGTTATCGGGAGGATGCCCCCAACGGCCAGGATAGAGCCGATCTGTTCTCGGTGGCTGTCGGTTTTGACCTTCCGCTGTTCACCGGCAACCGGCAGGATCGCCGTATGAACGCCTCGACATCTCGCCTGGAGGCCGCCAAGAGCCAGCGGCTTTTGCAGATTCGTGCGCTTCAGGCCCAGGCAAGAACCGCTCTTGCCCGGATCGACCGCCTTGATGAGCGCATCAACCTTTACCAACAAACCCTTCTGCCGCAGATGGAAGAGCAGGCTAGCGCTGCCTTGTCTGCCTACAACAACGACGATGGTGACTTCGCCGAAGCCGTGAGGGCTCGAATTGCCCAACTCAACGCCCATGTCGAGTTGATCCAGATGCAGGCACAGCGAGCCAAACACTTGGCGGACTTCCGCTACCTGACATCGAAAACCGACAACCCCATCTCTTTATTGACTCACTATCAGGACTGACTGAATGGCCAACTTTATTCGCCCGCTGGGCTTTGTAATGCTCGGTAGTATCGCCGGAGCGGCGGCCGCTTATTGGCTGGCTCCGGGCACTTCCCCAAACGCAGTGTCTCAGAGCGCAGAAACGGAACAAAAAGAACCTCTTTATTGGGTAGCGCCCATGGATCCCAATTTTAAGAGCGACAAACCTGGGAAGTCGCCCATGGGTATGGATTTGATACCGGTCTACGAGGAGGGCGGTTCTGCTGAGGATTCGCCCGGCACAGTTCGAATCTCACCGACCGTGGTCAATAACCTTGGGGTTCGGACCGAACCCGTTGTCCAGGGCCGTTTGCCCAATGACATCAGCACTGTTGGCTACGTGCATTACAACGAAGACCGCATGGCCCACGTGCATCCAAGGGTTGAAGGCTGGATCGAGTCGCTTTATGTGAAATCCGAAGGAGAACCAGTGGAGCAGGGTGCTCCATTGTACACCTTGTATTCTCCAACGCTGGTTAACGCGCAGGAAGAACTCCTGATGGCCCTGAACCGAGGCAACCAGCGTCTGGTCAGTGCCGCGCAGGAGCGACTGGAGTCCCTGAATGTACCTTCGGGACTTATACGTCAGCTACGGGACGGTCGGAAAATCCAGCGAACCATCACAGTATACGCGCCGGCGTCGGGGGTGATTGAAAACCTTAACGTAAGGGAAGGGATGTTCATCAAACCCGGCAACAGGGTGTTGTCCATCGCCGCGCTTGATGAGGTTTGGGTGATTGGCGAGGTGTTTGAAAGCCAGTTATCCGCCGTCGAGGCTGGAAATAAAGTGGAGATGACCCTGGACTACATGCCAGGGCGCCAATGGCGGGGCAAGGTGGACTATGTGTACCCCGAAATCAATCCCAAGACCCGGACAGCCCGGGTACGGATGCGCTTCGACAACAGTGACGGTTCCCTGATGCCGGGTATGTTTGCCCGGGTGAAAGTGCAAGGTGAGCGGGGCCGACGGCAGTTCCTGGTACCCCGTGAGTCCATTATTCGCACTGGCGAGAGTGATCGACTGGTCGTGGCACTGGAAGAGGGCGCTTTCAAGTCAGTAGATGTCAGCGTGGGACGTGTTGGCAATGAGTATGCCGAGATTTTGGACGGCGTGATGCAAGGAGACACTGTGGTCACATCGGCCCAGTTCCTGATTGACTCCGAGTCCAGCAAAACCTCTGATTTCAAACGCATGGAAGCCCGTGCCTCGGACAACATGAACATGGATGGCATGGATCACTCCGGGCACAGCATGCCTGCACATGATATGTCTTCCGGCTCTGCCCCCATGCACCAAGACGGCATGATGATGGATCACAGCGCCATGGACCACAGTGCCATGAACGGGGAGGGCAGCCGGTAATGATTGCTGCCATTATTCGCTGGTCTGTCCGTAACCGGTTCCTGGTTCTGCTGGCCACGCTGCTGGTTACAGGGCTTGGATTTTACTCCCTGAAAAAAACGCCGGTTGATGCGCTGCCAGATCTATCCGATGTCCAGGTGATCATCAAAACCAGCTTCCCGGGTCAGGCGCCGCAGGTGGTCGAAGACCAGGTAACCTACCCATTAACCACGGCCATGCTCTCGGTACCCGGCGCAGAAACCGTGCGGGGCTATTCGTTTTTTGGCGATTCCTACGTGTACGTGATCTTCGATGAAGATACCGACATGTACTGGGCGCGTTCCCGGGTACTGGAATACCTGTCCCAGGTGGCCCCCAGCCTGCCGGATTCCGCCAGCCCTCAGTTAGGGCCTGATGCTACCGGCGTGGGATGGGTCTACCTGTACGCATTGGTGGACCGCACCGGCAACCACGATCTGAGCGAATTGCGAAGCCTGCAGGACTGGTTCCTGAAATACGAACTGCAAACCGTGCCCGGTGTCTCCGAAGTGGCCGCGCTTGGCGGTATGGTGAAGCAGTACCAGGTGAAGGTCAGCCCGGAGAAGCTGCGCGCGCTGGGTATTCCCCTGGTACATATTCAGAACGCCATTAAGCGGGGCAACCAGGAAGTAGGCGCGTCGGTGATCGAGATGGCCGAGGCCGAATATATGGTCCGAACTTCCGGCTACATCCAGTCCCGGGAAGACCTGCTTTCCATTCCGCTTGGCCTGGATGACAACGGCACGCCGATTCTGCTGAAGGACGTTGCCACGGTTGAAGTGGGCCCCCAGATGCGCCGGGGCGTGGCAGAGCTGAACGGCAACGGCGAAACCGTCGGCGGCGTGGTGGTGATGCGGTTTGGTGAAAACGCCCAGGCCACCATCAACGGCGTCAAAGCCAAGCTCGAGTCGTTGAAATCCAGCCTGCCCGAGGGGGTTGAGGTGGTCACAGTTTATGACCGCTCCGGCCTTATTGATCGGGCGGTCGACAACCTGGGGTTCAAGCTACTCGAAGAGTTTGTCGTTGTTGCCCTGGTATGCATTGTTTTCCTGTTCCACGTGCGCTCATCCCTGGTGGCTATTCTCAGCCTGCCGGTTGGCATCCTGGCGGCCTTCATCGTTATGCACTGGCAGGGCATCAACGCCAACATCATGTCACTCGGGGGCATCGCCATTGCCATCGGGGCCATGATAGATGGCGCCATCGTGATGATCGAGAACATGCACAAACACATGGAGCGAACACCGCTGACGCCAGAAAACCGATGGGAAGTGGTGGCACGATCCGCATCGGAAGTTGGGCCTGCGCTGTTTTTCTCCCTGCTGATCATCACTGTCAGTTTCGTGCCGGTATTTGCACTGGAGGCCCAGGAAGGTCGCATGTTTGCCCCACTGGCCTTCACCAAAACCTACGCCATGGCGGCCAGTGCGGCGCTTGCGGTCACGCTGGTGCCGGTTCTCATGGGCTATTTCATTCGTGGCAAGGTGCTGCCGGAGCACAAGAACCCGGTAAACCGGCTGCTGGTGGGCGCCTATATGCCGGTCTTGAAACTGGTGCTGCGATTCCCGAAAACGACAGTCCTTGGCGCCTTGCTGGCGTTGGTGGTGGGTGTCTGGCCGGCCACGAAAATCGGCAGCGAGTTCATCCCACCCCTGGATGAGGGCGACCTGATGTATATGCCCACCACCTACCCAGGCATTTCCATCGGTAAAGCCAGGGAGCTGCTGCAACAAACGGACAAACTGATTGCTACCGTGCCGGAGGTGAAAACTGTCTTCGGCAAAGTAGGGCGGGCAGACACGGCGACAGACCCGGCGCCCCTGACCATGATCGAAACCTTCATCCAGCTCAAACCACGGGATGAATGGCGTGAGGGAATGACTACCGAGAAACTCAAGGAAGAGCTCAACAACCTGATTCGCTTCCCCGGCGTGACCAATGCTTGGGTTATGCCCATCATCACCCGTATCGACATGCTGGCCACCGGCATCAAAACTCCGGTGGGCATCAAGGTGGCCGGCCCGGACCTGGCGGTGATTCAGGATATTGGTAAGCGCCTTGAAGAAATCATGGCCGATATTCCCGGCACCGCCTCGGTTTACTCCGAAAGGGTGGCCGGGGGACGCTACATCAAGGCCGATATCGATCGGGAACGGGCCGCACGGTACGGGCTGAACATTGCGGACGTGCAACAGGTGGTGGCGTCCGCCATCGGAGGTATTAACGTCTCCAAAACCATCGAAGGTCTGGAGCGTTACCCCATTAACGTCCGTTATCCGGAGGATTACCGCGATTCCCCGGAAAAACTGGAACAGCTGCCGATCGTGACTGCCTCGGGCCAGCGTATAGCTCTCTCGGATGTGGCCGACATCAGGGTTGAGAATGGTCCTCCTGCCATCAAGAGTGAAAATGCCCGTCTGAACGGCTGGACTTTCGTGGATATTGAAGGGGTGGATGTCGGCACTTATGTGGAGCAGGCAATGGACATTGTCAGCAACGAGCTGGATCTGCCTGCAGGTTACTCCGTCACCTGGTCCGGTCAGTATGAATACATGCTGCGGGCCAAGGAGAAACTGACCTATGTGGTGCCGTTAACCCTGGCCATCATTGTGATTCTGCTGTTCCTGAATTTCCGGCGTTTTGCTGAGGTGGGCATTATCATGGGTACTTTGCCTTTCTCCATGATTGGTGCGATCTGGCTGATGTACCTGCTGGGTTACAACTTCTCCGTGGCGGTTGGCGTAGGCTTTATTGCCTTGGCCGGTGTAGCGGTTGAGATTGGTGTCATCATGCTGGTCTACCTAAACCAGTCGTACCGGGAAATGGTGGAGACGTGCGAGCAAAAGGGCCTGACGCCTCGCCGGGAAACCCTCCGCCATGCCGTGCTTCATGGCGCTGGTTTGCGTGTGCGGCCAGTAATGATGACGGCGGCCGCCATCGTCTGTGGTCTTGTACCCATCATGATTGGTGGTGGCACCGGCTCAGAAGTAATGGGACGGATTGCTGCGCCAATGGTGGGGGGAATGATCACGGCCGTTATCCTGGCATTGCTGGTGATTCCGGTACTGTTCTATCTATGGAAGCAGAAATCTGTTGAAAAATAGCTCCTAAAAGACTGTCTATAAGGAGGATTCCTGCCGTCGTGTTATCGGTCCAGGTGGCAGGAATCCGGAACTCTCGTCATCACTGCTCCCTATGAGGTGATTTAATAGCTGCTAGACTGATCGATACATGCCATCCAATGTCAAAAACAGAGTTCTACTCTGTTTCTGCGAAGGAGGTAACGTATGGAATTGAATATCAACCCGGAAACGGTGTGCCTACTGATCACCAAGGCCCACGAATTTCACGCCAAGGAACAGGTAACCATCACCGAGAACCCAACCAGCCCGGCGGACGACTGGGCCATGCAGACCCTTGCTGACCATGCCGACGATGCCAGCTACCAGGAAATGGTGAATCTCATCAATGATCTGGACCCGGATCAACTGCTCGAGTTGGTCGCCCTGATGTGGCTGGGACGAGGGGATTTCTCCCTGGAAGAGTGGGGAGCAGCGCTGGCCCAGGCCGCTGATTCCCATACCTCGCACACGGCCAGCTACCTGATTGGAACACCCCTGGTGGCAGATTTCTGGCAGGAAGGATTGGAGCTGCATGGCTACACCTGCGACTGAGCCGGAAAGTCGGGGCAGAATGCATACTTTGAGATTGATGTTGTGCGGGGACGTGATGACCGGCCGGGGCATCGACCAGATCATGCCCCGATCGGTGGACCCGTCGGTGTTTGAGCCTGTGGTGCGCTCCGCGAAGGAATACGTCACCTTGGCCGAAAAGCGGCACGGGACCATTCCGCGCAACGTTGAACCCGAGTACATCTGGGGCGATGCGCTGCCATTAATAAAGCAGATGCAGCCAGACGTTTGCATTGCCAACCTGGAAACCGCCGTTACCACTAGTGAAGATCGTCAGCGAAAAGGCATCAATTACCGTATGCACCCGGCCAATGTCACCTGCCTGCAGGCGGCACAGCTGGATGTCTGCACCCTGGCCAATAACCACGTGCTGGACTGGGGCAAACAAGGCCTGAGGGAAACCCTCGAGGTTTTGCAAGACGCTGGCATTACCACCACTGGCGCCGGCCTGGACCTGAAAGCGGCAAAGGCGCCAGCAATACAGCAAGCAGGCGAGGGCAGAGTGTTGGTGTTTGCCGGCGGCCACCCAGACAGTGGCGTTGAACCCGGCTGGGCCGCCACCGCCAGTCGCCCCGGCGTTCGGTTGCTGAGGGATTTTTCTTCTTCCACGGTTGCCAGCATTGCCCAGACCATTCAGGCCCAGCGCCAGGATGGCGATGTCGTGGTTTACTCAATCCATTGGGGCGGCAATTGGGGCTACGACATTCCCGAAGAACACAAAGCCTTCGCGCGGGCGTTGATTGATGAAGCCGGCGTGGATGTGGTCTTTGGCCATTCCTCTCACCATCCCAGAGGTATGGAAGTTCATAACAGTAAGCTCATCCTCTATGGGTGTGGCGACGTTATCAACGATTATGAGGGGATTTCAGGGTATGAACAGTTCCGCCCCGACCTTCGGGTGCTCTACTTTCCGCTGCTGAATCAGCACGGTGATTTGAAGGGGCTGGACATGGCGGTGCTGGACACTGCGCGCTTTGCTTTGCACCGACCCGCTCCTGAAGATGTCGGCTGGCTACGGGAGCGAATGGCGGAAGCCAGCAGGGAAGGCGGCGTTGACGTGCAAAGCAAGGACGACAACGTACTCGAACTGCACTGGTAGAGAGGCAGTGGCCCTGGCTATTCGCTTTGACGCCGGGGTCCCAGAGGACCCCGGCCAAATTCAGGGCTTCATCTCCCAGGCCAGCAGCTGTTGAACCTCTTTGTCTTCCACCTGGGTAAAGTTGTCGAACCATTCCCCAACCGATTGCAGGTTGCTGGGTTCATGCACGCAGACGGTTTCGTCCACCAAAAAATGGATACGCTTCAGGGCGTCCGTGGAAGCCACCGGGACGGCCACTGTAAGCCGGCGGGGGTGCATTGCCTGCAGCGCCTTCAATGCCGCAGTCATGGTTGCCCCGGTGGCAAGGCCATCATCAACGACAATAACATGGCGACCAGAGGCGTCCACTGGTTCCCGGTCGCCACGAAACAGGTGCTCACGGCGTTCAAGCTCTTTAAGTTCCCTGTCAATCACCGGTTGCAGTTGGCTGTCGGTCACGCCACTGCCTTCAATCACATCCTCATTAAAAATTTGGGTTCCTCCAGATGCGACCGCTCCGGCCGCCAGTTCCGGGTGCCAGGGCAGGCCAATTTTGCGTACCAACATCACATCCAGTTCACCACGCAGCGCCGTGGCGATCTCCAGCGCCACCGGCACGCCACCCCGGGGCAGGCCAATAACCAGCAAACCGGGTTCTTCACGATACTCTGACAGTCTGTCGGCCAGTTGCTGGCCGGCATCACGGCGATCTTTGAATTTCATGGCGGTGCTCCCCTCAGTGTCGTTTGCTAAGCCAGCTTTAATCAGGCTAGCACACTGACAACCTCTAAGCCTGGCAGGCCTTTTCCTTCAGCAGCACATTGAGAATCCGGTGGTTGAGTGAGTAATCGACAGGCAGCTCAATCACATGAACCCCGGGGTTCGTCAGGCAGTGATCCAGTGTTTCCTGGAAGTGCTCGTCACTGGTAATGAGATAACCATTGGCGCCGTAACTGCGGGCATAATCGACAAATTTCGGGTTCCCGTAATCCAGTCCGTAGTCGTCAAATCCCATGCCTTCCTGTTTCCACTTGATCATGCCAAAGGCGTTGTCATTCAACACAATGACAATAAGATCAAGCTCCAGTCTGACCGCCGTTTCCAGTTCCTGTGAGTTCATCATGAAACCGCCATCGCCGCATATCGCGAGCACCTGGGAATCAGGGCGTGCAATCTTGGCGGCTATGGCCGAAGGAAGGCCGGCTCCCATGCTG
>Ga0114984_1000956_pt1 | contig 10917 bp, 8 predicted proteins | sample Shrwel1BS1Day1_FD_96987 | JGI IMG/M metagenome (GOLD analysis project Ga0114984, IMG submission 96987) | Subsurface microbial communities from deep shales in Ohio, USA - Utica-3 well 1 S-1-Day1 | ecosystem: Environmental > Aquatic > Deep subsurface > Shale gas/oil reservoir > Produced water/Flow... | reverse complement strand
CGAACCTGCGTCCGTCCATCTCCACAGCGACTGCTGTGGCGCGAAGACACGCAAGGGCACGCCTTGCAAAAGCAAAGTCCTGTATCGCGGTGGACGCTGCAAGCTGCATGGCGGCTTATCCACGGGACCCAAAACCAAAAAGGGCAAGGCTGCCAGCCGCCGTAACGGGAAGAAAGGTGGGCGCCCCAGGAAGAACCGACAAACTGAACGCAAAGGCACTGCTTAAAACCCAACCCCATGAGAACCAGACAAAACTTGACATCAAAAGACTCTGGAGCACGCTATAAGCCTGAGCATGCGCACACAGAATTGAATAATTTGGGGGACGCACCCAACACTGAAAAAAGGAAGCTCAAGATGCTGATCCTGCAGTACATGGGGATGGTGCTACGCCACTGGAGCCAGTGGTTACCGAAGATGACGCAGGAGCTGCGCGAGGCGGCGAGTTGAAAAGCACAGCCCAAATGTGCCAGCAAGGAAGCCGCAAAAATGGCGGCAGCTATGATGGCGTAGGGGATGCAGCTGGACGAAGCGGAGGAGATGGTGATGCCTGGAGTAATACTGTTGAAACCGAAACCCGAAGCGAACATAGGGGCGGAGGACAACGAGTAAGAACCTCTCCCAATTGCCAAAGCATCCGTAAGGCGAATGCAACCGCCCTAGATCTGCAGGCCAACACCGAGAAATCAAACAAGCCTCGCCGGTCAACATCCCCGATATCGACTTCACCATCACCGACGAGGTGGAGTTGGGCAAAGGCGCGGAATTCGTCAAGTTTGCCAACGTGGTGCCAGCGCGGACCGGAATGCCCTGCAGGAATTGGAGGTCGCCAGTGGCGTCCATCGGCTGGTCGTCATCCAGCGGCGCGTGTCACTGATGGCCGAGGCTACATAGCCTGCGTCGATTAGCGTGCGACTGCAGGCTCCATCCAGCCACGCTGCAGCAACGCGGTCAGCACCTTGACCCGTGCGCCGCCGCGCAGTGTGTCGGGCGGAATTACGCGCCCATCAGGACGGCGGGCGGCGGTGCGCAGCAGCACGCTTTGAGCCGGGGAGAGTTTGGGCAGGGTCTCCATCATGGCCTCCGTCACTTGGCCTGGCCGTCGAAGATCGCCAGCAGATCGTCCAGCGCCTGATCCACCCGCCCGAGGTCGCCAACATGGCCCCAGTGGATGGCGTCAGGGTCATGGCCGAAGTGGTCGTTGGCGAGTTGCTGCAGCCGTTCCAATTTGGCGTGAACGGCGGCGGTGCACGCGAGGTAGGCGTCGAGGGCGGTGGGCTTGGTGTTCATCGCGGGGCTCCTTGATTGGTGGATGACGCCACCATTCACGCGCTAAACGATCAGGAAGCCAAGCGTTGCCAAACAGGGTAATCATGCATTTATAAGGGCAATGGCGTGGCGCATTACCCCAATTCAGGATACGATTACCCCATTTACGGCCCCCGAGATCCTTCATGCACTCACTCTTGCCCGACTACCTCGCCAAGCTGCGCTTTGATGCTCAGCAACTGGCGACGCTGCGCGCTCTGGGCGAGTACCGGGGTAAGCAGCAGCTGTACGTGGCACAGTCGCCTGAGGTGTTGAGCGACTTGCGGCAGGTGGCCGTGGTGGAGTCCACCGAGTCATCAAACCGCCTAGAGGGCGTGGTGGTCGCAGCGCACCGCCTGAAGTCGCTGGTGCTCAAAAACGCCACACCGCAAAGCCGCTCCGAGCAAGAGGTGGCAGGGTACCGTGACGCGCTGGGCCTGATCCACGAAAGCGGCGAGCAGATGCCATTCTCGGAAGGCACTGTTCTGCAGCTTCACGGCATTCTGTATCGCTACATGCCGCAGCCCGGGGGGCACTGGAAAGCTACAAACAACGATATCGTCGAGCGCCACCCCGATGGCAGCTCACGCATTCGCTTCCGGCACGTGGCGGCGCATCTCACGCCCATGGCGATGAGCGATCTGATTGCGCGCTACCGCACGGCGCTAAATCAACATTTGGCTGACCCACTGGTGCTGGTGCCGCTGGTCATCCTCGACTTTCTCTGCATCCACCCCTTCCCGGATGGCAATGGCCGTATGGCACGGCTGCTCACTCTGCAATTGCTCTATCACTTCGACTACGCGGTGGGCCGCTTCATCAGCCTGGAGCGCATTATCGAAGAATCGAAAGAGAGCTATTACGAAACGCTGGAGGCCAGCTCGCAAGGCTGGCATGACGGTAGCCACGACATTGCTCCGTGGCTGGACTACTTCTGGGGGGCTCTGCTGCGGGCATACAAAGAATTTGAGGAACGTGTCGGCACCATCGAACGCGGGCGCGGTGCCAAGGGCGACCGTGTACGCGCTGAAATCCTCAAAAGAAACCTGCCGTTCTCGATTTCGGAAATCGAAGAAGCCTGCCCCGGCATCAGCCGCGACATGGTGCGCGTCGTCTTGCGGGCCATGAAAGCCGAAGGGCTGATAACGCCAACGGGCAAAGGCCGCGCTGCCAAATGGGAACAAACGGGGGCGAGGCCATGAAGGTGCTATCGGACATCCTGAGCCTTATCGTCGATAGATCGGAAATGGCCGCCGGGCGATACCTCGGTGCTGACCCAATGAATCAAAGGGTTCTATCGACCACAGGCGCTAGAAAGTGGTCGATAGCAATGCCATGCGCTCAGGGCAGACAGTTGGGAGAAGGTAAAGCATGACTAAATCCGAGGCACAAACCCGGTCTGAGTTGATTGACCACCAACTCGCTCATGCAGGCTGGGATGTCAAAGACCCCACCCAGGTTGTCGAGGAATTCGACATCCTCACCGCTTTGCCCGTAGGCGTGGCCGAGCCACGCACACCCTACGAAGGCCACCAGTTCAGCGATTACGTCTTGCTCGGCAAAGATCGCAAACCGCTGGCCGTAATCGAGGCCAAAAAGACCAGCCGCGATGCCGCCATTGGTCGTGAGCAGGCAAAGCAGTACTGCTACAACATCCAAAAGCAGCTGGGCGGCGAACTGCCGTTCTGCTTCTACACCAACGGCCACGAGCTCTATTTTTGGGATCTGGAGAACGCGCCGCCACGCAAGGTGGTCGGTTTTCCCACGCGCGACGATCTTGAACGTTTTGCCTACATCCGCCGCAATCGCAAGCCACTGACGCAGGAATTCATCAATACCTCGATTGCCGGGCGCGACTACCAAATCCGCGCGATTCGTTCAGTGCTCGAAGGCATCGAGAAAAAACAGCGTGATTTCCTGCTGGTGATGGCCACCGGCACGGGTAAAACCCGTACTTGCATTGCCATGGTTGATGCGTTGATGCGTGCAGGCCACGCAGAAAAGGTGCTGTTCCTCGTGGACCGCATCGCATTGCGTGAGCAGGCACTGGCAGCCTTCAAAGAGCACATGCCCAATGAGCCGCGCTGGCCCAACGTGGGTGAAAAGCTGATCGCGACAGACCGCCGTGTATACGTCGCCACCTACCCGACGATGCTCAACATCATCCGGGACGAGGCGCAGCACCTCTCGCCGCACTTCTTTGATTTCATCGTCGTCGATGAAAGCCATCGCTCCATCTACAACACTTTCGGCGAAGTCCTAGACTACTTCAAAGCCATTACGCTGGGCCTGACGGCTACGCCGACCGACATCATCGACCACAACACTTTCCAGCTGTTCCATTGCGAAGACGGCATTCCCACGTTTGCCTACACCTATGAAGAGGCCGTGAACAACGTGCCGCCGTATCTCTGCAACTTCCAGGTCATGAAGATTCAGACCAAGTTTCAGATGGAGGGCATCAGCAAGCGCACCATTTCGCTGGAAGACCAGAAAAAGCTGATCCTTCAGGGCAAGGAGGTGGAGGACATCAACTTCGAGGGCACCCAGCTTGAAAAGCAGGTGATCAACAAGGGCACCAACACCCTGATCGTCCGCGAATTCATGGAAGAAGCCATCAAGGATGCCAATGGCGTTCTGCCGGGCAAGACCATCTTCTTCTGCGCCACCAAGGCCCACGCCCGGCGCATGGAAGAAATTTTCGACAAGCTCTACCCTCAGTACAACGGCGAACTCGCCAAAGTGCTGGTGTCAGACGATCCGCGCGTCTACGGTAAAGGCGGCCTGCTCGATCAGTTCACCAACAACGACATGCCGCGCATCGCCATCAGCGTGGACATGCTCGACACCGGCATCGACGTACGCGAAATCGTCAACCTCGTCTTCGCCAAGCCGGTCTATTCCTATACCAAGTTCTGGCAGATGGTCGGACGCGGTACACGCCTGCTGGAAACCAGCAAGCCCAAGCCCTGGTGCCTTGAAAAAGATGTGTTCCTGATTCTCGACTGCTGGGACAACTTCGAATACTTCAAGCTCAACCCCAAAGGCAAGGAACTGAAAGCCCAGTTGCCGCTGCCGGTGCGGCTGGTGGGCCTGCGCCTCGACAAGATCGAAAAGGCCAAGGACAGTGGCCATGCCAACATCGCCGCGCGCGAAATCGCCAAACTCCGCCTGCAGGTGGCAGCATTGCCCAAAGAGTCGGTGCTGATCAAGGAAGCCGCCGCTGCGCTAGCGCGGCTGGAGGATGACAACTTCTGGATCAGCCTCAGTCACGAACGGTTGGAGTTCCTGCGCGCTGAAATCAAGCCGCTGTTCCGCACTGTGTCCGAGGCCGATTTCAAGGCCATGCGTTTTGAACGTGACCTTCTCGAATACTCGCTGGCCGTTCTGAATGATGATAAGGAACAAGCCGAAACCATCAAGGAGGGCATCGTCGAACAGATCAGTGAACTGCCGCTCTCCGTCAGCTTTGTAAAGCAGGAAGAAGCCCTGATCCGCGCCGCGCAAACCAGCCACTACTGGGCCAAGGCGGATGAAGATGCCTTCGACGAACTGATTGCCAAACTCGGTCCGCTGATGAAATTCCGCGAGCAAAGCACCGGCCAGGAGCAAACCCACCTCGATCTGGCCGATGAACTGCACAAGAAGGAATGGGTGGAGTTCGGCCCGCAGCACGAAGCGGTCAGCATCACCCGCTACCGCGAAATGGTCGAGGCTTTGATTGCCGAACTCACCGCGCACAACCCGGTGCTGCAGAAGATCAAGAACGGCGAGACGGTCAGCACGGTGGAAGCCAATGAACTGGCCGAACTGCTGCACGAAGAACACCCGCACATCACCGAAGACCTGCTGCGTCAGGTCTACAAGAACCGCAAGGCGCGCTTCATCCAGTTCATCCGCCACATCTTGGGCATTGAAGTGCTCAAGAGTTTCCCGGATGAAGTCAGCGCCGCCTTCGGCCAGTTCATCCGCGCCCACACCACGCTCAGCAGTCGGCAGATGGAGTTCCTCAACCTGCTGAAGGGCTTCATCATTGAGCGCGAAAAGGTGGAGAAGAAAGACTTGATCAACGCCCCCTTCACGGTCATTCACCCGCAAGGCATTCGTGGCGTGTTCAGTCCGTTTGAGATCAACGAAATCCTGCAGCTGACCGAACGGTTGGCTGCCTAAAAAATAGGGCACCTCATGCTACAGAACAACCCCGAACTCAAAAGCAAGATCGACCAGCTCTGGAACAAATTCTGGAGCGGCGGCATCAGCAACCCACTCACCGCCATCGAGCAGATCACCTACCTGCTGTTCATGAAACGGCTCGACGAGCTGGATCAGAAACGTCAGGCCGATGCCGAATGGACCGGCGAGAACTACGCCTCCAAGTTCGAAGGCAGCTGGATTCCGCCCGAATACCGCAGCCAGCAGGAGCCTGAAAAATTCGCCATCGACAAGCGAACGTTGCGCTGGAGCGAATTCAAGCGCATGCAGGCGGAAGAAATGCTGCAGCACGTGCAGGGCAAGGTGTTCCCTTTCCTCAAGGACCTCAACGGTGCTGAGTCCAACTTCACCCATCACATGAAAAACGCCGTGTTCATCATCCCCAAACCAGCCCTGCTGGTGGAAGCGGTGAAGACCATCGACGACATCTTCGAAGTGATGGAGCGCGATTCGCGTGAGAACGGCCAGGCCTTTCAGGACATCCAAGGCGATGTCTATGAAATGCTGCTGTCCGAGATCGCCACCGCTGGCAAGAATGGCCAGTTCCGCACCCCACGCCACGTCATCAAGCTGATGGCTGACTTGGTGCAGCCGCAACTGGGCCACAAGATTGCTGACCCGGCCTGTGGTTCCGGCGGCTTTTTGCTTGGCGCTTATCAATACATCGTCACGCAGCTCGCCATCAAGGCAGGCAGCAAAGACCTCACGCCCGATGAAGACGGCTTCGTGCGTACCTCGGTCGCCGCCGCCCTCACCGAGAAAGCGCAGGCCATTCTGGCCAGCTCGCTCTGGGGCTACGACATCGACGCCACCATGGTGCGCTTGGGACTGATGAACCTGATGATGCACGGCATCGACGAGCCGCACATCGACTACAAGGACACCCTGAGCAAGAGCTACACAGAGGAATCCGAATACGACATCGTGATGGCCAACCCGCCGTTCACTGGCAGCATCGACAAGGGCGACATCAACGAAGCCCTGCAACTGGGCACCACCAAAACCGAGCTGCTGTTTGTCGAGAATATCTATCGCCTACTGAAGAAAGGCGGCACCGCCTGCGTGATCGTGCCGCAAGGCGTGCTGTTCGGCTCCGGCGGTGCGTTCAAAGCCCTGCGCCAAATGCTGGTGGAGCGTTGCGATCTGAAAGCCGTCATCACCCTGCCCAGCGGCGTATTCAAACCTTATGCCGGCGTCAGCACCGCCATCTTGCTGTTTACCAAGGTCTGGGGCCCGAAGGACAAGGTCACCCAACCCGCCACCGAACACGTCTGGTTTTACGAAATGGCCGCCGACGGCTATTCACTGGACGACAAGCGCAGCAAGCAGGAAGGCAATGGCGACCTGCAAGACATCATCACCAAATACCACGGGCGTAATCCGGCCACCGACACCGACCGCACCGCCAAGTGCTTTATGGTGCCGCGCTCCGAGATTGCGGACGAAAAAAACAACTTTGACCTATCACTCTCGCGCTATAAAACCGATGTATTCGAGGAAGTGCATTACGACGCGCCGGGAGTGATTCTGGAGCGGCTGATTCAGGCCGAAGTGGGCGACGTGGAGGAGGCAGATCTCGCCAAGGTGCATGGCGGCATCGTGCGTGAGTTGCTGGAATTGAAGGGGATGGTGGGATGATCCCGATGAAGCCGACCCCGTTGTCTCAACTTGCCGTGGTATCCGCAGGCCAAGGCGCACCAAAGGACAACGAATTTTCTGAGAGCGGCGTTCCCTTCGTCCGCGCAGGCAGTTTGGAAGCTTTGCTTTCAGGAAAGAAAGAATCCGAACTCGAACTTGTCAGCCCAGAAACGGCGAAGCTGCGCAAGCTGAAAACCTATCCGAAAGGCACTATTCTCTTTGCCAAGAGTGGCATGTCTGCCACCAAAGATCGTGTTTACGTTCTTCAGAATCCAGCGCACGTTGTCAGTCACTTGGCGACATTGATTCCCAAAGATGGTGCCCATGTCGATTACCTGCGACTGGCTTTGAAGCGTTTCCCGCCATCGTCACTGATTAAAGACCCGGCATATCCAGCTATCGGTTTGGGTGAAATTGAGAACTTCGAAATCCCTGTTCCCGAAGAATTCGAGAACCAAATCCGTATTGCCCATCTGCTCGGTAAAGTGGAAGGGTTGATCGCCCAGCGCAAACAACACCTGCAACAACTCGACGACCTGCTCAAGAGCGTGTTTCTGGAGATGTTCGGTGACCCGGTGAAGAATGAGAGGCAGTGGAAGACTAAACCATTTAGCCAAATCGGAAAATTTATCAGCGGCGGCACTCCAAGCAAAAGTCGCGATGATTACTGGGTTGGTGAATATCCTTGGGTTAGCCCAAAAGATATGAAGACACCCCGAATTTTCGATTCGGAAGACCACATATCTGAAAAGGTTTTCGACGAGACCTCCCTGAAACGCATCGTTCCAGGACATCTATTGATAGTTGTTCGAGGGATGATTCTCGCGCACTCTTTTCCAGTTGCCATAAACATGGTCGATGTTGCCATAAATCAGGACATGAAGGCGATCAAGTTAACCGGCAGCCTGCGAGTAGATTACGTTTTTCACTGCTTGAGTGCACTAAAGCGTCAGATCCTCAAGCTAATTACAACTGCAGGTCATGGAACGAAGAAATTTGACACAGATGTAATGGAGAAACTGCTGATTCCTGTTCCTCCGCCAGAGATGCAAGACGATTTCATTTCGATTGCTGACAAAGTCGAAGCCCTGAAATCCCGCTACCAGCAAAGCCTCACCGATCTCGAAGCGCTCTACGGTGCCCTGAGCCAGCAGGCCTTCAAGGGCGAGTTGGATTTGTCGCGGTTGGCCTTGCCTGCCGCCCCCATCAAAGGAGAAAGCCCTGTGGCCGCTGCCATGCCTGCGCCCATCACCACGCCGGTGATCGAACTGCCCGAAACCGATTTACTGCTGCCCGCACTGCAAGACCGCGCACAGCTGGCACCTCTGCTGCGCTTCTGGCTGGAGGCCTATCGCACGCAGTTGGGCAATGCGGCCTTCTCCCTCGAACGCTTCATCGCGGCGGCGCAAACCCGGCTGGCGGAACTGCACCCGGACAACGATTTCGAACTGGGCGCGAACGACTACGAGCAGATAAAGGCCTGGGTATTCGACGCACTGGCCGCTGGCCGGCTTGCGCAGGCGTTTGACGACGCGGGTAATCGCATCGAACTCAAGGCCCCAACTGAGAACAACCCGGCATGAAACTGCTGCGCCTCAAAATCACGGACCCAGCGGGCTTTCGCAGCCTGCCCTGTGGTTTTGAGCATCACTTCCGCACGGAATGGGGCCTGCAAGATGAACTGGCCCAGCCCGACGGCTTTGCGCCCTTCGTCTGCGCCGGCACCAATGGCAGCGGCAAATCCAACCTGCTCGAAGCACTGGCGGCGATCTTCTTTCAGCTGGAAATCCTGCGGGTGCGCCGCAGCTTTCTGCCCGAGGTGTTGCAGAACAGCGATCAGGATTTTTCGCCAGTGGCGTTTGAACTGGAATACCTGATCCGCATACCCGCTGAGTACCGTGGCCCCGACAGCCCGGAATGGGCGAAGGTAGGTGTGTGGAAAAACCCCGGTGAATCGGTGCGCTTCCAGTGGGAGAACCAGAGCGACTTCGACACTGACGTTTACGAGGTTTTCAAGGGTGGTCACGCCGACATCTTGCTGCCGCAGTACGTACTGGGGTATTCGTCGGGCGAGAACGAGATTCTCAGCTTGCCCTTCTTCAAAATGCGTTTCGTCCAGTTCGATGAATACTGGACAGCACTGGCCAAACAGCTTCCTTACCCTGGTCGCCCCGATGCTCGACTGGCCTACCTGGACAGCGGATTCAGCCAGGCCATTCTGCTGTGCAACCTGCTGTTTCAGGACGAGACCACGCTCCAGCCCTTCCGCGAGGATGTCGGCATTGAGGCGCTCAAGGAATTTCGCATCCTCATTCGGCGCAGCATCCCGCTGACACGTCAACAAGCCGAGGCTTTTACTGCTGGTGATTATGTCCAGCCCGGTTATACGCAGGATGGCTACTTTGCAGACAACGCTGCCATCAACCTTGACCCGGAGACGGGCGATTACCGGCTTAAGTTGCTGCATGGGTTAGAAGGCGACGAACGGACCTCCATCATCGAAAAACTCAAGCGTTGCGCCACGCTGCATTTCAATGACGAAGCTACCGATACGCTGATCTTGGACTATTGGGTCAACGAACGGACGAAAGATGCCTTCCGCGACAATTTCGATGATTCCGCGTTGTCCCTGTTCCAGGCACTGCAAGTCCTGCTGACGCTGAACTTGTATTCGGTCAGCGATGCGCTGAAGTCGGATCTCTACACATCCACCAGCCATTACGTCGGCGAAACGGTGCCGACGCTGGCATCCGACCAGCGCATCATGCGTTTCAAGTTCGTGCGCTTCACCAAGCAGGGCGTGGCGCAACCGATGATGCTCAAGGAGCTGTCGGATGGCGAGCATCAGTTGCTGCACAGCCTCGGGCTATGCCTGCTGTTTAGGGACACCAACAGTCTGTTCCTGCTCGATGAGCCCGAAACCCACTTCAACCCCGATTGGCGCGCCAACTTCATCAGCCGTTTGCGCCAGTGCCTGCCGGGCAAGGGTGAATTCGCACAGGAAATGCTGATCACCACCCATACACCATTTCTGATTTCCGATAGCAAGCCAGAGAAGGTGCTGGTATTTGCCAAGGACAAATCCAGCGGCGAGGTCAGCATTAGCCACCCGCCGTACAACACGCTGGGCGCCTCGATCAACAAGATCACCATGAACACCTTCGGCAAACGCGAAACCATTGGCGGCCATGCGCAGGCTTTGCTGGAGGCGTTGCGGGCCCGCTTCGAGCAGGGCGGCCAAGACAAGGAAGCTCTGATCACGGAGATTCACCAGCAACTCGGCGACTCGGTAGAAAAGGTGCTGCTGATCAAGGCCATCCTCGACGGCGATCAGCCAAGCAATGGGGAGGCGCAGAGCTGATGCTGTTTCCGTACACCTATGTGCCGCACCAGATGGAAAAGATGCAGACGTTCATCGACTTCATCTTTCATGAGGTGTGGTGCAAGGCCACGACAAGTGGCCCTTTTGGTCTGAACCTGTTCGACGCCAACGTGGAGTTGCGCGAAGTAATGGAGGCCTTCTATTACTCCGACGCGCAAGGTGCCGATTTCTTCTACGGCCATGTGGAGCGAATCTACGGCCTGTTTTCGGCGCTAACCGCCGTGCAGATCAATCAGTTTCAGCAGTGGTACAGGGGGCGGTTTCAACTCCGAAGTGCAACGCCTGAACTCCAGGTAAGTTGCACAGATGACCGCCCGATACACGCACTTGCAGCCAGAAGATCGCCTGACGCTGGCGTCGCTGCACCAACAAGGCTT
>Ga0114984_1000955_pt1 | contig 10932 bp, 9 predicted proteins | sample Shrwel1BS1Day1_FD_96987 | JGI IMG/M metagenome (GOLD analysis project Ga0114984, IMG submission 96987) | Subsurface microbial communities from deep shales in Ohio, USA - Utica-3 well 1 S-1-Day1 | ecosystem: Environmental > Aquatic > Deep subsurface > Shale gas/oil reservoir > Produced water/Flow... | reverse complement strand
GTTCATGCATCCGCTCGGCGAAGGCCTCGGCGAGGCGATCGGCCAGGGCCTTGACCATGATGGCATTGTAGTCGTCGTGCTTGTCCTTGAATGCCTGTGAGAATTCCTCGGCACCAATACCGGTGGTCACCGCAAAGCCGCCCACATAATCCACTTTCCGGGAATCTTCCGGTGCCACGAAATCGGACAGCGCCATCATCGGCTTGCCGGGTGCCTTTTCATCCTGCTGGCGCAGGTGGTGCAGGGTGGTCAGCTCTTCGGTGCGGGATTCGTCGGTGTAGACCACGATGTCATCGCCGCGACGGTTGGCCGGCCAGAAGCCGATCACACCCCGGGCAGTCACCCGTTTCTCTGCGATCATCTGCTTCAGGATCTTCTGGGCGTCATTGAACAGGCTGCGGGCCGCTTCGCCGCGCTTGGGATCGTCAAAGATCGCCGGATACTTGCCTGAGATGTCCCAGGAAATGAAGAACGGCGTCCAGTCGATGTAGTCGACAAGCTCTTCGAGGTCATAGTCCTCGAACACCCGGATACCGGTGAAGGACGGCTTTGGCGGCTCATAACCTTCGAAGTTGATTTCCGGTGCGCGGGCACGGGCTTCCTTCAGGGAGACCAGCTTGGTCCGCTCTCCGCGGTTCTTCCGGCGCTCCCGAATTTCCTCATATTCGGTACGGGCCGCCTCGACAAAGGCCGGCTTGGCGGTCTTGCTCAGCAGCTGGGAGGCCACGTTAACGCAGCGGGAGGCGTCGGAGACATACAGGGCCATGTCGTTCTTGTACTGCGGCTCGATCTTCACCGCCGTGTGCGCCTTGGAGGTGGTGGCGCCACCGATCATCAGCGGGATGTTGAAGTCCAGGCGCTGCATCTCCCTGGCCACATGCACCATCTCGTCGAGGGACGGGGTGATCAGGCCGCTGAGACCGATGATGTCGACGTTCTCTTTCTTGGCGGTTTCCAGGATCTTGTCGCAGGGCACCATCACGCCCATGTCGATCACTTCGTAGTTGTTGCACTGCAGAACAACACCCACGATGTTCTTGCCGATGTCGTGCACATCGCCCTTCACCGTGGCCATGAGAATCTTGCCCTTGGCCTGCTGGCCCTCGGACTTCTCCGCCTCGATGTAGGGGATCAGGTAGGCTACGGCCTGCTTCATCACCCGGGCACTCTTGACCACCTGGGGCAGGAACATCTTGCCGTCGCCGAACAGGTCACCGACCACGTTCATGCCGTCCATCAGCGGGCCTTCGATGACCTCGATGGGGTGGGTGGCATTCTGGCGGCAGGCCTCGGTGTCTTCGGTAATATAGTTGGTGATGCCTTTGACAAGGGCATGTTCAAGGCGCTTCTCAACTGGCCATTCGCGCCAGGCCAGGTCCTCTTCCTGGGTCTTGCCGCCTTTGCCCTTGAACTTCTCGGCCGCTTCCAGCAGGCGATCGGTGGCGTCATCCCGGCGGTTGAGTACCACGTCCTCCACCAGTTCCTTCAGATCCGGCTCGATCTCATCGTAAATCACCAATTGCCCGGGATTGACGATGCCCATGTTCATGCCGGCCTTGATGGCGTGGTACAGGAACACCGAGTGGATGGCCTCGCGCACCGCATCGTTGCCCCGAAACGAGAACGAGACGTTGCTTACGCCGCCCGAGATGGAGGCGTAGGGCAGGTTTTCCTTGATCCAGCGGGTGGCGTTGATGAAGTCCACCGCGTAGTTGTTGTGTTCCTCAATGCCGGTGGCGATGGCGAAGATGTTCGGGTCGAAGATGATGTCGGCCGGATTGAACCCGATGCCGGTCAAGACATCGTAGGAGCGCTTGCAGATCTCGGTCTTGCGCTCGTAGGTGTCGGCCTGACCGTCTTCGTCAAAGGCCATGACCACCACGGCAGCACCGTAACGCATGCAGTCTTTCGCCCGCTTGATGAATTCCTCTTCGCCTTCTTTCAGGCTGATGGAGTTCACCACCGCCTTGCCCTGGATACAGCGCAGGCCGGCCTCGATCACTTCCCACTTGGGGGAATCGATCATGATGGGCACCCGGGAAATGTCCGGTTCGGAGGCGACCAGGTTCAGGAAGGTGACCATGACCTCCTTTGAATCCAGCATGCCCTCATCCATGTTGATATCGATGATCTGGGCGCCGTTCTCCACCTGGTCCCGGGCGACACCGAGCGCTTCCTCGTACTGCTCTTCCTTGATCAGGCGCAGAAACCGCTTGGAGCCGGTGACATTGGTGCGTTCGCCCACGTTGATGAACAGGGTGGTCTCATCACCGGTAAAGGGCTCGAGGCCGGACAGGCGCAGGGCCTTCGGGCGCTCGGGAATCTGCCGGGGCGGGTACTTGGCGACGGCTTTGGCAATGGCCTCGATATGATCCGGGCGGGAACCGCAGCAGCCACCAATGATGTTCAGGAAGCCGTCTTTGGCGAAGCCTTCGATGATCTCCGCCATTTCCTCCGGGGTCTGGTCGTACTCACCGAATTCGTTGGGCAGGCCCGCATTGGGATGGGCGGAGACATAGGTTTCTGCCTTGGTGGACAACTCCTCAACGTAGGGGCGCAGCGCATCTGCTCCCAGGGCGCAGTTCAGTCCGACGGAAATGGGCCTGGCATGGGCGATGGAGTTGTAGAAGGCCTCGGTGGTCTGGCCAGACAGGGTGCGGCCGGAGGCATCGGTGATGGTGCCGGAAATCATGATCGGCAACTCGGTGCCGGTGTCCTCGAACACCTGCTGGGTGGCGTAGATGGCCGCCTTGGCGTTGAGCGTATCGAAGATCGTTTCGATCAGGATCAGATCGGCACCGCCTTCCATCAGGCCTGAAACCGCCTCGTAATAATTATCCACCAGAGTCTGGAAATCGACGTTACGGTAGCCGGGATTGTTCACATCCGGGGAGATGGATGCAGTGCGGGAGGTAGGGCCGACCGCACCGGCAACAAAACGGGGCTTGCTCGGGTCCCTGGCGGTGAATTCGTCGGCAATCTCCCGCGCCAGCCTGGCGGAGGCCACGTTCAGCTCCCGGGCCAGATCTTCCATGCCGTAATCGGCCTGGGACAGGCGGGTGGAGTTGAAGGTGTTGGTCTCGATGATGTCGGCGCCTGCGTCCAGGTAGTCCGCATGGATGTTGCGAAGCAGGGCAGGCTGCGTCAGGTTGAGCAGGTCGTTGTTACCCTGCACCTCCCGCTCGAAGTCCTTGAACCGATCGCCCCGGAATGCGGCTTCATCCAACTTCTGGTTCTGGATCATGGTGCCCATGCCGCCATCAAGAATCACAATGCGTTCCTTGAGGGCTTGATGAAGCTGTTCCAGACGGGTAGTGCGATCGGTCATAGGGAAATCTTCCGGGTGTCGTGGCTAACGTCGTATTTCAGTCAATGGCGCGGGATCATAGCAAAAATGCCGGATTCCGTCTTAGTTCGAATGATCAATATCAAGAGCCGCATTACTGGTGCTTAAAGCAGGCATTCATACGGGAAATTCATTACCTGATTAAATCCCGACTATTTTACTTGGTCTTTCATGTTCCCGCGAACTCTCTTAAAATAGGAATCAAACTTCCAAACGGGTAGGAAACATGGCATTGGTTACCGTGACAGATTCCGCGCGGGATTACCTCGCGCAACTCATTGAAAAGCAGGACGTAGAAGGCATGGGCGTACGGATTTTCGTTACCCAGCCCGGCACCAAGAATGCCGAGACGTGCCTGGCCTACTGCCCGCCCAATGAAGTCGTTCCAACGGACGAGCAGCTGGATCTGGGCAAGTTTACCCTGTACCTGGACCATAATTCGGTGCCGTTCCTGGAAGAGGCCTACGTCGATTACTCCAAGGACCAGATGGGCGGTCAGCTGACCATCAAGGCCCCGAACGCCAAGGTGCCCAAGATTGACGATGATGCACCGCTGCCTGATCGCGTGAACTACGTGCTGGCCTCCGAGATCAATCCGAACCTGGCGGCCCACGGCGGAGATGTGTCTCTTGTCGAGATCGTGGATGAGTCCGTTGCCGTGCTGCGTTTCGGTGGTGGTTGCCAGGGCTGTTCCGCCGTGAGCCTGACTCTCAAGCAGGGCGTTGAATCTACCCTGAAAGAGCGCGTTCCGGAAATTACGGCCGTCCGCGACGTAACAGATCACTCCTACACCGAAAACGCTTACTACCAGTAAGCCGTCTCTCTGAACCCCGGCCGCCAGGCCGGGGTTTTTGCTGCCGCAATTCCCCGCACCCCATGGCTTCACGGCCAATGTTGTGACATTTCAATTACTTCATCATCGGTCACATAAACTGACATGCCGGGCCACTACACTGTTGGCAGGCACTCAAGAACCGAATTCTCATCGGCCTCTGGCCGCAATCTCAACCGGGGTAACACTTGATCGACCTAGCACTCCTGTCTGTGCCTGTCATGGCTGCTGTCACCGGCTGGGTGACGAATTGGCTGGCAATCCAGATGTCCTTCTATCCGGTCCGGTTCGTCGGCTTCGGTGTGATTGGCTGGCAGGGGGTAATTCCCCGGAAAGCAGAGAAAATGGCTCACATCTGCATTGACCATACCCTGCAGAAATTCGGCGATCTGAATTCCGTCTACGAAAAACTGGAACCCCATCGCATCGTTGAACAGGTGATCTCACAGGTGACCCCGAGGGTGGATGAGTACATCGATGAAATCATGTACGAGAATCACCCGGTCCTCTGGGATAACGTGCCCTTGTTCGTGCGCAACCGGATCTATAAATGGGCCAGGGAAGCGCTGCCGGAACGGGTCGAGGAACTGGTGGAGGACTTCGGTGACGGTCTGGACGAGCTGGTGGACCTCAAGGCGCTGTTAAGCCGGGAGCTCAAGCGCCATCCGGATCTGATGAACCGGATCTTCAAGCAGGCGGGGTCAGTAGAGCTGCAATCGGTAATCAATCTGGGCGCGATCATCGGTGGCCTGCTTGGCGCCATGCTGGTGCCACTCTGGGTTCGGTATCCGGAGCCGTGGCTGCTCCCGTTAGGCGGCTTTGCCGTCGGCTTCCTGACCAACTGGCTGGCCATCAATCTGATTTTTACTCCTGCTGAACCCCGCCGTTTCCTGTTGTGGAAGATCCAGGGCCTTTTCCTGCGCCGGCAGCCTGAAATCAGTGAGGTCTGGGCGCGACTGGTGGCGGAAGAGCTCATTACCGTCGAACGAGTAGCTGATGCCATGATCAACGGTGCCCATGGCGACCGCACCCGGGCGATCATCCAGAAACACCTGCGGCCACTACTGGACAGTTCGCCGGTCCTGAAGCTGACAGCGCAGGTATCGGTCGGGGTCACCGGCTATACCGAATTGAAGAAATCGCTGTACCAGAAAGCCGTGGTGGCCACCGGTGATGTCTTTTCGGACCCGGCGTTCAACCGGGAGCGCGCGCCGGTGGTGGCACAGGTCCTGGCCGGCCAGATGAAATCCCTCGGTCCCAGAGAGTTCCAGGGCATCCTGCGCCCGGCCTTTCACGAAGAAGAGTTGCAGCTGATGATCGTGGGTGGCGTGTTCGGTGCCCTGGCCGGACTCATCCAGTTCCTGAGCCTGACCTATCTCGTGTTCTGAGCCCCTTTGTCAAAGGCAGTTGGTGGGGCGGGGCAGCCCGGCGATCCGGCAGGCGGTCTTGGCAGGCGTGCCCGGAAACAACTGCATCAGGTAAATGCTGTTGCCTTTCTCCTCCCCGAAGGCTTCCTTTACCGCCTTGACGAAGAGCCGATTCGAGGGGGGCGAGACTTCATGCTGTTTATAAAATTCCCGCAAAAACTCTATGATTTCCCAATGATTTTCAGATAGCCCGATGGCGTCTTCGGCAGCAATGACTTCTGCCACCTCCGGGGTCCACGCCCAGGCATCCTCCAGAAAACCCTCGTTGTTCCGTTGCGGGATCTGCTGCTCACTCATGGTTTACCAACTGATTACCTGTTGTGCGCGGGTGGTCAGCTCGACCATGCGCTCATAGTCGATGATTTCCGCCAATTCGGCACTGCTGTTCACTCCACGTGCCGCCATATCCGGCGCCAGCACCATCACTTTGCCAGAGGCGCGGTCAGACGCCGCACCAAGCCCCAGGACACCGTTCTCGATCAGCAAGATTGTATCCGCCGGGCCGGCAATGGACAGGCAGCGGGCAAACCTCGGGTGTTCCGGGGACTTGTTCAGAATGTGCAGGGTCTGGATCTCGGTCATGGCATTATCCGGCAAAGGCGGTGTGGCTGTAGTTTGTGAACAGTTGCGAGTCGGCCTGTACGAGGGTCACGCCATCCAGCAATTGTTCGGCCTCAAGTCCATAGCGTTTGCAGTCGTCACCATCGGCAAGCAGGGCCTCCACGCCAAAGATGGGTGCGGCGGCCAGATTTTTCTCCACTGACTTCTGACGGATCGTTCCGGGCTCCTGTCCCTTGCGAAGCCAGTTTACTCCGGCACCACAGAACAGCAGTGATACCGGCTGGTCAAACGCAGCCAGCGAAAACGCCATATCCAGGGCTTCCCGGCCGGCCCAGCTGCCATAGGGAGGCTGGTCGATGACAATCAAAGTGCTCATGGTCAGTCGCTCCCGTGAAAATAGACGGTTCGTGATGACGACATCCGGCCCTCAACCCACTCGCCCAGGCCCGCGATGGTGAATGGCGCCCGGAGGTTGCTGGCGGGCAGCTCATACCGTTTCTGCTCGCCTTCATCCACCAGGCCGCGCCTCAACGCCGAGGCAATGCAGGCAACGCCGGGAATGCCGTGTTCCTCAAGAAAAGTACTCCACTCCCGGGGCCATTGAGGTTCATCGGAAGGTGGCGAGGCGAGGGCGGAGGCAAGCTGTACGCCATCCCCGTACAGGAACACCCGGTCTACCCGATGGCCTGCCCGGATAGCAGCCTCGGCGAAGCTCAGTGCGCTCTGCGGGGCCTGGGAGCTATAGGGCGCTCCGGTGATAACGAGAGTAAAAGAGAACGGGCTGGAGTCCTGCATGGCTGGTACCGTGTTGATCGCGGTTTCAGTTTACTCAAAGTAAAAGCCCCGGCAAGGCCGGGGCTTCGACAAACCTGGTTTCAGCTGCGATCAGTCTTCGCCGCTGAAGGCAGCCAGCAGGTGCAGCAGGCTGACAAACAGGTTGTAGATGGAGACGTACAGACCCACGGTGGCGACGATGTAGTTCCGCTCGCCGCCCTTGATGATCTGGCTGGTCTCAAACAGGATCATGATGGAGGCGAAAATGGTGAAGCCTGCAGACACCGCCAGGTGCAGGGCAGAGCTTTCCATGATGAATGCCAGAACCATGGCTCCGATCAGCACGAAGGCGCCAGCGGTCAGGAAGCTGGACATGAAGCTGAAGTCCTTCTTGGTGATGATCGCGGTTGCGGACAGACCAACGAAGGCGACAGCGGTCAGTGTCAGCGCCTGAGCGACAATCTGGGACGCGCCGGCGGCCACGAATGCGCCAATGATCGGGCCCAGGGTGTAACCCATGAAACCGGTCAGGGCAAAGGTAGTCACAATGCCCCAGGGGCTGTTCTTCAGTTTATAGGTGGCAAACAGAAGACCGATGTAGCCCACAATGGTGATCAGGAAGCCCGGATGGGTTCCGTTCATGTTCAGGAATGCGGTCAGGGCCGAGAAGGCCAGGGTCATGCCCAGGAGCATGTAGGTGTTGCGCAGCACATTCATTGCATCAGCGCTGATGCCAGTAGTCGCTCGCTCAGCCTGAGGCGCGGAATAGGCACCCTGCTGGTTCTGAGCGCCGAATCTTCTGTTTTCCATTGTCATCTCCGTTTGTGTAACGACTGGATACTGTCCCCAATCATAATGTCGAATACGCAACTTTCAATCATTTACGACAATAAAGTGCTCCGCGGATTCCATTACACTGCGTTAATGTTGAAAAGTGCGACGGGATTTATGCAGGGCGTTGACAGCACAGGCAATTCCGGTATCATGCTCCTCGCTGTCGCAACGGCAGCAATGGTTTTGAAAGGTGGGCTGGCAGAGTGGCTGAATGCAGCGGTCTTGAAAACCGCCGAAGGTTAGTAGCCTTCCCGGGGTTCGAATCCCTGGCCCACCGCCATTTTTCTTTTAGTTTCAATCACTTACGAACAGAAAATATTTTTACGTACCATTAAACGTACCAAGCGAAAAATGGTCAAAATCTGTTCAATGTAAGTGCCGCTCGCATGGATTGCCTAGCGGTTCGCGCCACCTGCCGGAAATGGTGGGACTGTCAGGAGAGACTGACGCCAGATCACACCCCGGTCTTGCAATCGCACCCCGTCAGCAGGTGCCAGGACACGGAAACAACCATCGGACAGGGCTTAATTTCTGGCATGCTTTTTTCCGGGGCATATTTCTTGCTTGTCATGCAATAAACATTCCACAATGCAATAACTGTTCCCATTTTTCGCTCCCGGTGCGAGCGGCAGACACAAAAAAACCGGCGCTTGCCGGTTGTCATTGGGTGGCCATCCACTGACTACGGTCTATAGCCCTTCGCCAGCTTCAGGCCATAGACTCACACCAGCTTATAAACCCCTCGCTGATCCATTGCGGGTCAAGATCCAGCCACCGGCAACAATGCCGCGTCATTGGCCCGCACCTCAGCAGATCATCGAAAGCCTGTTCCTGTTCGACGGAATCCGCTTCCCGCCACTTCTGGCCCTTCCAGTAGCTCTGTCCGTCCTTTATCAGCATATCCAGCGCGGCACACCACAAACGATACTCAGCCGCCCCGGCTTCCTGGCCTAGCTCAAAAGTGGATAGCCCCTCTGCCGCCGGGTCTGCGGTTGATCGGATCACGTCACCGGCACGCATGGCAGAAGGGCTAAACCGTGGCATTAGTACAGCTCTGCCGCCTTCCTGCGTACCTCTGCGGCTTCCTCTGCGGCCTTCTGGTACTTGGCCCTAACGTCCCGAGCGGTCAGCGCGTCCGACTTGTCTAGCAGGTCTGTGAAGGCGTCACGGGTGGCCTGTTTCGCCTTGCTGATTGTCTGTTCCAGCTTGTAGAGGTCTGGGCGGTGTTTCTGTATGGCACGGGCGCGGGTGGCCTTGTGAAGATCCGCATTCATGCCGGACAGTGTGGGATGTGCTCCTAGTACAGCCGCCAGAACTTGCCCATCGCCGGATTCAATGGCGTTGCCGATCAGTTCTTGCCGCTCACTGTCACTCATGCCACGCAGTACAGCGCGCAACTCTCCAGCGTCCTGTTCGCTCCACTTCACCGACTCGCGGAACTCGCTTTCAATGGATTCTAGCCGGGCTTGTGCCTGAGCCTGGGCGCGGTCGCTACGGTCTGCCAGTCCCTTTAGGGCGCGGTCAAAATCGCGGGCTACGTTGTTCAAGTGGGTGGCCTGTGTAACCTCTGGGCTGCGTTGTTCGCGGATCTCGCCGTAAGCCTTGAACGTCCGACTGATTGCCGCCTGAGCATCGCCCAAAAACTCTAGCGCCTTGTCGTGTCCGTGGTCGCCAGCTTCCTTTTTCCAGCTTTCGCCCCATTGATCCGATACCAGCAGATCGGTTGCCTCGACTTTGGGCAATGGATAGGCGGTATCTGCGCCTTTTTCATGTTCTGCAACGGTCAGCTTGCCGTCTTTCATTACTACGTCAGTTCTGTAATTCATGGTGGTGCCTCGCTTTAGTGTCCGTATGGGTGGCCTTTCTTGCGTGTTGGCCGTGGTAGGTCGATAGACCAGCCAATAAAAACGCCAGTGGGTGCGGCTTGGTACTTCCGTTCCTTTGCCATCCAAATAGCGCCCGCGATAGCGTTCGGGCGATCATCGTGACCGCCGGGAGGGTGATTTACTGAGTCCTTACCGGCGCGGCTTGTGCGGCGCTCCAATAGGCTTAGCTGCATGAGTGTTTTCTCATCAGGCGGCAGTTCTACTCGCCCCGTTTGCATCAGGGGCAATAGCTCCAGGTACAGTTCAGAACGGTTAAGCGGTGATGCTTCCATAGTGATGCCATGCCGCCGGTATTCCGTACGTGGCCAGTCTGCTGCGTACCTATCGCCCATAACCGTTTTGATTCGATACTGCTTCAAGATCCCGGCGTAACGCTCTGTTATCTCTGCCGGATTGCCCTTGTCCGCGTATACCGCATCAGTCACCACGCGGTCGCCTTCAAGGTGTGCTATCGCCATGGTGTATTCATCAGCGCCACCGCCTGCCACGTCCACAAAACCAACGTATTGCCGGACAGCGTGAGTATTGAGGGGCGGGAGAATCAGCGGGCTGTCACGGGTGCAATCGTCTACCAGTTCCCGCGTAATGAAGGCTTCAATGTCGGATCTGAATTGCGCCCCATATTCAGCAGCAGCGGCCACGGGGTCACGGTCATAAGCCTGATCGACAATCCGCCGGGGTAGTGTAGGGTTCATGGTGAGCGTTGGAGCCTGAGCCACCAGAACGGGGCCATCCTGCCCGTGATACCGGCGGTAAGCATCCCACAAGGCACCACGGCGGCTGTAGGGGCTAGACAAGGCAATCAGCGGGCCATCGAGTGTGGCAAGGCCGGGCCTAACCGCATTCAAGATTTCGAAATCAGGGTTGGCGCTATCCTCTGAGCGCCAGAAGGCAATCTCATCAGCGATAACAGCGGCGAACGTATAGCCACGGGTTGCCCGGAATGAAGCCGTACCCACTTCAATAACCGCACGGTTGGACAGTTCCAGGGTTTCGGTTGTCTCCCGAACGATCAGCCGTTGCAGCATAGGGTTAGCGTTCATTAGGCCGGTGATATACCGGAACACTGAGCGGGCAGCCTTGCGATCCTGAGCCAAGCAAAGAACCGTGGCGACTTCACCAGGGCTTAGCCGGTCTGTGTGGTCATTGAAACAGGCCTCATACACGGCCAGCAGGGCGGCGTTTTGGGTCTTGCCGCCACGTCTACCGATAGCCAGCCATAGTTCATCGTGTGCGGCTTCTGGGGCGCTCTCACGGCCTGTTAGTTCCTGC
>Ga0114984_1000953_pt1 | contig 10942 bp, 14 predicted proteins | sample Shrwel1BS1Day1_FD_96987 | JGI IMG/M metagenome (GOLD analysis project Ga0114984, IMG submission 96987) | Subsurface microbial communities from deep shales in Ohio, USA - Utica-3 well 1 S-1-Day1 | ecosystem: Environmental > Aquatic > Deep subsurface > Shale gas/oil reservoir > Produced water/Flow... | reverse complement strand
TTAAGATATGAAAAAGGATATTGATATCGAAAAACTCAAAGAAGAAATAGTTGAGCGTTTAAAGCCGCTGAATCCTGACAAAATCATTCTGTTCGGAAGCTACGCATACGGTACTCCTGATGAAAACAGCGACATCGACCTATTTTTGATTAAAAATAAAAAATCCTCTCAAGAATATGATAAGTATGAGCTTGAAGCAAGCCGTAGACTCACAGAACTTATATATAAATATAAAATAGGTTTTGATATTTTATCTGCTTCTGAAAACTTTGTTAGCCGCAGAGAAGATTACTTTTACAAAGTTGATATAATGAAAAATGGGGAAATTTTATATGAACAAAACAGCAGCTGAAGAGTGGCTCACAAAAGCCTGGCATCACCTTAGTTCCGGCATAGTACTGTATAACGCAGCTCACTATACTGATACCATAGCTGTTGATTTGCATTATGCAGTTGAGATAATGTTAAAATCTATTTTAGCATATGAAAACAAAAAATAACCCGAACACACAATTTAGTTGAATTACACAGCGAAATTATAGAGTATATCACTTTTAACAACAATGAATTAGATTTGCTTAGAATTATAACAAGATACCATATAAAGGGCTCATACCCAATGCCAAATAGAGATTTGCCGGCAAGAAACGAAATAAAAGAGGCTTTGAATTTTGCTGAAGAGCTTTTTGATAGAGTCTGTGACATATTAGATATTGATAAGTCTGAAATAATGAGACGGTAGATGCTTAAATTTCTTAATCTCTAAACCCCTCTCAACCCCCTCAACCAGCTCTACCTCAACCTTTACCTTTACCTTCTCCCCTTACTACTTAACACTTAGCGCTCATCACAAATCCCATTGACATATAGCTTATTAGATATATAATTAGATATAGTTAATCAGGAGGTTACTATGTCCAGTGTAAAAAAACTTATCTCCTTTGATGAGTCTGTAGCAAATGAATTGGAGATTGTGTCCAAAGCTTTGAATAAAAGCCAGAAGGATATTGTTGAATCCGCTCTGGATTTTTACTTCGACTATACCGATGGTATTATTGCAGACAAAATTACAGATGAGATTAAAGCCGGTAAGATGAAAGTTTATGATGACAATGAAGTTTATGAGAGTTTGGGTATAGACATTGAAAATTCTGAAGATTAAATACTCGGAATTTGCTGTAAAAGATCTAAAAAACTTTAATCCGGCTGAAAGACAGCTTGTTGTTAAAAAAATTCACTATCTGGCGGAAAACTTTGATGAATTTAAAAAAACAAAAAAAATTACTGAACTGAAAGGTACAAAATATAAAGGTCAATATCGTTTTGTTGTTGCAAGAAAAATCAGAGTTATATTCAGAATCGAAAATGATGATTTAGTTCTATTGGTGCTTAGAACAGGAAAAAGAAAAGACATCTATAAGTAAGCCTTTTTCACTGTCACTGTCACTTTCACTGTCACTTCCACGTTTCACGCCTCACATTTTTCGGTACTTAGCACTTAGTACTAACGCCACTAATCCTTATTGCAAAATATTTTCAGCATTACTATAATTAATATTAGTTTTACAAATAAAGGAGCTCTGACATGCCTGCTGCAAAAAATGAACTGACAAAAGAACAGATTCTTCAATATTTACGTGAACATAAAAGTGAATTACATGAAAAATATGGTGTTCGGAAAATCGGACTTTTTGGCAGCTATGCAAGGAATGAAAACAAAAAAAGCAGCGACATAGATATAGTCGTAGAGTTAGAAAGTGACAATAAATTCAGAAGTTTTTTTGAGTTGAAATATTACCTGGAAGAATCTTTAGATATGAAAATAGATTTAGGTATAGAAAGTGCTGTAAAGCCGGAAGTGAGAAACCAGATAAACCAAGATATTATCTATGTATAATCGTGATATAAATCTTTATATAAACGATATTATTGATTCAGCAAATGCTATTAAAGATTTTGTCAATAATATGGACTATGAAGATTTTTGCAATGACAGAAAAACTTTCAGTGCTACAATAAGAGAATATATTGTAATTGGAGAGGCTATATCGTCGCTTATGGAAATATTAGAGAAAAAGTTTCCTAAATATCCATGGAGGATGATCAAAGATTTTAGAAATTTTATTGTACATGAGTATTTTGGCATTGATAAAAAAAATTGTTTGGGATTTAACTTCAAAAGAACTTGATGAACTGATAGGAAATATTCAAATTCTGAAAAAAGATTACAACATTGACAGAAACAGCCAGGATTAAATAACTACAAATTACAATGAATAACAACGATTAACCAAGAATAACTATAAATAACAAGGTTTAACAACAAACATGCTCAACTCCCTCAACCGTTTTAACTCCTTCAACCCCCTCAACCATTTCAACCTCATTCAACCGCCTTTACCTCAACCTTTACCTTTACCTTTCCCTTTCCCTTCACCTTTCCCTTCTCACGCCTCACGCTTCACTCATTACGCTTTACGGTCTTACTCGTGCTCCCCTGCCCTGCAAACTGTATAAAAAATTAATATTTGCATTTTGATCATTATTGTTTTAAAAATGTTCATTATTATATCATAAAAAATTGAGGTGAAGAATGAAAAAAGCCCTAATCACCGGAATTACAGGCCAGGACGGATCATATCTTGCTGAACTGCTGATAACACAGGGTTATGAAGTTCACGGCATTGTTAGACGTGTTGCATTGGAAGATCCGGACAAAAGGCTTGCAAGAATTCAAAATAATATAGAAAATATTAAACTTCATCCGGGCGATATCATTAATTATCCGCGCTTGGTTGAAATTTTGGATGAAGTAAACCCTGACGAAGTATATCATTTGGCTGCTCAGAGTTTTGTGCATGAGTCTTTTGAAGATGCTTTCACCACGTTCAGGATAAATATAGACGGCACATTAAATGTTTTATCAGCTTTAAAGGCTAAAGCTCCCGGAGCCAGATTTTATTTTGCAGGGTCATCCGAAATGTTCGGCAAGGTTGAAGAAATCCCCCAAACAGAAGATACAAGATTTCATCCCAGATCACCGTATGGTGTTTCAAAAGTTACAGGTTATGAACTGACCCGCAATTTTCGGGAAGCTTACGATATGTTTTGCTGTTCAGGGATACTTTTTAACCATGAATCTCCAAGAAGAGGTTTCGAATTTGTGACAAGAAAAATTACCAGCGGTATAGGCAAAATTAAAGCCGGCATTACAAACTCTCTTGTTTTGGGTAACCTCGATGCAAAAAGAGACTGGGGTTTTGCCGGCGATTATGTTGAGGCCATGTGGCTTATGCTGCAACAGGATAAACCTGATGACTATGTAATATCCACCAATGAAACCCACAGTATCAGAGAATTCATAGACACAGCGTTCAACAGAGCTAACCTGAAATATGAAGTCATCGATTTACATGAAACATCCGGTGAAAAAGCAAACAAAGAAATTGAAAAATTGAAAAAAGACAACGGCATATATGTTATCCAGCATCCTTTGTTTTACAGACCTGCTGAAGTGGATTTGCTGATAGGGAATTCGGGCAAAGCAAGAACAAAACTGAATTGGAAACCTAAGATATCTTTCGAAAAACTTGTCGAAACGATGGTTGATAACGATATAAGTTACTATTCATGATAATTGTAACTAAAAGGATACAAATATCATGAAACTGGGCTTCGGTACCACTGTGTTGGAACCTTTGAGCAATTTTTTTCACCCTATAGTGTCAGCTTATTGGCTGATGCTACGGAATGACATATTTAGGCATCCTGAGCTTGTCTCAGGATCTAAAGGCATCTATTTAGTTACGAGAGATGCTGAAATAAAATAAATTCAGCATGACAACTGCGGTTACATTGCGGTCATCCTGTAGCATCCGAGCGGAGCGCGGATAAATTTGTGTGAACAACCGCTCGTCTCAGGATCTGAAAAAATATAGATGCTGAAATAAATAATTGGCTTCGCCTAGCACCAGTCTTTTAGACTGGTAAATATGTTGTTAAACATCCAATTTAGCAACTTCAGTTGCTGCTACAGCATGACAAAGTATAATTATTCAAGCTCTCAATAAGGATTGATTTTGTCTGGAAAATTGTTAATTAACTGTATACCGTTGTTAACACCTTTAACAGGTGTGGGCAGGTATACTTATGAAATCTGTCGTCAACTATCTCATATAAGTGAAATAGAGTTTTTTTATTATTACGGGTATTATTCTAAAAAACTCCTTGATATTTCAATAGATGATAAAAAAAATAACTTAAGTTCTTATTTGCAAAAAAATCCATTGATAAGAAAATCAGTAAAATCTGTTTTATTTGCTTCCAGCAGGATTTTAGCTCCTAAGTTTGATATATACTGGGAACCTAATTTTATTCCTTTGCCGCAAATTAAGACCAAGCATATTGTGACATCTGTACATGATTTTTCTTTTAAACATTACCGTGACTTTTTACCCAAAGAAAGGAAAGAATATTTTGATAAGTATTTTGATGAAAGAGTAAAAAAAAGTGATTGTTTAATCTGTTTTTCCGAGCATATAAAAAAAGAAATAAAAGGGATGCTAAAGTGCTGTGATAGTGAAATAACAGTTATTCCTCATGGTGTAAGACACGATATATTTAAGGTTTATGATGATTATGAACTTGATGTTGGGTTGCCGGATAAGTTTATTTTATTTGTCGGAAGTATAGAACCCAGGAAAAACTTAGTGAGGCTTCTTAAAGCTTATGATTCTATTGATAAATCACTGAAAGATGAATACAAACTTGTTTTAGCCGGGTTTAAAGGATGGGAAAACAGAGAGATTATGGAATTAATTAATAACAATGAGCAATATATTAATTATCTTGGATATGTATCAGATAGTGATTTGGCTAAGCTTTACAACAAGTCGTCTTTGTTTGTTTTTCCATCGATTTATGAAGGTTTTGGGTTGCCTGTTCTGGAGGCTATGGCTTGCGGGACACCTGTAATTACTTCTGACAGCTCTTCTCTGCCGGAAGTGGGCGGTGATGCGGCAATATATTGTGACCCATACAGTATTGAGGATATTGCTGATAAAATTGTAAAAGCATTAAATGATTCAGAACTAAGATCCCGACTAAGAGAAAAAGGGATAACTCATGCAAAAGAGTTTACATGGGAGAAATCCGCTTTAAAGCATATTGAAGTTTTTAACAATTTGACTTTAAAATAAAAATTTGTGACATTTGTATGGGTATGTTTTCGTCACCCTATAACATGAGGCTAAAAAATTACCTTGTAAGTCATCCTGCAGCATCTGAGCAGAACGAAGATAAATTGTATGCTTAGCCACATATTTACCAGCCTGAAAGACTGGTGCCAGCCGCAGGCAATCGCTTGACTCAGGATCTCTTCCACGTCATCCTGAATTTATTTCAGGATCTGAAAAAATAGATTCCGAACCAAGTGGTTGTTTACACAAATTTATCAGCCAACTGGCTGATGCTACAGAATGGCGCCTACGGTCATCCTGAGCCTGACTCAGGATCTTGGTGTAGAGATTCTGAAATAAATTCAGAATGACCCTTAACGTTAAATATCATGCTGTAACATCCGCCTATGGGCGGATAAATCGGATGTTTAACAACATATTTACCAGTCTAAAAGACTGGTGCTAGCCGAAGGCAGTCAGTTGTTTCAGCATCTTTTCCATGTCACTCTGAACTTGTTTCAGAGTCTGAGGGCTGAAATTTGAAAGCGAGATTCCGAAACAAGTGGTTGTTTACACAAACATATCAGACACTGGGATGATGCTACAGAATGACCTACTTGTGTAATTTAGAGGACTTAACAGTGTAAATTTGAGTTTATGATAAAAAGTTTGACTTTTTATAAAATTATGTTAAAAAAATGAGCTTATGTGATTGTTGATTAATAATAAAGCAAAATATATAAAGGTTGGGTTATGATCAATATTGTATTGTGTGGGGGAAGTGGGACACGCCTTTGGCCATTAAGCAGAAAAATGTACCCTAAACAATTTGCTAAAATATTCGATGAAAAATCCCTATTCCAATTAACAATTAAAAGGAACCAGGAAGTTTGTGATAGATTTCACATTGTTTCCAACGAAAGCCAATACTTTTTGGCTTCCGATCAAATAAAAAACAATATGTATGGAAAAGTGGAGTACCTGCTTGAGCCTGTTGGCAGAAACACAGCCCCTGCTATAGCTCTAAGCTGCATGAGTCTGGATTACAATGATATAGTATTGGTAACACCAAGCGATCACCTTATTAAAAACAGAGAAAATTATATAGATGTTTTACAAAAAGCCAAGAATTTCGCAGATGAGAATTGCCTTGTTACTTTTGGCATAGCTCCATCCTGTCCTGAGACCGGTTACGGATATATAGAAGCCTCAGGCGAAAACGTGTTAAATTTCAAAGAAAAGCCTGATTTGCCAACAGCCAAAAAATATATTGAAAAAAACAATAGTGAAACAGATGAAGTCGCATACCTGTGGAATTCAGGAATGTTTTGTTTTAAGGCGGGTGTTTTTCTCGATGAATTAAAAAAGCATTCATATGAAATTTATGAAAACTGTAAAATCACTTTTGAAAATTCAAGCTATGAAAATGGCAAGTATAGATTCAACTATGACGATATGGTGTCGATACCGGAAGATAGTATCGATTACGCAGTTATGGAGAAAAGTGATATTGTAAAAGTTGTTAAAAGCAATATTGGCTGGAGTGATGTGGGTAGTTTTGATGCGTTGTATGAAGAACTCCCTAAAAATGACTCAGGAAATACTGTTAATAACGATCATATTTCAATAAGCAGTAAAAATAATTTAATACAGGGCGAAAAAAGAAAAATTGCAACTATTGATGTGGAAGATATGATTATTGTAGATACTGCCGATGCTTTGTTGCTTTCTAAGAGGGAAAGTTCTCAAAAAGTGAAGAAAGTAATGGAAGAATTGAAAAATACAGATGACTACCGTGTGGACTTTCATTCCACTGTTTACAGACCTTGGGGCACTTACACTATTTTAGACGAACAGGAAAATTGTAAAGTTAAACGTATAGTTGTAAATCCGGGTAAAAGGCTAAGTCTTCAAAAACATAAATACAGAAATGAGCACTGGACAGTGGTGAAAGGTATAGCTAAAGTTACAGTGGGCGAGAATATACACACACTGCGGCCTAATGAATCTGCTTATATTAAAAAAGGGGATAAACACAGATTAGAAAATAATGGAAAAGAACCCGTTACTTTAATTGAGATTCAATATGGGGAATATACTGGTGAGGATGATATAATTAGAATTGAAGACGATTTTTCGAGGGCTGGGTAGGATCTCTTCCACGTCATCCTGCAGCATCTGAGCAGAACGAAGATAAATTGTATGCTTAGCCACATATTTACCAGCCTGAAAGACTGGTGATAGCCGAAGGTAGTCACTTGTTTCAGTATCTGAGGGCTGAAATTTGAAAGCGAGATGCTGAGCCAAGCTCAGCATGACGAGCAGGGTCATCCTGCAGCATCTGAGCAGAACGAAGATAAATTGTATGCTTAGCCACATATTTACCAGCCTGAAAGATGGTGCCAGCCGCAGGCAATCGCTTGGCTCAGGATCTCTTCCACGTCATCCTGAATTTATTTCAGGATCTGAAAAAATAGATTCCGAAATAAAATTCGGAATGACCCTTACGGTAATCCTGGGCTTGGCTCAGGATCTAATAAAAAATAAGGATTAGTATTACAAAATGAGCCCGTCACTACTTATAGAATTTACAAAAAGAGATTTTGTTGAAAGATACACCGGCTCTCTGCTTGGTACTTCATGGGCATTTATACGCCCCCTTGTAGATATACTTATATACACTTTGGTATTTTCAAAGATAATGACGGCAAAGCTTGGTGGCATAGAAAGCCCGTTCAGCTATTCAATTTATCTTATTGCAGGTATTATCCCCTGGACAGCTTTTGCCAACACGATAATGAGAACTACAACATCATTCATAGACAAAAAAAATATCATAACTAAGATGGATTTAAGCCTTTTAAGGTTTCCTTCTTTTATACTTTTTTCCGAAGTTATTACTTATGTAATCACATCCTCCTTTTACTTTATTTTTCTTTTTGCATCGGGGTATGGTTTTAGTAAATTCTTACTGTTCGTACCCTTGGTCTTTTTGGCTCAGCAGATACTTGCCTATTCCATGGGCATATTTTTTGCGGTACTCAACGTTTTCTTTAAAGATTTTAAAGAGCTTGTGGGTGTTATAATGCAAATTTGGTTCTGGCTCACCCCCATTGTTTATGTAGAAAAGATACTGCCGGATTTTGTGAAAGGCTTTATGGTTCTTAATCCGGCATATTTGTTTGTCAGCTCTTATCACGATATTTTTGCATATCAACAGGCGCCACCTTTTAGCTATATAGTCTCACTGATATTGATAGCGCACTTTTTCGCACTAATGGCATATCTCCTTTTTAAATTCCTGGAAAAGGATGTAAGGGATTTCTTATGATGAGTGTCTTTATTATTCTTTTTATTTTTGTGAGTGCAGGGTTTATGTTTATTGCAGGTACTAAACTTATATTACGGTTTTTTAATACCAGCCTTATGGGTGTTCCTGTTATTTTTTACAGTGCTGCTCTCCTAATTATTATGACGTGGCTGATGTATTACGTGTTTAGGGTGATAAAGTGATAGAAGTAAAGGATATTTCAAAAACGTTTAAGCTTTACAGTAAACCTTCGGACAGGTTAAAAGAAAAATTCTTCAGGAAACCTTACCATAAAGTACATCATGCATTAAAAAAAGTCAGTTTTCGGGTGGAAGACGGTGAAACACTCGGTATCATCGGCCAAAACGGGGCGGGCAAATCAACTCTGCTGAAAATTCTTATGAACGTAACCATGCCTGATGAAGGGATAATATACACAAGCGGTAAAATTACAGGCCTTTTAGAGCTTGGCACGGGATTTAATCCTGAAATGACCGGTTTAAAAAATATATATATGAACGGCATGCTGCTTAACATGAGTAAAGAGGAGATTGACAATAAAAAGGATAAAATTATAGAATTTTCAGAACTCGGCGATTTTATAAATGAACCGATTAAAACATATTCTTCCGGGATGGTTATGCGGCTGGCATTTTCAGTTGCCATCCACGCTGATCCGCAGTGTTTTTTGGTGGATGAAGCTCTCAGTGTCGGTGATGCACATTTTCAGCAAAAATGCATGAAAAAGATAAGAGAGTTTAAGGAAAGCGGAGGCTCCATTATATTTGTCAGCCATGATATGAATTCTGTAAAAATGCTTTGTGATAAAGCAATCCTGTTGGAAAACGGTGTTGGTGTCGATTACGGGACACCGGAGTCAGTTGTTAACCAGTATAATTTTTTAATTTCCAAGCTTAGTGATTCGGAAAGCAAAATGACATTGAAGGATGTTGAAAATAAGAAGGAATACGGTTCCTATGAAGCTGAGATAGCATCGGTAAACATTGTAGGTGAGGATTCCGAAAGTGATGTTGTCAGCTCCGGTGAAAAAACGAGGATAGAAATATTAATCCGCAGCTATGAAGATATCGATAATGTGACATTGGGGATAATGATAAGGGACAAATATGGACAGGATATTTACGGAACGAATACCTATCATTTAAATAAAAAGTTAAATTTGCAAAAGGATACGGAAATAAACTGTGTCTATAATTTTCACATGAATCTGGCACCGGGAAAATACACATTGACTGCGGCTCTGCACTCTGAGGATACACATCTGGATAAATGTTATCACTGGATAGATAATTGGACTGAATTTGAAGTGGTTGGATACAAAAATAATATTTTTGCCGGGATTACTGATTTGAATGCTGATTTTTATATAGAAAATCAGGACTAACAAAACGGTCATCCTGTAGCATCCGAGCAAAGCGCGGATAAATTTGTGTGAACAACCGCTCGTCTCAGGATCTAAGAACTATGAGATTCCGAAACAAGTTCGGAATGACGACTTTTGTCATCCCGTAGCACACTTTAGTCATCCTGAGCTTGTCTCAGGATCTACATGGTCATCCTGAACTTGTTTCAGGATCTCAAGGCAAAGAATGACATAGTTTCAAGACTTATTTGACTTATAAAAAATAATAATATATTTAAGCATCGAGGAAAATTAATATGGACGAAACATATTCTCCAAGACTTTCTGTTGAAGAAATAATGGAGAGGATAAAAAAAGAAGTGGCAAAAAGAAGAGGAGAAAATCCTGACAGTGATTCTGTATCAGAGATAGAGGACAATTTAACACCTCCGGAAAATAATCATGAAATCCCGTATAACTACATAGACGCAATACCGTCCAGAAAAGTCCCTTTCGAACAAAAAGAAGTCTATGAATACCCTGATTTTACAAAATACCACGACGAAGACTTCATTATTAATGTTTACAGAGGTTTACTAAAAAGGGAGCCTGATACAGAAGGGTTCAGACATTATTTGGAGCTTCTGAGAAACGGTAAGATGAGCAAACCGGAAATAATTACTTTGATAAGATATTCCGGTGAAGGAAGACAAAAAGGAGTAAAGCTCTTGGGTTTCAAAAAAAGACTTGTCTTCTACGGTTTGATAAAAGTACCGGTTTTAAATAAATTTGTTCAATGGTCTTATTATTTAGCGCGTCTGCCTAAAATAGTAAAAAGTATGCGTGAGCTGGAAGCTTACAACAATTTGAGATTCAATGAAATATATTCTGATATGCTTAGTCTGCAAAAAGGCGTTAATGATAACGACAAAAAAATAGTTGACAAGGCATCCGAAAGTTTGAATAATATTTCAGATAAACTGAGTACAAAAGCGGAATTATCGAATATAGAAGAAATTAAGACCGAAATATTCAATAAGTTGCAGGAAAAGGCGGATACCGAGGAGTTGGCAGAAATAACCCGTATGTTGT
>Ga0114984_1000951_pt1 | contig 10956 bp, 4 predicted proteins | sample Shrwel1BS1Day1_FD_96987 | JGI IMG/M metagenome (GOLD analysis project Ga0114984, IMG submission 96987) | Subsurface microbial communities from deep shales in Ohio, USA - Utica-3 well 1 S-1-Day1 | ecosystem: Environmental > Aquatic > Deep subsurface > Shale gas/oil reservoir > Produced water/Flow... | reverse complement strand
TGCCAGTGGATCGGTCCGGAGGGCCACAGCAGGGTGGCGGATTCCCGAAGGCGCAACAGCCAGTCTTCGACCGACAGTATCTCCTGCTGCGCGGATCTGGCCTCCACCGCCGCCCGGGTGAGTTGCTGGAGATGCAGGCTGCACAGCTGAATCTGCTGCTCCATGGTGTTCAGGTCTTCCTGCAGCGCCCCGGTATCCGCAGCGGGGCTATGGCGAGCGGTTTCCGAACGGATCTCGTCCAGCAGCAGGGTCATGGTGTTCAGTGGGGTACCTAGCCGGTGTCCCACGGCGGCAGCGGACAGGCCGAGGGCAATGATCTGCTCATCCCGTAGCCGGTTCTCCCGGAACTGTGCCAGTTGCAGTTGCTGGCTGCGAAGCCGCCGGGCCAGGGCGCCAACCACCAGTAACAGGATGGCCGCGGTCAGGGCAAAGGTCGCCCACATGCCGAACAGGTGGAGTTGGGCCAGATTGTCATTGTGCTGGCCGTGGCTGATCGGGGTGCGCCAGATCACCAGTGCCGTGTAAGCGGCGATGCCACTGGCGGTGATGGCGATGCTCTGGCGTAGCGGAACCAGGATGATGGCCACCGCGATGGGAAGCAGCAGCAGGGAAACCAGGGGGTTGGTGTAGCCGCCGGTCAGGAACAGCCAGCTGCCAATCAGGGCAATATCCGCCAGCAGCCCGGCACTGACCGCCAGGGAGGAGGCCGGCGGTCGCCGGGTAAACCAGAGCCAGCCCAGGGTGGCGAGTACTCCGTAACCGAGGCATAGCAACAGGGCCTCGGCCTCGTGCGCGAGGGTAATCATGGTTTCCGCGACGGCGATTGCGACCAGCTGGATCGTTACGATGGCCAGCCGCATGCCGAGCAGGTAGCGGGCCGTCTGGCGGATACCGGTTTGAGAGTGAGTGAGCCATTCCATGGCCAGGATTCTATCAACAGTCACGGCGTCCGACAGATTTGTTTTCAGCAGGCTTGCCCGGGATCAATCGCCGAAGTAGCAGATCAGGCGATGGCTGATTACATCAGCACGAAGGTGCAGCGGCGGATCGTCCATGGTAGTGACCAGGATGGCATCCTCTGATCGGGCTTCAGCGGTGGTCTCCCGGGTTTCCGTCTCCAGCAGTTCGGGCTGGTAAAGGCATTGTCTGTCGTCCGGGAACAGGGCCACATATGCCGTACCGGTTTCCACCAGGTCCTGGAAGAAGTGCGAACCGTAGGACAGGTCCGGCACCATCTCCCCGGCTTTCTCCGAGACTTCCACCAGCACCGATACCCCGGCGATATCGGCAAATCGCACCGGTACCCCCAGCTCGGGGCTGCTGGTGCCCCAGCGACCGGGGCCGATCAGCAGGGTGCGGCCGTTGCCCTGGCGCACCGCTTCTCCCACCAGCCGGGCGACGTCATAGCGCTGGCCGGTGGTCAGCCGTGAGTAGACCGAGGCGTCGATGCGGATCACCCGGTCCAGGGTCAGGTTGATGTTGCCGCCCATGAAATGACCTTCGGTACGGAACAGGATCCGTTCTGGATCCGGCTCTTCCGGCAGGCTCACCGGCCCGGTTTCACCGATGGTGGCCAGGGGACGGCACTGCACCAGGTTGAAGGACGGCTCCCCCTGACCGTCGAGATGCAGGGTGAATTCCACATCCACCGGGTGCCGGTAGCCGGCTTCGAGTGTTTGCAACAGCCGGGACAGGCGTTCGATGAACCGGGAGCGCCTCACCAGCGGCGTGAACGTCAGTCTCCAGACCGGCCCGGCCAGCCCGAGCTGCTCCGCCCGCTCGCTGGCCGGACGGTCCACTTCCGCCAGGTATGGCAGGGGCAGGGCCGGCACGTCCTGCGCCAACTGGCTCAGGGGGCAGGTGGTAAGGCCGCCTTCCTGCAGGTCCAGCAGGTCCACCAGATGTTGGGAAAAGCGGTAGCTTTCATCCTGGTTCCGGAACGGATGACGGCCGGGCTGGTCCAGGGCCATGACACAGGCATGGTCGCCCTCGATGCGGTCGACGGCCCGGGTGCCAAGCCCCATCACCAACCGGACCATGCCCGCCTCCGGGTCCATGCTGCTGTCCCAGGCAAAGGTATTACGGGAGACGCCCACCCCGGCGGCGTCCGGCAGGTAATAGCGGCCGTGAAAACGGCCGTTCACCCGCTGGATCAACAGAGCCATGGGCTCCTCTCGTTGATGCAGGCCCCGTTGCCGGCGATACACCAGGGCATCCTCACTCATCGACGAGGCATAGACCTGCCGGATGGCGTCTTCCAGTGCCTCCAGTCGCTGCTCCGGCCCGCCCTGGTTGACCAGGAATACGCTGTCGTATTTGCCGGCAAAGGCATTGCCGAAACCGTCTTCCTGCAGACTGCTGGACCGCACCAGGATCGGGTACTGGCCGTAATGATCCAGCAGGCGTTCGAGATCCGAGCGGATTTCATTCGGAAAGTTGCCCTCACGGATGCTCTGCTGCAATTTCGGCGCCTCGGTCAGATAGCCGGCCTCCGAGCGCTGGCGCATGACCGACGGCCACAGACCGTTGTGGACCAGGAAGGCGTAATAGGCGTCGGTGCCCAGGTAGCTTGAATCGTGGGGCTCCAGACAGGATTTCCAGGCATCCGGATCCTCCCGCAGCAGAATGTTGCGTGCAATCAGCATGCCGGTGGCCTTGCCGCCGATGTAGCCGCTGCCCACCATCCGGCTGCGGATGGTCAGCAGATCTTCGAGGCTCAGGTAGCGCCTGGCCAGCTCCAGTATCTTGGGATCGCGGCTGATGAGCACCTTCAGGACCTGGTCCTGAAGATCGTCCACGCAGTGTTGCTCGTGATTGGCCAGGGCCCGGCCGGCTTCCTGAAACAGTTTGTCCCAGTAATCCAGCAGCGGCTGGCGATGCAGGTATTCAAGTTCCAGGCTGGCCTGGACGCGGGTGGCGTCGCTACTGTCGGTGATCGGCTCGAACCGGCCGCCCTGCTCGCGGTGCGGCAGGAACATGGTGGGGGATTGCCGACGCCAGGCCTTGATGGGGTGAATCTGTACTTCGGAACCATCCCGGTGCACGTCGATCATCACCTGGGTGGTTTCCCGGATCCGGTCCAGGGTCATGCGTGAGTGGCGTTGCGGATGCAGGGCAAACCAGGCGACCGTGTCCAGCTCGAACAGGAACGGACACACCACCCGGAAGAAGTTGCCCACCATGGCATCGGTGGCCCAGGCATTGAGCAGTTCGCTCAGGCAGTCGCACACATAGAAGGCGCCGCGGCCGTGCTCTTCAATCAGCCACCAGATCCGGCTGGTGAAGCTTTCGAATCCGCCCAGGGCGTTGATATGAATGACCCGGACGCCCGGGTGTTCGGACACGATCGGAGCGTGTTCCCCGAAGCGCAGATAGATGATCTGGCGGCCCGCGTCAGCCGCGGCATCGATGAAGGGAAGGACGAAGCGGCGATAGTCGTCGAGGTCGGAAACCCGCCAGACCACGTTATCGCCGATTCGAAGGCCATCCAGAACCTCGTCCAGTCCGACCAGCCCGGTGGAAACCCGGTCGGTGGGCTGGAGAGGCTCGTCGCTGGTCATGGCCGGATCAGATCACACCCATGGCGTTCATCGCCCTGGCAACACGGAGGAAGCCAGTGATGTTGGCGCCCAGCACGTAATTGCCTTCCGAGCCGAACTCGGCGGCGGTTTCGAAACAGTTCTTGTGGATATCGATCATGATCTCCTCAAGGCGCTTCTGGGTGTAGTCGAAGGTCCAGGAATCGCGGCTGGCGTTTTGCTGCATTTCCAGTGCGGAGGTGGCAACACCGCCGGCGTTGGCGGCCTTGCCCGGGCCATAGGCCAGCTTCGCTTCCTGGAAGATGGCAATGCCTTCCGGCGTGGTCGGCATGTTGGCGCCCTCCGCCACGGCGATACAACCATTGTCAACCAGGGCCTTGGCATCTTTGCCGTTCAGCTCGTTCTGGGTGGCGCAGGGCAGGGCCACGTCACACGGAACGCTCCAGATGTTGCCGTCTTCCACGTATTTGGCATCCTTGTGGAATTCAGTGTAGGCGCTGATGCGGCGGCGCTCCACTTCCTTGATGCGCTTGACGGTCTGCAGGTTGATGCCGTTTTCATCCACGATGATGCCCTGGGAATCGGAGCAGGCAATAACCTTGGCGCCCAGTTCGTGGCACTTCTCGATGGCGTAGATCGCCACGTTGCCGGAGCCGGAAACCACAACCGTCTTGCCGTCCAGGGAGTCACCGCGGGCCTTGAGCATTTCCTGGGTGAAGAACACGGTGCCATAACCGGTGGCTTCGGTACGGGCGCGGCTGCCGCCCCAGTCCAGTCCCTTACCGGTGAAGACGCCGGATTCGTAGCGGTTGGTGATGCGCTTGTACTGGCCGAACAGGTAGCCGATCTCGCGGCCGCCGACACCGATGTCACCGGCGGGAACGTCAGTGTACTCACCCAGGTGACGGTACAGTTCGGTCATCAGGCTCTGGCAGAAACGCATGATCTCGTCGTCGGACTTGCCCTTCGGGTCGAAGTCGCTGCCGCCCTTGCCGCCGCCGATGGGCAGGCCGGTCAGGGCGTTCTTGAAAATCTGCTCGAAGCCCAGGAACTTGATGATGCCCAGGTACACCGACGGGTGGAACCGCATACCGCCCTTGTAGGGCCCCAGGGCGCTGTTGAACTCGACCCGGAAGGCGCGATTGATGTGGATCTCGCCCTTATCGTCCTGCCAGGGTACCCGGAAGATGATCTGGCGCTCGGGTTCACAGATGCGCTGGATGATTTTCTTGTCCGCGAATTCCGGATACTTCACCAGAACGGGGCCCAGAGTTTCCAGAACCTCGTGAACGGCCTGATGGAATTCGCTTTCGCCCGGATTACGGTGCAGCACGTCCTGGAAGATCGGCTCCAGTTTCTCGTCGAGTTTTACCGTCATGGTGATACCTGTTTCGGAAGTTGCTGATTGAAAACGGCGTGGGAAAATGGCCGTCCGGTAAGAAAATGGGCGTAGATTGCACCACAGGAGTGCAGTTTTTGGCAAGCAGTGCTCAGAATCTGTGCAGTAAAGGCCATCCGGAATACCCCTTAAGGGGTGCGGCATTGTGTCCCAAGCCCGCGCACGGGTTTGTCTTTATCATTACCGGCAATTAACCCGATTTTCCCACTCCCGTGATGGTAAGGAACCTCCAGGCATGACCGAGAAACCCCTGGCACGCATTATCGGCCTGATTCTGGCCGGATGTGTCACTGCTCCCGCATTTTCCCAGGTACAGGACGGTGACCAGTTGTTGATCCGGGTCACCGAAGGCCAGTCCGCCGAGGCCGCCCGGTTGTCGGAGGCGGCCCTGGCATCAGAGCCGGTGTCCCGGCTGGACTCGGAGCCCTCGGTGTCGCTCTCCCGTCTGGGTGGGCGTGGTCTGGACCCAGTGATCCATGGCCAGGGCCAGGAGCGGGTCGATGTGCTGCTGGACGGCATGCGGGTGGAAGGTGCCTGCCCCAACCGGATGGATCCGCCCACCAGCCGGCTCAGCTCCGCCTTACCCCAGGTGCTGGAAATCCGTACCAGCAACCGTACCCTGCGCTGGGGGCCCATTGCCGGTGGTCAGGTAGTGGCCACGACGGCGGCGCCAGCCTTTGCCGACGGTAATAACACGACCGGTCACCTCACCATCGGCGGGTCCGATAACGGTGAGGGCAAACTGGTCAACGGTAGTGCGGCGGTGGGCGATCGCAACAATTACCTTCGGCTGTCTGCCGGTTACGAGGAAGCCGATGATTACGAGGACGGCGATGGCAACGAGGTCCGGAGCGCCTTCGAAAACACCGAGGGCCGCGTTGACGGAGCCTGGACAGCAGACAACGGTTTCTATGTAAAGGGCATGGTCAGCCGCCAGGAAGAGCGGGATGTGAAATACGCCTCCGGCATGGATGCGCCGAAGACCGACACCGATATGTACCGCCTGGAACTGGGTGCGCCGGTGGCCAGCGGTGGCTGGAACCTGATGGCCTGGCAGGCGGATGTGGATCACGTGATGGACAATTTCAGTCTGCGTGAGCCGCCGGTCAAGATGGGCATGCCCATGAAAATGCAGACGCTGTCGGAAACCCGGACCCAGGGCGCCCGGCTGGTGCTGGACCAGACCATCGACTACACGAAGGACATTGCTGTCGGTGTGGATGTCGAGAGCAACACCTGGGATGCCACCATGTACAACGGCATAGATCTGACCAACGAAGCCTCGTTTCTGTGGCCGGATGTGGAGCGTGACCGGATCGGGGTCTTTGTCGAAGCCTTCCACCGTATCCGGGTTGATATGCGTTTGGGTGCGGGCATCCGGTATGACCGGGTGGAAATGGACGCCAACCGCGCCGATGAGACCTTCACCATGAAGCCGGGCGACACGCCGATGTCGCCGGCATCCATCTACGAGAATGTCTACGGCGTAACCGATACCAAAGCCACCGATGACAACCTCAGTGGTTTCATGACGGGCGAATGGCGGGTCTCTCCGCTCAACACCCTGGAACTGACCGCTTCTCACAGCGTCCGCTCCCCCGGCGTCAACGAGCGCTATGTCACCAAGGGCATGGCCTGGGTGGGCAACCCGGATCTTGATACCGAGAAACACCACAAACTGGAACTGAGCCTGGCCGGGCAGAATGATGGCTGGCACTGGCGCCCGGCGATCTGGGTCGATGAAGTGGACGATTTCGTGCTGCGCTACGAGCCGGCATCGGATGTGATCCGCTACCGGAATATCGATGCCCGCCTGCTGGGTGTCGAGGGCGAACTGGGCTGGAGCAACGGTACCTGGAGTGCCATTGGCAAACTGGCCAGCGTCCGGGGGACCAATAACGACACCGACCAGCCGTTGCCGCAGATTCCCCCGGTGCAGTACATCCAGACCCTGGGCTGGCACCACATGGGTCATACCGTCCAGGCGGAATGGATGCTGGCACGCCGGCAGGACCGGATTGATGAGGAATCCGGCCTCGACCCGAGTACTTCCCCGGGGTATGGCGTGTTTAATCTGAACGGCAGCCATCCGCTGATGGACTACCTGACTCTGAGCTGGGCGGTGGATAACGTGTTCGACAAGACCTGGGCACCCCATGTCAGTCGCGAAGACCTGTTTACCGGCGAAGCCTACCGTGTCAACGAGCCGGGCCGGACATTCCGGGCGGCGCTGACCGCGCGCTGGTAAGCAAAAGTATGGCGGTTACCCGCTTCTCATAGCCGGCGGGTGACATTCGGCCCTGCATGGATCCAACTCCTCCATGCGGGGCTTTTTTTGTGTCATATCAAAGCACTCCGATGGCCATGGGCTATGCTTGTGTACGACTACGTTCCTGTGTAGTGCAACGATTGTTACCATGTAGTTATTAGCAAATAACCCAAAGGAATCAGGTGCCCATGGTTACCCGTTCGCGTTTTCATCCCTGGCTGGCCGCTGCCGTCCTGTTGATGCCCACTCTGGCGCTCGCCCAGCAGGAGGAACTGGACATTGTCGAGGTTGAGCGTGCTCCCATCGAGGAGACGGTTCACCTGGACGGGATTATCGAAGCCGTTCAGCAAAGCACCGTCTCCGCGCAGACCAGTGGCACCGTCCTGAAGCTTCCTTTCGATGTGGATGACTCAGTTGCGGCCGGGGACCTGATAGTTCAGCTGGAAGACAGTGAACAGCGGGCGCGGCTGAGCCAGGCCCGGGCCGGACTGGAGGAAGCCTCCGCGGCGCTGGCCGATGCCCGGCAGCGGTTCGAACGTATCGAGGCCGTCCATGAGCGGGGGCTGGTATCGCGGCAGGAATTCGATCAGGCCCGGAACAACCTGGCCGCCGCTCGGGCCCGGGTGGAGCGGGCGCAGGCGGCGGTTGCCGAGGCCGAGGAACAATTGAGTTATACCCGCATCGAGGCCCCCTACGGCGGCATCCTGACCGAACGGCACGTGGAAATCGGAGAGGCGGTCAATCCCGGCCAGCCGCTGCTCAGCGGGCTTTCCCTGGAACAGCTGCGGGTGGTGGTCGATCTGCCCCAGAAATACGCGGATCTGGCCCGTTCCGAGCGACGGGCCACGGTGACACTCTCGGACGGCCGGTTACTGGAAACCGGCGAGATGACCTTCTATCCCTACGCGGATCCGGCGACCCATACCTTCCGTCTGCGGATGCGGCTTACCGAGCCCAACGGTTCCCTGTTTCCCGGCATGCTGGTGAAAGTCAGTGTGCCGGTGAACAGCCGTGAATCCCTGTGGGTGCCGGCGAGCAGTCTGGTTCACCGCAGTGAGCTCAGGGCCGTGTTTGTCCTCGACAGTCAGGATCGGCCCCGGCTGCGTCAGGTGCGCACTGGTGTGCAGGATGGCCAGCGCCTGGAGATCCTGGCGGGGCTGAGTGAGGGTGAGCGTGTGGTCACCAATCCCTCGGTTCTGGTCGGCAGCGAGCGGCTGAACCTGCCTGAGGCAGCCGAGCCCGGCGGGGAGGAAAGCCGGTGAGCGAGGAACTGCCAGGCGTCGGACCTTCCGGCGCCATTGCCCGGGTCTTCCAGGACAACAAACTGACCCCGCTGCTGGCGATGCTGGCGGTTGTGCTGGGAGTGCTGGCGGTAATCATCACCCCCAAGGAAGAAGAGCCCCAGATCGACGTCACCATGGCTGACATCATGGTGGGTTTCCCGGGCGCCAGTGCGAGAGAAGTGGAAAGCGCCATCGCCACCCCTGCCGAACAGGTGATGAGTGAAATCAAGGGCGTCGAGCATGTCTACTCTGTCTCGCGTCAGGGTCAGGCCGTGATCACCGTCCAGTTCGAGGTGGGGGTGCCCCGGCAGGAGGCGCTGGTACGGCTGTATAACCAGGTGTATTCCAATCAGGACTGGTTGCCGGCAAACCTGGGCGCCACCCAGCCGGTGGTCAAGCCCAAGGGCATTGACGATGTGCCAGTGATGACCCTGACGCTTTACGATCCGGCCCACGGCCACACCGGTGAGGCGCTTACCCGCCTGGCCCATATGCTGGAGGTGGCGCTCAAGCGTGTACCCGGTACCCGGGATGTCTATACCGTGGGGGGCATACCGGACCGTGTCGATATTCTCTTTGATCCGGCCTTGCTGGCAGGCTTTCAACTGACGGTCAGTGATATCCAGAATGCCCTGCAGGCGGCGAACGCCAGCAGCCAGGAGTCCCGGGTGACCCGCAATAACCTGTCGATTCCGGTGCAGGTGGGTACCTTGCTCGAAACCGTCGAGGATGTGCGTAATCTCGTGGTGGGCATGCATAACGGCGCGGCCGTGCATCTGGAGGATGTGGCCCGGGTTCGCCGTGGCGGAACCGTTGCGGACCAGAGCGTGATGACCGGTTTCGGCCCGGGTGAGCAGACCGGCGCCGCCGGGGAACCCGGTGAGGTCTACCCGGCGGTGACCCTGGCCATCGCCAAGAAACCGGGGGAAAACGCCATCGAGATCACCAATGCCGTCCGCAAGAGGCTGGCGTTATTGCGTAACCGGGCCCTGCCCGCGGGTGTTGAGGTGCTGGTCACCCGGGATTACGGCGAGACGGCCTCCCAGAAGGCTCGCAAGCTGATCTCGGATCTGATTTCAGCCACCCTGGCGGTGATGATCCTGGTGCTGGCCGCCATGGGCTGGCGCCAGGCGCTGATCGTCGGTATCGCGGTGCTGATTACCCTGTTGCTTACCCTGGTGTTCTCCTGGGCCTGGGGCTTCACCCTGAACCGGGTGTCGCTGTTTGCGCTGATTTTCTCCATCGGCATCCTTGTGGACGACGGTATTGTCATTACCGAGAACATTAACCGGCGTATCCAGAGCTCCCGCCGGGCGGTCAAGGACATCATTCCGGTGGCGGTGGACGAAGTGGGCACCCCCACCATCATGGCCAGCCTCACCATCATGGCCGCACTGATCCCCATGGCCTTTGTCAGCGGCCTGATGGGTCCCTACATGAGCCCGATCCCGATCAACGCTTCCGCCGGTATGGTGATTTCCCAGATTGTGGCCTTTGTGGTGGCGCCGTGGCTGGCATTGCGTCTGTTACGGCACAAGAAAGGCTTGGCGGCGGCCGAGGCGGCGGACGCTTCGAATTCGGCCGAGGGCGTCAATTCCACGTCACTGAGGGTGTTCCGGTCGGTGTTGTCGCCGTTCCTTGGTGATCACGCCTGGCGCCGCCGGTTCCTGGCGCTGGGCGTCGTGTTGCTGACGCTTGCAGCAGCTTCCTTGCCGGTGTTCCAGGCGGTGATCCTGAAGATGCTGCCATTTGATAACAAGTCGGAACTCCAGATCGTGGTGGATATGCCCGAACGCACACCCATGGAGAAGACCCAGCGGGTGCTGCTGGAAATGGGGCATCACCTGGAAACCGTAGGCGACGTCGCCAACTGGCAGACCTATGCCGGTACTGCTTCGCCTATCAATTTCAACGGCCTTGTGCGGCAGTACTACCTGCGCGGTGAACCATACCAGGGTGATATCCAGGTCAACCTTGTCGGGGAAGAGAATCGGGCACGGCAGTCCCACGCTATCGCCCAATCACTGCGTGGCCCCCTGACGGACATCGGGGACCGCTACAACGCCGAGGTCAAGGTGGTGGAAGTGCCGCCGGGCCCGCCGGTGATGGCGCCGGTGGTGGCGGAAATCTATGCCGTGAATAACGAGCGCAGAGCTGAACTGGCTACCCAGGTGGCCGAAGGCATGACCCAGGTGGACGGACTGGTACAGATTGATACCACCCTCGAAGCGCCGACCCGCCAGTGGGAAGTGGTGGTGGACCGGTCCCGGGCCGCGCGGCTGGGTATTTCCCAGTCGCAGGTGGTCATGGCCCTGCAGACGGCCCTGGGCGGGCGGGGTGTCAGCTTCCTGCATGATGAACACGCCAAGTACCCGGTGCCGCTGGCCAGTATTGCCGAGGTCCGGGAGGCGGACTGGATGGGAGCGATCTATCACAAGGATCTGTTGCCGGTGACCTATGTGACCG
>Ga0114984_1000950_pt1 | contig 10956 bp, 11 predicted proteins | sample Shrwel1BS1Day1_FD_96987 | JGI IMG/M metagenome (GOLD analysis project Ga0114984, IMG submission 96987) | Subsurface microbial communities from deep shales in Ohio, USA - Utica-3 well 1 S-1-Day1 | ecosystem: Environmental > Aquatic > Deep subsurface > Shale gas/oil reservoir > Produced water/Flow... | reverse complement strand
CAAGATGCTCACCGGCCGCGACGCTGCGCACAAGCGCATGGTCGACATGCTCAACAAGGGCGAGCAACTGCCGGTGGACCTCAAGGGTCGCTTCATCTATTACGTCGGCCCGGTCGACCCGGTCGGTGACGAAGTGGTCGGCCCGGCCGGCCCGACCACCGCCACCCGCATGGACAAGTTCACCCGGCAGATCCTCGAGCAGACCGGTCTGCTGGGCATGATCGGCAAGTCCGAGCGCGGCCCCATCGCCATCGAGGCGATCAAGGACAACAAGGCGGTGTACCTGATGGCCGTGGGCGGCGCCGCCTACCTGGTCGCCCAGGCGATCAAGGCGTCCAAGACCGTCGCCTTCCCGGAACTGGGCATGGAAGCCATCTACGAGTTCGAGGTGAAGGACATGCCGGTCACCGTGGCGGTCGACACCAACGGCGAATCGGTGCACAACACGGGACCTGCGATCTGGCAGAAGAAGATCGCCGACAGCCTGGCGGTGGAAGTGCAGTAAGCGCACGACGTGAAGAAAAGGCCCGGTCCAAGGACCGGGCCTTTTCATTGGCCCGACGCGGCTATTGCCGGCGGGCGTCGAAGCGGAGTATCTAGATACGCCCCGCCCACAGGGATGCTCCGATGCGGACCGCCTGGTTTCTCCTACTCCCCCAAACCCACATCCTGGACCTCGCGGGCCCGCTGCAGGCGCTGGGCAGCTGCGCCGAGCTGGACCTGGCGCCGGTCGAGGTACGCTGCACGGCCCCCCAGCCCGAGATACACAGTTTCCAGGGCGTGACCCTCACCGGGCTCGAGCCGCTGCCCGAGCGGTTGGACGAGGACGACGTGCTCTTCGTGGTCGGCAACAAGATGATGCTGTCCGATCAGGAGCGCAAGGCGCTGGACAGCGCCGCGACCTGGCTGGAGCGAACCATGGCCAAGAGCGGCGGCCTCGATCTCTGCTCGATCTGCACCGGCGCCTTCCTGCTCGGTCGCGCCGGCCTGCTCGACGGGCGCGACTGCACCACCCACCATCGCTACGTGCCGTTGCTCCAGGAGCTGTATCCGCAGGCCCGGGTGCTGAGCAACCGCCTGTTCGTCGAGGACGGCCCGCTGTGCACCTCGGCCGGGGTCTCCGCCGGGGCCGACCTGGCCCTGCATGTCATCGGCCGTCGCCTCGGCCGTGAGGTGGCCAGCCAGGTCGCCCAGGAACTGGTGATCTATCGCCGGCGCGCCGGCGAGGACCCCCAACTGGGCATACAGGAGCTGACCCGCAACCATATCCATCCCCTGGTGCATGCCGTCCAGGACTACCTGGAGGAGAATGCCAGCGCGGCGCTGAACTTCGAGCACCTGGCCATACGCTTCAACGTCAGCTACCGCCACCTGGCGCGGCTGTTCCGGGAGAACACCGGGCTGACGCTGCAGACCTTCCTGCGCAGGCAGCGCATCGAACGGGCCAGGCGCCTGCTGCGCGAGAGCCGGATGAATGTCGAACAGGTGGCCGAACGCTGTGGTTTCGGCAGTGCCCACGCCTTCCGCGTGGCCTGGAACAAGGAGGTGGCGGAAACGCCGCTGCAGTTCCGCAAGGCGGCGCTGAACCGCTAGCCTCAGCCGCCCTGCGCCACGCCGGCCGTAGCGCTGCGCTCGCTCGAAACGGCCTCGAGCCGGCCGAAGACCTCCCGAAAGAGGGCCACCACCGCCGCCTGCGAAGCCGCCCGCGCCTCCGGGTCCGGCGCCGACAGCCCGAGGCCGCCCTTGCCGCGGTGCAGGAACGGGTCCTCGTACTGCTGGGCCGGCTCCAGCCCGTTGAAGCCGTGCTGGGCCCCTGCGAAGACCTTCACCGTCACCCGCTCCCGCGCCGCTGGCGAAAGCGCCGCGAGCAGCGACGGGCAGGCCTGCGGATCATCGTCGTACTGATCCTCACTGCCAGTCAGCACCAGCAGGCGCACCGGCGCCAGTTCCCTGAAGTCATAGCCGGGCACCCGGTTGTAACCCCAGCACACCGGGTAGAAGGCCGCCAGCGCTCCGAGCCGGACCCCGCTGGCCCGCTGCAGATCGGCATGGATCGGGGCGGTCGCGGCGAGCATCGCCTGCACACCGCCCCAGGAGAAGCCGATCGCGCCTATGCGCCCGGCATCGATGTCCGGATGCTGCGCGAGAAAGGCCAGCGCGCCGGCCAGGTCGGGCAGCGTGTCGTGGACGCGCGTCGGTCGTTGCGCCGCTCCGCCGGCCAGGCCGCGGGCGCCCCACATGTCCAGCTCCAGGGTAGCGATGCCCTGTGCGTTGAGGTCGGCGCCGTGCAGGACGCCACGGGAATCCATGCCGGCCGAGCCATGCAGGATGACCACCGCCGGCACCTTGCCGGCCGCTCGCGCCGGCACGGAGAGCACCGCGGACACCCGCAGCGCCGGCAGATCGCCGAACGAGGGCAGCGGCCGCGTCTCGAAGGCCACCAGGCGCTTGGTCACGGGCACCGCCTCCGGCGGCGTGGCCCAGGCCAGCCAGGGGGCCAGCAGCAAGGCCGCCGCCAGTGTCTTGATGGATGTTCGGATCCGTACCGCCATGTTCCCTCCCATGTCCTTTCTTCGTTCCCGCGCTCAGCCGCACATCGACATCGCCAGCGGTAGCTGCAGATGCAGCAGCACCGAGGCCAGCGGCGAACGGCTCACCACATACAGCAGCAGTGCCAGCGCCAGCGCGACAGGCAGTCCCAGCCAGGCGCCGCCGCGCCCCGGCCTGTCCGTCGTCCGCAGGCCGAACAGCGCCAGGGCCTGGATGGCCATCGCGCACAGCCCGACGGCGGCACTGATCACCAGCAGCGACGCGCTCATGAGCGGCACTCCGCGACGGCGCGCACCGGCTCGCACCACGCCGCCCCGCGCTCGATGACGTCAAAGGCGCGGCCCAGATCCACCTTGAGGTCGTCCAAGGCCTCCAGGCCGACGGACAGCCGCAGCAAGCCGTCGGCGATCCCCGCCGTGTGCCGTTCCGCCTCGCTCAGCCGGCAATGGGTGGTGGTCGCAGGATGCGTGGCCATGCTGCGCGTGTCGCCGATGTTGGTGCAGCGCGCCACCAGTTGCAGCGCATCGATCCACTGCCAGGCCGCGCTCTGGCCGCCCCGCACGCAGAAGCTCAGCAGGCCGCCATGGCCATGCTGCTGGCGGCAGGCGAGATCGCGCTGCGGATGACTCTCCAGGCCGGTGTAGTGCACTTGGAGCACCGATTCGCGGCGACCGATCCAGTCGGCCAGCGCCAGGGCGCTGTCCTGCACGCGCTGCATCCTCACGTCCAGCGTTTCCAGGCTCTTGAGCAGCAGCCAGGCGTTGAACGGGCTGCAGGAAGTGCCCAGGGTGCGCAGCACGCCGCGCAGCTCCTTCATCAGCTCCGGGGAACCGGTCACCACGCCGGCCAGGGCCCGCCCCTGACCATCGATGTACTTGCCCGCCGAATGGATCACCAGGTCGGCGCCCAGGCGGTGGGGGCGCTGGAACACCGGCGTCAGTAGGGTGTTGTCCACCGCCACCAGTGCGCCCCTGGCATGGGCCAGCCGGCAGATGGCGCGGATGTCCCCTACTTTCAGCGTCGGGTTGGACGGCGACTCCAGCACCACCAGCCGTGTCCGCTCGTCGATGGCCTCGGCCCAGCTCGACAGGTCGGTCAGCTCGGCGAACCTGGAGCGGATGCCGAAGCGTCCCATGTAGTGGCGGAAGGCGCTGACCGTGGTGCCGAACACGTCGCGGCTGCAGACGATGCCGTCGCCCTGCTGCAGCAGGGCGTGGCAGAGGCTGGCGATGGCGCCCATGCCGGAGGCGAAGGCGACCGCGTCGTCCGCGCCCTCGAGGTGGGCGATGCGCCTCTCGAAGGCGCGCACCGTGGGATTGGTGAATCGCGTGTACACGTTCCCCTCCTTCTGCCCGCTGAAACGCTCCCACGCGTCCCGGGCGGACGCGAAGGTGTAGGCGGAGGTCATCGCCAACGGCTCGCAGAAGACATCCGTCATGTCGCAGTCGCGGCCGACATGAACGGCCGAGCTGGCGTCGAAGTCGTGCGGGTCCACCGGTTTCGCATGCATGGGTGCCTTCCTCTGGGTCTGTTGACTCACCAATGAGCGGAGCGCTGCCGAGCCCGGCAACCACTCCGTAGCCGGTTCACTCGGTCCGTGCCGCCAGCCTGGCGGGGATCAGGAAGAAGGACAGGACAGCGGCGGAAAGGGTCGCGGCGAGCAGCGCCATGACCGTGATCTGGTAGCTCTGGTTGCGGTCGAAATCCAGCGCGCCCAGTTGGGTGACGGCCAGGGCGCCCAGCTGGTGCACCAAAAATAGGATGCCGAACACCTTGCCCTTGATCCGATCCCCGTACAGGGAGAAGCAGAAGGCCGAGGTCAGCACCACGGTTCCCAGGTAGCTGGCGCCGAACAGCGCTGCGAAGAGATAGACCGACAGCGGGCCGGGCTCGAGCAGCAGCACCGCCACCGCGGCGCAGCGCAGCAGGTAGAAGGCGCCCAGCAGCGCGCCCTTGTTGTGGCGCGTGGCCAGCCAGCCGGCGAGCAGGCCGCTGCCCAGCTCCAGCACGCCCAGCAGGCTCAGGCCGCTGGCCTGTATCGAGGCGGGCACCTTCTCGCCCTGCCAGTAGGGCACCAGGTGCACGTCGATGAAGGCCATGGTGGCGCCGCAGCTGGCGAAGCTCAGGGCGAGGATGAAGAAGCGCGGGTCCTTGAGGAGGAACCCCAAAGAGCCGCCCGCATCCCCGTCCCGAGGCGCTTCGGGCATCAGCGGAACCGCCCGCGAGACCCAGTACAGCGCCAGGCTCATGGGCAACGCGAAGAGCAGCCCCACCCAGAGGAACACCCGCTGCCAGGCCACGTCCTGCTCCAGCCAGATCCACAGCGGCGACAGCACGATGAAACCGATGGCGGTCCCGTTGGTGACGATGGCGAAGGCGAAGGCCTTGGAGCGCTCGCCGACCAGGCGGTCCACCAGGATGCCCATGGGCACGTAGGTCATCGCCGCCAGGGCGAAAGCGCCGAACAGCCCGTAGAGCAGCACGAAGAAGCTCAGACTGCCATCGAACAGGGCCACCCCGAGCAGCACCGCGCCGCCGCACAGGCTGCCCAGGGCCACCGTGCGCAACGGCCCGAGGCTGTCGCTCAGCCAGCCCACCAGCGGCGAGGCCAGGCCGATGGTCAGCACGAACAGCGCGCCGGCCAGGGCCAGGCCGGCGCGCCCCTCGCCGAAATGGGTCGCCAGGTCGACGAAATAGACCTGGTAGAGCCCTTTCATGGCGCTGGAAAGGAACATCACCATAAAGCCCACGGCCAGCACCGCAGCCACCAGCGTGGCGTTCAGCTCTCTGCTCATAACCCCCTCCTCTTCGACGGGCGGGCTCGCGACGATGAAATGAAGGGGCTTCAGGCGGGTATCGCGCTCGGCTTGCCGCAATAGACCTGGTACATGTTGTCGTACATCTCGTAGAACAGCCGGCAGGTGGTATCGACCGCCTCAAGCGCCTCCTCCTGCATCCGCTGCGTGGTGCACAGCTCGGAGACGAGATTCAGACCCTCGTTGACATGGCCCACGTCCTCCTTCTGATGCACCGAGAAGAACAGCAGGTCGCGCTCCTGCAGCCCGTAGGCGCGCCCCAGCAGCACATGGCGGGCGTCACCGGCCATCGTCTCGAGGTTCTGCCCCTCGCTGGCGATCATCACCGCCGCAGCGCCGATGTGGTAGCGGGCGGGATCGCTCACCGCTTCCAGGCGGTATCGGATCAACTGGCGGGTGGCGGGCAAGGGCGTCTCGGCCTCGCGCTGCTCGTCGGTGATGCCCAGTGCGCGCAGGAAGTTCTGCATCAGGACCACATGGTTGTCGGTCCTGGACAGGCGCCCGGTCGATTCCTCGTAGCAGTTGATCAGTAGTGCGCGCTTGTGGGAGGGCAGCGGGCAATAGAAGAAGAGATATTCGACGTAGGTCAGAAAGTGCTTGGTCAACTGGTAGCCCTGCAGGGCCACCTTGCGCAGCAGTTCGATGTCCCGGGCCCCGGGCGCCAGCAGCTCCTCGAAGATCGGATGCGACAGGGTCAGGTGCCGATGCAGGCTTTTCTCCAGCACATCGCGGAATTCCCTTTGCGGCAGGATCATGGCTTGTCTCCGTTGGTCTTTCGCTGTTCGTCGGTCGGTACTTCAGAGGGCGTTCAGCCTGGCCGCCAGGTCGTCCACCCGCTGCACCATGTAGTGGCCACGGTGGCTGACGCCATTGACTCGCGCGTAGTCGTTGAGCACCCCGAACGAAGCGAAGCCCAGGGTCGACCAGAGACGATGCGCCCGCGAGCCCTCGCGGACATCCAGGGTCAGCAGCTCGATACCCAGCGTGCGGGCCATCACGACGATCTCCCGGAACGCCCGCGGCACCACCCCGTGCCCCCGGTGGCGCGGATGCACCACACCCTTGCTCAGATTGCCGATATGCCGGCAGTTGGGCATTCCGCTCTGGCTCAGCATCACGAAGCAGACCGGCTCATAGCCATTGCTGCCCAGCAGGGCGTGGGTGCCCCCCTCCTGCAGCCGGGACTGCAGGGACAGGCTGAATTCGACGCCCTGCTCGGGAGTCATCACCCGCTCGTAGCCAAGGGTGCCACCGTCCTCGACGGTGCTGTTGATCAGCTCCACGATCTGCTGCGCCGTATCCGCATCGATCTGGCGCAGCCAGCGCAGGCTGACCGGTAACGCCCTGGCGGGCGGCGTTTCACGCTGCTTGGTCTGGTTCATCGAAGACATTCCCCGCTCCGTACTCGAGGGTGATTAGGCCTGGCGAGCGAAGCGAAAAACAGGCGCAAAGCGGACAGAAAGGGGTCTAATGCTGCCGAGCCGTCCTCGCTCGAAATTCGCCATGCCGTGCCGCGCCATGGACGGCTGAGCAGAGACTGGAATAGTCATGGAGAGAGGCCGTCTGCCGGAATGCGCGGCGAGGTAACGCCCCGCTGCCGCCAGTCGCTGCACGGCACCGCCCTGTGATCTGGCAGAAGCTCACCGCCAGCCTGGCGGGGGACATGCGGTAAGCCATCGGCTTGCAGAGAATGCCCGACTCCTGGAGCGAGCCTTTCCGGGTTCGCTCCGCCTCAGTGGCGCCGCACCAGCAACTGCCCCAGCATGCTCAACAGAACCGCCACGCCGGTGATGGTGGCAAACAACTCGGCGGCGCTCACCGGCAGGTTGTCGGGCAGCTCCACGGCGGTGACGATGCCGAACGCCGAAGCGATACCAACCACCAGACCGGTGACCGCCCCGCCCACCGGCCACCTGGGCCGCCACATAGCCCGGCACCAGCCAGATCAGCCCATAGGCGAGCAGCGCGGCCCCCGACAGATCCCGATGCAGGGTATTGAGCAGGAGGGTCACCAAGGTGAACAACAATGCAAAGCTGAGCATGCCAGCCAGGATCGCGGTCGAGCGCATGCAGGTAGGTCTCCGTTCGCCATCGACATGCCCACCAGGCCCATGCGACGCCCCGTACGCGCCTTCGCCACAATGCAGCGGCTCGCCGGGCCATCCCGCACGATAAGGCAGCGCCCGTCCGAAGGAGTTGCGAGCCGCCTGGCAGGTGCCGAACAGTTCGGCTACGAACCCAAACCCTCGCCCCATCCACCGCATCCGAATCGATTTCGACGGCTGCGCTTGATCGCCTTCCAACCCTAGGGAAATTCGATCCTTAACAAGGAAAAAATCCGGTGGATTTTTAGCGCCCGATTTTTCCTTTCTGGAACAATTGATTACGCTAAGGGTGTTCCCCGCATACGCGGGGATGAACCGTCCAGATCGTTGCTGACAAGATCGAAACCTACGTGTTCCCCGCATACGCGGGGATGAACCGCAGGCAGTTACCCTGATCGCCCGGCGCTGCATGTGTTCCCCGCATACGCGGGGATGAACCGAAAGGCCCCGGTGAGCGGCAACTCACCAGGGCGTGTTCCCCGCATACGCGGGGATGAACCGTACTCGGCCGCATCATACGGCCCATCGACGCCGTGTTCCCCGCATACGCGGGGATGAACCGCCTCGGGCGATCATGTGGGGCTGAGTGCGGGCGTGTTCCCCGCATACGCGGGGATGAACCGTACTCGGCCGCATCATACGGCCCATCGACGCCACCCCGGACCCGGGTGTTCCCCGCATACGCGGGGATGAACCGTGCCGTCAATTTCCGGCCTTATCCAGCGTATCGTGTTCCCCGCATACGCGGGGATGAACCGCACCTGGGGCGCGCAGTGCAGCGGGGAGGGAGGTGTTCCCCGCATACGCGGGGATGAACCGATCCGGCTGATCCTGGCTGCCCAACTGATCAGGTGTTCCCCGCATACGCGGGGATGAACCTTGCCCACGCCCACGGACGGCTCCAGCACGCGCGTGTTCCCCGCATACGCGGGGATGAACCGGCGCGGGATACGTCGTGCTCGGTGCGGTTCACGTGTTCCCCGCATACGCGGGGATGAACCGGTGGATGCTGCCCTTGGCGAAATCCGCCGGCTGTGTTCCCCGCATACGCGGGGATGAACCGCCGATCCTCGGGGCTGTTGCGGATCACGCGCGGTGTTCCCCGCATACGCGGGGATGAACCGAATGGTGCCCATTTGACGACCTTTGGTGATCGGTGTTCCCCGCATACGCGGGGATGAACCGCCCCGGCCGGATTTCGTGACGCCGAGTGAGCGGTGTTCCCCGCATACGCGGGGATGAACCGCCCGGACCCTGCAGTGTCGGCGGCACGCGCTCGTGTTCCCCGCATACGCGGGGATGAACCGGCCGATCAGTGCCGGGCGAGGCTGACAGCGCTGTGTTCCCCGCATACGCGGGGATGAACCGCCCTGCAGGCGCTCCGTCTCCCTGGGCGTCAGTGTGTTCCCCGCATACGCGGGGATGAACCGACGCGAGACTGGGCGAGGTGTCGTCCAGGTCAGTGTTCCCCGCATACGCGGGGATGAACCGACAGTCATCCAGTTGGAGACCGTCCGCCTGGCGTGTTCCCCGCATACGCGGGGATGAACCGTTCTCACCCTGCTGGGACGCCTGGGCGAACGAGTGTTCCCCGCATACGCGGGGATGAACCGGAAACAAGCCCGCCTCCGTCTTGCCCTTGCCGGTGTTCCCCGCATACGCGGGGATGAACCGCGGAGAACACCTCCGCACTGTCACAGCTGGCTCCGTGTTCCCCGCATACGCGGGGATGAACCGCGTGCTCGCGTGCTGTTCTGCGCTGAGTGGTAGTATTCCCCGCATACGCGGGGATGAACCGCGCACGCAGGGCCGCCAGTTCGGCCTGCAGTTGTGTTCCCCGCATACGCGGGGATGAACCGTCCTCGCCATGCTTCACCCTGGGCGGCTGCACGTGTTCCCCGCATACGCGGGGATGAACCGTCCTCCTTGGTGGGCAGCAGCGGCATGAATGCGTGTTCCCCGCATACGCGGGGATGAACCGCGTGGTTGCCGGGGAGTTCTCGGATAGAGATGGTGTTCCCCGCATACGCGGGGATGAACCGGGTATCTGGCTTAGCCATAGGCGCTGGCAGGTGTGTTCCCCGCATACGCGGGGATGAACCGCCGCCATGGAGGCGAGGGCTTTCTTGCGATATGTGTTCCCCGCATACGCGGGGATGAACCGCGCATGCTGGACGTCCAGAACAAACATACGGCGTGTCCCCCGCATACGCGGGGATGAACCGGCGTCGCTCGACGGGCGCACCGCCAGCAGCTCGTGTTCCCCGCATACGCGGGGATGAACCGGATTAGTACCCCAGTCCTTGTTGTTGGTCCAGGTGTTCCCCGCATACGCGGGGATGAACCGCTCGACATGAACAGCATGGCGCGGCTGTTTACGTGTTCCCCCGCATACGCGGGGATGAACCGTGGGCGCTGGGCTGGTCTGACGGCACCGCAGCCGTGTTCCCCGCATACGCGGGGATGAACCACAATTGGCCGAGCATTGCGCGGGCGTATCCCTCGCGTCCGCAGAGGAACCGACCTTACTACCCTGCTCCGAACTGCTCCGGCCAATCCCGTCGGGTGAACACCTGCCCCTGCTCACGTACGCGACGGACCTCGTCCAGGTCCAGGTCGGCGATCAGCCAGCGGCTTTGCGCCGGGCAGAGTTCCGGGCTTTCGGCGAGCACGCCGCTGGGCGGCATGCCGTAGTCGGAGGGGACGTAGAGGGCGGCGCGGCCGTAGTTCTCGTCCAGCGCCGGCGACCAGGGCGCGAGGCCGACGGTCGAGGCGTGCAGCACGGCAAGCTGGTTCTCCAGGGCGCGGGCCTGACAGCCGATGCGCACCCGGTAGAAGCCGGCCTCGGTGTCGGTACAGCTGGGCGCGAGGATCAGGTCGGCGCCGTCTTCGGCCAGCCGGCGCGCCAGCAGGGGGAATTCATTGTCGTAGCAGATCAGGATGCCCAGCCGCCCCAGGGGCGTGTCGAATACCCGCAGGCCCTGCCCGCCCTGAATGCTCCACTGCTCGCGCTCGAAGCGGGTCATGATCAGCTTGTCCTGGTGTCCCAGGCAGCCGTCCGGTCCGAACAGCCAGGCACGGTTGCGGTAGGCGCCGTCGGCGTCGCGCACCGGCATGGAACCGGGCTGCAGATGGATGCGCCAGCGCCTCGCCAGTTCCTCGCAGAGCGCCAGCCAGGCCGGGATCAGCGGCTGCACGCCGGCGATGGAGCCGTGCAGGTCGCTGCGCCGGGCCGCATCGAGCTGGCCGCTGAGCACCAGCCCGGCGTATTCGGGCAACAGCAGCAGCTGGGCGCCCTGCCCGGCTGCGTCCTCACACAGCGTGGTGAGGTGCTCGGCATATTCGTCCCAGGTGACGAACAGGTCGATGTGATATTGGCAGGCGGCGACCTTGATCATGAAGCGAGCTCCTTCAACCAGAACGACATGGGTTTGGCCGACTCCTCGGCTTCATCCAGATCGCGCCAGTGGTAATAGGTGTGCAAT
>Ga0114984_1000949_pt1 | contig 10965 bp, 11 predicted proteins | sample Shrwel1BS1Day1_FD_96987 | JGI IMG/M metagenome (GOLD analysis project Ga0114984, IMG submission 96987) | Subsurface microbial communities from deep shales in Ohio, USA - Utica-3 well 1 S-1-Day1 | ecosystem: Environmental > Aquatic > Deep subsurface > Shale gas/oil reservoir > Produced water/Flow... | reverse complement strand
GGCATGCCGCCCGAGGTGCAGGACTCGCTGAATAAAATGGTGCCGTTCCCGACTCGCATGGGCAAACCGGCCGAGTACGCGGCGCTGGTTCGGCACATCGCCGAGAACGCGTACCTGAATGGTGAAGTCATCCGGCTGGATGGCGCCATCCGGATGGGCGTCAAATAAACTATACTTCGGCTCTGTCCTTGACCCAAAAGGCACTTCGGTGCCTTTTTATTTGATGCCCCCCGCCTCCTGCTATCACTGTGGCCTGCCGATTCCCGACGATGTTGATCTGTCGGTGAAGATAGACAGCCAGCCGCGGGCCATGTGCTGTTTTGGCTGCCAGGCCGTGGCGCAATCGATTGTCGATAACGGGCTGGCCGACTATTACCGCAGCCGCGATGCGATGCCCGAGTCGCCGCGCGAAGCCATGCCGGCGATTCTCGAACAACTGGTCATGTACGACCACGCCGAATTCCAGAAAAGCTTTGTCAAGGAGCTTGGTCAAAACGAGCGCGAGGCGTCGCTGCTGCTTGAGGGCATCACCTGTTCCGCCTGTATCTGGCTGAACGAGCAGCATGTTGGCCGATTGCCCGGTGTGATGGCCGTCAATATCAACTACACGACCCGCCGAGCCCGCGTGCGCTGGGACGAAACCCGCATCAAGCTCTCGGATATTCTCAGCGCCATCGCTGCCATCGGTTATCGCGCCTACCCGTACGATGCGGCCAAAAACGAGGAAATTTCCCGCAAGGAACGGCGTGAAGCCATGTGGCGCCTGTGGGTTGCCGGCTTCGGCATGATGCAGGTAATGATGTATGCCTACCCGGTCTATATTGCCGACGGCGACATGGCGCCCGACATCGAAAGCCTCATGCGCTGGGCCAGCATGCTGCTGACCATGCCGGTCATCTTTTATTCCTCGGCACCTTTCTTCCGCAACGCCTGGCGCGATATCAAGCTGCGCCGCGTCGGCATGGATGTGCCGGTGGCACTAGGTGTTGGCGCCGCTTTCATTGCCAGTTGCTGGGCAACATTTATGCAGGCCGGCGAGGTCTACTTCGATTCGGTCACCATGTTCATCTTCTTTTTGCTGGGTGGCCGCTATCTGGAAATGACGGCGCGCCAGAAGGCAGTCAGCGTCACCGAGGCGCTGGCCCGCCTGCTGCCTGCCTTTGCTCAAAAAATACCGAAATTTCCGGTTGACCGTAACACTGAGCAATGTGTTGTCGCCGATTTGCGCCCGGGCGACTACGTCATGGTTCGGGCTGGAGAGATTGTACCGGCGGACGGCCGGGTAATCGAAGGTGTCAGTTGCGCCAACGAGGCGTTGCTGACGGGGGAAAGCAAACCGGTGCCTAAGTCGCCCGGCGAGGCGGTGACCGGTGGGTCGATCAATGCCGAAAGCCCTTTGGTTGTGCAAGTCGAGCAAGTTGGCGAGGGAACGCGTCTGTCAGCGATCATCCAGTTGATGGAGCGGGCGGCTGCTGAAAAACCGAAAATCGTCGTTCTGGCTGATCGCATCGCCAGCTATTTCGTCGCGGTTCTGCTTGCCGTGGCGATTCTGGTCGCCGTCGGCTGGTATATCGTCGATCCATCGAAAGCATTGTGGATTACCGTTTCAGTGCTTGTTGTTACTTGCCCATGCGCACTTTCGCTGGCGACGCCGATCGCCCTGACAGTGTCGGCGGGCGCCTTGGCGAAGGATGGCTTGCTGGTAACGCGCGGCCACGCCATTGAAACACTGGCGCGGGCAACTCATTTTGTCTTTGATAAAACGGGCACGTTAACGACAGGGCGGATGCATCTGGTGGATGTCCTCCCAACCGCCGGCGAGAGTCGGGAAACCTGTCTTGCCATGGCGGCCGCACTTGAGCACGCCTCTGAACACCCGGTGGCCACTGCACTTCGTCTGGCTGCCGGGGAAGAGTTGCCTGTTACTTCGGCAGTGTTCAGTGAGCCCGGGCAGGGTATCGAAGCCCTCGTTGGCGGCCGCCGTTGCCGAATCGGCCGCCCTGATTACGCGCTGGCCCTGAGCGATGCCAAACTGCAGGACACCGCAGCCGGCTGGCTGGAAAGCGGTGATACGGTTGTCGCTCTTGCTGATCAAACCGGCTGTCTTGCACTGTTTCGGATCGGTGACGAATTGCGCCAAGAGTCGGCTGAGTTGATTTCGGAACTGCGTAATGCCGGGAAGAAAGTCATTCTCCTGACGGGGGATGCGCCTGCCGTGGCGCATCTGGTTGCCGGCAAGCTCGGCATCACTGATGTCAGGGCCGGGGTTACCCCGCAGGGCAAGCACGATTGCGTCACCGGGCTCCAGGCTGAAGGCGCCATCGTCGCCATGCTTGGCGATGGCGTCAATGACGCGCCGGTGCTGGCTCAGGCGCAGGTGTCGGTCGCCATGGGAGGGGGGGCGCAGCTGGCAAGGACTCAGTCCGATTTCATCCTGCTCTCCGAGAATCTGGATCATTTGCGTCACGGCCTGCGGCGTGCCCGGAAAACCCTGCAAGTAATTCACCAGAATCTTTGGTGGTCCTTCGCGTACAATTTTGTTGCCCTGCCATTGGCCATTACCGGCTACGTAACCCCTTGGATTGCCGGCATCGGCATGTCGGCCAGCTCTTTGCTGGTCGTCCTTAATTCACTGCGCATTCAGCGTGTGGAGACAGATTGATGGAAAGCGTATATCTCCTCATCCCGGTATCGGTCATCCTTGTCTTTGGGATCGCCATCGCCTTTTGGTGGTCAGTGCGGAGCGGGCAATTCGATGACCTCGAGGGGCCCGGATTTCGTGTTTTGATGGACGAGGATCAGCCAAAGCCACTCGACGATACCAAGGAAGCCACCAAACGAGACAATGTTTGACCTGTGTCAACGCTAGGGGCGCTGACACTTGGCATAGTTATTACATTGTGAAGCGGAAGCTTTGCAGCGATTCTCTGTTGGGGTTGGGGTGCGTTACGACGCACCCTTTTTTTGTCCACGCCTAGGGGATCCCATGCTGCGCCTAGATATTACGGACTATCTGCCTTAGATAATAGGTAGGTTGATCTAGGTCAAAACACTGCCCCTGAACTAGAATAACATCGCTTTCCATGTGCCCCCTTGGGTTAAGGGAGGTGGGCATTCCGTTTTTTCTTTACGAGAGGTGGGTTCATGTCTGGAACGAAAACCACATATAACGATAAAGTCGTACGGCAATTCGCTGTCATGACTGTTATTTGGGGCATTGTTGGCATGCTGGTTGGTGTCATCATTGCTGCGCAGTTGGTCTGGCCGGAGCTGAATATTGGCTTCCTGCACTTTGGTCGTTTGCGTCCGTTGCATACCAACGCAGTTATTTTTGCATTTGGTGGTTGCGCCCTGTTTGCAACGTCTTACTGGTGTGTTCAACGCACATCGCACGCCCGTTTGTGGGGCGGTCCGCTGGTTCCCTTTACTTTCTGGGGCTGGCAACTTGTCATTCTGCTCGCAGCGATTTCTTTGCCGTTGGGTTTTACCCAGGGTAAGGAGTATGCCGAGCTGGAGTGGCCGATCGATATCCTGATCACGTTGGTCTGGGTTTCGTACGCGCTTGTATTCTTCGGTACCATCGGCAAGCGCACCGTTTCGCATATCTATGTGGCGAACTGGTTCTTCGGCGCGTTCATCATCGCCGTTGCGCTGCTGCATCTGGTTAATAGTGCTGCTGTGCCGGTTACGCTGACCAAGTCCTATTCGGCCTATGCCGGTGTTCAGGATGCCATGATCCAGTGGTGGTACGGTCACAATGCGGTGGGCTTCTTCCTGACAGCAGGCTTCCTTGGCATGATGTACTACTTCGTGCCGAAGCAGGCGGGTCGCCCGGTTTACTCCTATCGTTTGTCAGTGGTTCACTTCTGGGCGCTGATCTTTACGTACATGTGGGCGGGTCCGCACCACCTGCACTACACTGCACTGCCTGACTGGACGCAGTCCGTCGGTATGGTTTTCTCGCTGATTCTGCTGGCTCCGTCTTGGGGTGGCATGATCAACGGCATCATGACCCTGTCGGGTGCCTGGCATAAGCTGCGCGACGATCCTATCCTGAAGTTCCTGATCACTTCGCTGTCCTTCTACGGTATGTCCACGTTCGAAGGTCCGATGATGTCGATCAAGACGGTCAATGCGCTGTCGCACTACACGGACTGGACTGTCGGTCACGTTCACTCAGGCGCTCTGGGCTGGGTGGCCATGGTTTCCATCGGTTCAATTTACTACCTGCTGCCGAAGCTCTTTGGCAAGTCCGAGATGTATAGCACCAAGCTGATGACGACCCACTTCTGGATCGCCACCATTGGTACCGTACTTTATATCGCTTCTACGTGGATCTCGGGGGTGATGCAGGGCCTGATGTGGCGCGCTGTCAATGCCGACGGTACGCTGGCTTACAGTTTCGTTGAGTCCGTCAAGGGATCCTATCCGTTCTGGGCGATCCGTTGGTTGGGTGGTGTCCTGTTCCTGTCCGGTATGCTGATCATGGCTTACAACATGTTCAAGACCATGGCTGGTGGCAAGACACAGGACATGCCGGTGATCGCTCCGGCCGGTCATCACGCCTGATTAGGGAGAGATAACAATGCTAAAGCATGAGCAAATTGAAAAAAGCGTAGTCCTGCTGATTGTGCTGACGTTGCTTACCGTGATTTGGGGTGGTCTGCTCGAAATCGTTCCGCTGTTCTTCCAGAAATCGACCACGACTCCGGTTGAGGGCGTCAAGCCTTACGATGCTGTTCGTCTGGCTGGCCGTGACGTTTATCTTCGCGAGGGCTGTTTTCTTTGCCATTCGCAGATGATTCGTCCGTTCCGCGCCGAAACCGAGCGTTACGGTCACTATTCTGTTGCCGGTGAGTACGTTTATGATCACCCGTTCCAGTGGGGCTCTAAGCGTACAGGTCCGGATATTCACCGTGTTGGCGGTCGCTACTCTGATGAGTGGCAGCGTGCTCACCTGATGAATCCTCGTGATGTCGTGCCTGAGTCCAACATGCCGGCCTTCGCCTTTTTGGCTGGCAATAAGGCCAAGGATACGGTTGGCGCTGACATCGAGAAGAAGATGCAGGTTATGCGTGGTTTCGCCAATGCCCGCGGTATCCCCACCTATACGGATGAAGAGATCAAGGGTGCCAAGGCTGCCATCGGTGACAAGACCGAACTTGATGTCCTGATTGCCTACCTGCAGGGTATGGGTACGGCACTGAAGAACGTAAAGTAATAGCCATGGACATCAACGATCTGCGTTCCATAACCACAGTTGTCGGGTTGCTTTGCTTCCTCGGTATTGTGGGGTGGGCCTACGGCAGGGGTAGCAAGAAGGGGTTTGAGGAAGCTGCCAACTTGCCGTTCGCGGAGCATGATGATCAGGGTGCGGTGTCAACGCCGTCGCACCCCCGCTGAAAAAAAGGAAAGCAAATGAGCGATTTCGTTAGCGAATTTTGGAACATGTACGTGATTGTGATTGTGGTGGGTAGTATTCTCGCCTGCGCAATTCTTCTCTACATGCAGGGCAAAGCGACCTTTACGCCTGGCAAGACGATGGGGCACGTTTGGGATGAAACATTGGAGGAGTACAACAATCCAATGCCCAAGTGGTGGAGTTGGATGTTCATCATCACTGTGGTCTTCGCTTTTGTCTATCTCGCGCTGTATCCGGGCCTAGGTAACAACAAGGGGATGCTGGGCTGGACGTCCGGTGGTCAGCATAAGGCCGAAGTCGACAAGATGGATGCGACCGTCAAGCCTTTGTTTGACAAGTTCATGGCCATGGATGTCAAGGCTGTGGCCGGCGACAAGCAAGCCATGGAAATGGGCAAGCGTCTGTACCTGACCTACTGCATGCAGTGTCACGGTGCTGATGCGCGTGGAGCCAAGGGCTTTCCGAATCTGACCGACGCCGACTGGCAATATGGTGGTGAGCCGGAACAGATCAAGGAAACCATTTCCAATGGTCGTATGGGCGTCATGCCTCCGCATGAGCAGTTGGGTGCGGACAGCATCAAGGATCTGGCGAATTATGTTCGTTCGCTGTCCGGTCTGCCGAATGACTCTGTCCGTGCTGCCAAGGGTAAGGAAACCTTTACCTCCGCTGGTTGCGTAGGTTGCCACGGTATGGAAGCGACGGGTATGGCTGCTGTTGGTGCTCCCAACCTGACCGACAAGATCTGGTTGTATGGTTCTTCTGAAGCGACCATCACGGAAACGATCACCAAGGGGCGTCAGAATCAGATGCCTGCTTGGAAGGAATTCCTAGGCGATGCCAAGGTGCATCTGCTGTCGGCTTACGTGATTAGCCTGAGCCAAGGCGCCAAGTAATTGGCATATACGGGGCGGCTTGGCCGCCCCGTTTTTATTTCTGCATTTGAAAATCCTGATTTGTATCTAAATTGCGTTGCAATAGCGCCGAACAGTGCATGTTCAGCGTAATTTAGATACGGATAAGACCATGACGGAATCCTCTAGCAATAGTCCCCACGCCAAATCTACCGATCCTAAGGTGGAAGTGTCTTTTTACGAGAAGCACAAAAAGGTCTATATCCGTGACGTCAAGGGGTGGTGGAACAACTGGCGCTGGATTCTGGTCTGGGTCACCCAGATACTTTTCTATTGTGTGCCGTGGCTTGAGTGGAATGGTCGTCAGGCCGTGCTGCTCCATTTGGTTGAACGGAAATTCTATTTGTTTGGCTTGGTTTTATGGCCTCAGGATGTCTTCTACCTTGCGCTGCTACTGATTGTTTCGGCCTATGCCTTGTTCCTGTTTACAGCGATTGCAGGGCGCTTGTTCTGTGGGTATGCCTGTCCTCAGACCGTGTACACCGAAATATTCATGTGGATCGAAAACAGGATCGAGGGGGATCGTTCGGCCCGCATGAAGTTGGACAAGGGGCCGATGACGGCCCGAAAGTTCCGTCTAAAGGCGGTGAAGCACGCAATATGGTTGCTGATCTCGCTGTGGACTGGATTTACGCTGGTGGCGTATTTCACCCCCGTGAGCGAACTGCTGGCGGCGCTTCCGTTTGATTTTTCCGGATGGGAACTGTTCTGGACTTTCTTCTATGGCGGCTTCTGCTATATGCAGGCGGGCTTTCTCCGTGAACAAGTCTGCAAGTACATGTGCCCCTATGCGCGTTTTCAGGGGGTTATGTTTGATCCGGATACGTTGATCATCACGTACGATCCGGAGCGGGGGGAGCCGCGCGGCGCTCGCAAGAAGGTTGTAGATGTCAGCGAGTCAGGCCTCGGTGATTGTGTGGATTGCGGATTGTGTGTGGTGGTTTGCCCGACAGGCATCGATATTCGCAAGGGACAGCAATACGAATGTATCGGTTGTGGAGCTTGCATCGATGCTTGCGACCCGGTAATGGACAAGCTGGGTTTGCCCCGAGGGCTTATCCGCTATACTACAGAGAACGCACTGGCGAAGCATTTCACCCCCAAAGAGGTGATCGCGCATTTGGTCCGCCCCCGAATCATTCTTTATACGGTGATTTTGATGGCTATCACCATTGCGGCTATTTGGTCCTTGGCTGTTCGTGTGCCGCTGAAGGTTGATGTCATTCGTGATCGCTCTCTATTGGCCAGAGAGGCAGATGATGGACGTATCGAAAACGTCTATAACCTGAAAATCATGAATACCACTGAGGAACCCAAGCGCTACACGTTGTCCGTCGAGGGTCTGGAAGGGGTCGAAATTGTTGGTGACCGTATTGTTGAGGTTGCCAGTGCAGAGAACCATGAAGTGACCATCGTCGTTCGTGTCCCTCCGGAGTCCGGAAAAAAGGGCGCGAACACCATTTATTTTGACATCCAGGCCCAGAACCACGACAAGATTGCGGTTCACGAAAAAGCCTCATTCCTGATGCCCTGACATGAGTAATTCAATGACATTGAGCAATGACAATCCTCCTTGGTACAAGCAGCGCTGGCCTTGGTTTTTGATGGCCGGGCCGGGTATCGTCATTGTTGCCGGCTTTATCACGCTATGGCTGGCTGTTGTCAGCAACGATGGTCTGGTAACTGATGATTACTACAAGCAGGGGCTTGCAGTGAACCAGAGCTTGCAACGTGACCATCAGGCGGGCAGCCTTGGGTTGCAGGGCGATGTAATGCGTTCAGGTGCGAATTTGCGACTCCTGTTGCGCGCCGATAGCGATGCTGGCTTGCCATCCGAAATTGTTCTGAAACTGGCACATCCAACCCGTGCCGGGCAGGATCAGTTGATCAAGATGACTATGGAAGGACCGGGCTTTTACAGTGGCATGCTGGTCGCGGATATTTCAGGGCGTTGGCTTGTGTCGATTGAGGATCCCGCTGCTAAATGGCGCCTTCAGGGCGAGTGGCAGGCTGATTCGTTGGAACCGTTGCGCCTGACGGCGCGAGCGGGAAAGTAGTTGGTTTTTTAATTGTTACTGGGAGGTGACATATGGCGTGGGAACTTTTGTTTAGCAGCGATTTTGGTCTGATGAGCTTTGCGGTCATCGTTGGTGTTCTGGTCATCGGCGTGGTGATGGGCAAGATGTACGCCAACAAGATGGAAGAAGATACCCGCAAGGCCGGCAAGTAATATTGCTTCTGATCCTTTCGCTCATTGAGCGCTGAGGCTCCTGAACCCCTGATCGGTTGGCCGATCGGGGGTTTGTTTTTTTCATTGAGAGCGGCGAAACTGAGGCATGCTGACTCGTGCCTTGCTCATTTCGGTTTTCTTGCATTTTGTGATCTTGCTTTCAGCAAGTCGCCCCGGCGTATTGGCCCCGCCAGCCACTTCAGGGCGTGGTATGAGTACCTTGGAAATGCGCATTGGTACGCACGATATGCATGAATTGCATTCTCCCCAAATCTCGACTCAGGGAGTTTCCAACGCGAAGCCTGAAATGACCGTTCGAAAATCCGGGGTAACGTCCGATGTTAAAACGGGGAATTTGAATATTGGCCGTTTTTTCCGGTCGACCGTGGAAGTGGTGGATTCGGGAGGCGCTAAACTCGATCACGCACATGGTATCGAGTCCTCCAAGTCGCAATCGACCACAGTGGAGGAACTCGGGCAATATCGCTTGAATGTTGCCCGTAGCGCGCGCCAATTCAAGGTTTATCCATCGCTAGCGCGAGACAATGGATGGGAGGGCGTGGTCCATGTCTCTGTCGTCATGGCCATTGGTATGGGGGGGCCTACCGTCTCGCTAGATCGCTCGTCGGGTCATGGGGTTCTGGATCGGCAGGCGCTTGACATGGTTGAGCAGGCGGTGAGTCTGGCAATCATGCCGGAAGGCATGCGTGGCAGGAATCTGAGTATTTCGCTGCCGGTCGAATATCGCCTTGCCGATTGAAGGCGCTTAAGCTGCCGGAAGCTCTGTCTCGTGAAAGCGGTAGGTTCCCTTCGCGCGGTCGGCGAGGTAGTACTCAAGACACAAGCTGACGCTACGAAAGGCCAACTCGCTCCAGGGGATCTGTTCTGGATGGCACAGGCTGACCTCAAGGCTCTCCTCGCCAGCGGCAAAGTGCGGGTCGGTCATGCGGCCGCGATAGAACAAATGGACTTGGTTGATATGTGCGATGCTGATCATGGCGAACGGCGCATCGATCAATATCCTTGCTCCTGCCTCTTCGTGGGTTTCACGAACTGCCGCCTGCGAAGTGGTTTCGCCATTTTCCATAAAACCGGCCGGAAGCGTCCAGAACCCGTGTCGCGGCTCGATGGCTCGGCGGCACAGAAGGATTCGATCCTCCCATTCAGCGACGCAACCGACCACCAGGCGGGGATTTTCATAGTGGATGTGGCCGCACGCATTGCAGACGTGTCGCGGTAGCGAATCTCCCGGCGGAACGGTAAAAGTCACATTCGCGCCGCAATGGTTACAGTATTGGATCATGGGGCGTGGATCTGCTTGGCAATGTGCCTCAGTCTACCACCGGGTCTTTCCTTAAAGCCGAAGATCGGCTGATGCCCGCCCTCTCTTTCTTTGCACTCCGGCAATTCAAGTGGCTACAATAGCGAAAACCAATTACCGGGCGGATCTGCGCTGGTTCTAGCTGGCGCGACAGGGGGCTTTGCATGTTTTTGATTGTTGGTTACGTCATCATTCTGGCTTCGGCGCTGGGAACGTATGCACTGCATGGGAGTCTCCTCGCCCTTTGGGTGCCGACTGAATATGTGGCGATTATCGGTCTGACGATCGGGTATTTCGTTGCAGCAAACGATATCAAGATCATCAAGGCGACGGTCGGCGCCGTTCCCGGCATACTCAAGGGCTCAAAGTACAACAAGGCGTTTTATGTCGATGCCCTGGCCATGCTTTTTGAGATTCTTGGCAAGGTGCGCAAGGAGGGCTTGATGTCCATCGAAGGCGACATCGAAAACCCAGAAGCCAGCCCGATCTTCAGCAAATATCCAAATCTGGTGCACGACCATCATGTGATGGAGTTTACCTGCGACTACCTACGGATGATGGTTGGCGGCAACCTGAATACGGTTGAAATCGAGAGCCTGATGGACGTCGAGCTCGAAACGCATCACCACGAGGCTGCTGAGCCGGGTCATGTCGTGTCAAGCATCGCCGGTGCCGTGCCTGCCTTCGGTATCGTGGTGGCCGTGATGGGCGTCGTGAACGTGATGGGCTCAGTTGGTAGCCCTCCGGCGGTTCTCGGCAAGATGATCGGCGGAGCGCTGGTCGGAACCTTCCTTGGTATCCTGATTTCCTATGGTTTCGTTGAGCCAGTAGCCAAGCTTCTGGAGCAAAAAGCCAATGAAGGGGCCACTATCTACAAGACCATCAAGATGGTTCTTTTGGCTTCGATGTCCGGTTATGCACCACAGGTAGCCATCGAGTTCGGTCGAAAGACGCTGGGGTCGCATGAACGTCCCAGCTTTACGGAGCTCGAAGAAGAACTGAAAGCTCGCAAAGGTAAATAGCCTGTCGCCAGGCATTAAATAAATACGATGAGCGACGATTCCACACGTCCCATAAT
>Ga0114984_1000948_pt1 | contig 10966 bp, 8 predicted proteins | sample Shrwel1BS1Day1_FD_96987 | JGI IMG/M metagenome (GOLD analysis project Ga0114984, IMG submission 96987) | Subsurface microbial communities from deep shales in Ohio, USA - Utica-3 well 1 S-1-Day1 | ecosystem: Environmental > Aquatic > Deep subsurface > Shale gas/oil reservoir > Produced water/Flow... | reverse complement strand
CTGTAGGCTTTAATTTTAGCCGGTACTTGCCATGCACCTTTCATGCTTTGCGACGACAGTATTGCGACAACCGAATGTTCGCTGCCAGCGAATATTTTGGTGGAGTGTGCGTCAAAACGTGCGGCTTTACTTTGCTCATACTTCGCATCAACTTGCAGGGGTAAGTCTTCTACTAAGTCGGCTAATTGCTGGTGAGCGATCGCATCAAATGCTTGGTCAAGCCGCGCCTCAAAAGCCTCTTGCGATAGTTCACCATGACTGTAATTCATAACCAGCTGGTCTATCACTTCTTCGCGAACTTTATCCAGGGGACGGTCTTCAAATTTTACAGCCATAACGGCTCCAAATGTTATTTAAATGTTTAATTGTTAAATTATGGATCGCTTAAAGCGCTTTTCAAAGCTTATTTTTACAAAATATCTACAATTTTTAACTAATAAATTAGAAAGAGCGGCTTGCGCCGCTCATTGCTTTATTGCAGTGAAGGTAACTTATTAAGTAGCGCAGGCGGCAATTTAGATACCAATGAACTGCGTAACGGATGCCAGAACACCGACACAAGTAGTAAGCCAGCACCCACGATTAAGCCCATCACCGCGCTACCTAAGTCGACCAAGCCAACGCTTGTCAGCACTTGACTGAAAATAAAAATAACGTAGGCCAATGCTGATACCATCAAGGCGCGACGATCGATAATCAGAGATACGACACTCAACACAACATAAACCACCAGTGTGGCGGCTGCTTGAGTAACGCCGATTTCAAAATCACTGCCAAGAATGACGTTAAACAAAGGATGAATCATCAGCGGCGCCGCCAGTAGATGAAGCCAAAATGCGACATCAGAACGGCGACTGGTGCGATCGACGTCCGAAGCATCCCAATACATGGCGATGCCAAAGGTGACTAAACCCCCTGTCATGATCACCAAGTCAATTAAGATACTGTCTAGCAACCAGGTGGTGCTTAGGAAAGACACGATGATACCAACCACCGTAGCGATCCCAGCCGCGAGCGTGATAGGAACACGGAACCGAAACCAATGCGCTGTTGCAACGGCACTGGCAGCAATAAATGCGACACCGCTAGCAAGGTCGGGTCTAACCGCCATGGCAAGTAATTGCATAATCACGCCACCGAAGGTACCGCCCAATGCCGTCACCAATAGCACGATCGATGGCAGCGCCATATGTCGACGGCGAGTGAAGTACTCGGACAACAACCAACTTGCCACAGCTACTAAACCGCCACCGATCAGCGGCGACATGGTATTACCAATCGTCCACAGACCTGCCAAAGCAATCACTGCGGCGATCACGACAAAAATGTCGTTAAAGCCGTGTACCAAAGGAATATACTCTTGGTCTTGATTTAGGACTCCACCGCGCTGTTGTTGAATAAAATCACGAAACGCGTTCGCCGTTTGTTTAGGCATGACACCTGCCTCGACGGCTGCGCGAATATCTTTGTCGCTGTACATTTCAACGCCCTCATTTTGACTTTGATTAAACAATAATCACGGTGGAGACGAAAAGCGAATCTGCTTTGTTACAAACTGTAAGCAGTGAAACAAATCAGGTTCGCGTAAGCTCCTTCACTTTCTGTTTAGAGAACCAAGGGTAGAGCACCGGTAATACTACAAGCGTCAGTAACGTGGCGGAAACCAGTCCACCGACGATGACCGTTGCCAAGGGACGCTGGATCTCAGCGCCTGCACCCGTGGCAAACAGCATGGGTATCAGCCCGAGCGCTGAGGTGATGGCTGTCATCAACACCGGACGTAAGCGAGACCATGCGCCATCAAATACTGCCTCAGTGACCTGATGACCGTCCGCGATGCGCTGGTTAATGCTCTCTACCAGAACCACACCATTTAGAACGGCGACACCAAAGAGTGTGATGAAACCGACCGCACTGGGCACCGAAAGATATTGACCGGAGATAAAGAGTGCAACAATACCGCCAATCACTGCTAACGGCACGTTTACTAAAATCAACATTGCTTGACCCAGGGTGCCGAAGGCAAAGTAGAGCAACAGTGCGATAAGGACAAGCGAAATAGGTACGACAATAGATAGCCGCTTTTGCGCTCGTTGTTGACTCTCAAACTGACCACCAATATCGACTGAATAGCCGGATGGTAAGTCAACGGTGTTGTCGATGGTCTGACGGATATCCGTTACGACACTGCCCATGTCACGACCTTGCACATTGGATTGAATGACGACACGTCGTTGAACATCATCTCGGCGTATTTGGGGTGGACCCGATTCGATCGCGACGTGGGCGACCTCGCCGAGCGTAACCCAAGCACCCGATGGCGTTAATAAACGTAATGAACGAATGGCTTCTGCGGTTGCTCGAAACTGTTTGGCAAGCCGCACATAAATGTCATAGCGCTCATTGCCGTGAATAATTTGGCCCGCTGACGCACCACCCAGTCCATTGTCGACGACATCTAGCACATCAGAGACATTTAATCCGTAACGTGAGAGTTGTTGTCGTTTAGGAGACACCACTAGCTGGGCTTCGCCCTTTATTTGCTCCATTGCTACAGCAACGGCGCCATCGACTTGTTTAACTGCTTCCTCAATCGCCTGACCTTTACGGGCAAGCACATCCAAATCGGGGCCAAATAACTTAATCGCGAGTTGCGATTTAACCCCCGACAGTAGCTCATCGACCCGCGTTGCAATCGGTTGTGAAAAGTTAAACAGTAGACCCGGGTGTGTATCGAGTTTAGCTTCCATTTTTTCCTGCAAGGCGTAACGGTCTGATGCCGTAGTCCATTCTGACTGGGGTTTAACACCGACATAGATCTCAATATTACTGATAGGCTCCGGATCGCCGCCGACCTCTGCGCGACCAATACGGCTCAGCGCATACGTGGTTTCTGGAAATGACATCAGTATTTTTTCGAGCTTAGGAGCAACCTCCAACGCCGTTTCGAGATTAGAAGAGGGGGCCAATGTCACGCGAATATTAATCGTGCCTTCTTCTAGCTCAGGCGCAAACTCGGTGCCCAGTTGCGGAACCAATAGCAGGGCAGCGACAAATAACGCACCGGCGATCGCAACCACCACTTTTTTACTTTTTAAGGTAATGGATAGCAGTCGCTTGTAGCCCCTATCTAGGGGTTTAAGTAACTTATTTTCTCGAGGCTTTATGCCGCGACTAAAGAAGTAACTAGCGAGCGCCGGGACGACCATGATGGCAACAAAAACTGCTGAGATAATTGCCAGAATGATACTGATCGCCATTGGCTCAAATAATTTTGCCTCGACACCCTGAAAGCTAAATAACGGCATGAAAACGACCAAAATGATCATGGCAGCAAAAAAGACGGGTCGTGCGACCTCATTCGCCGCCTCTTTCACTCGGAGTTTGATACCGTGATTATCAAGCTGAGCCGCTTGCGGGTCAGGATCGTGATACTCAGTCCGCTTTGCTGCCTGTTCATGGTGCTCAATATCGGGACGACTCAGATGTTTGAAAATGTTTTCAACCATCACTACCGAACCATCGACCAGCATACCAATAGCGACAGCAATCCCGCCTAATGACATGAGATTCGCAGACATACCGACAGCCGACATAACCATCAAGGCGATGGCGATCGACACTGGTATAGAGAGCAGCACTAAGAAAGTAGCGCGTAAGTTCAGTAAGAATAAGGCCAATACCGCGATGATGAACACAAATGCGATGAGGAGCGAATAGGCGACCGTCGACACGGCTTTTTGTATTAAATCGGCTTGATCATAATACGGCTCAAACGTGACGCCCTCGGGCAGTGCCTGCTGGATAAGCGGAATGCGCTTTTTAATGCCATCGATAGTCGCCTTGGTGTTCGAACCCATACGTTTGAGTACGATACCGGACACCACCTCACCTAACTGGTTGACCTGACCGTCAACTTTGCGCGACATTGATACCGCACCTTGGCGGATTTCACTCCCGACCTCGACAGTGGCTACTTGGCCGAGTGTCACCGAGACCCCGTCAACGGTTTTTAAGGGAATCTGACGGAGCTGTTGCAACCCTTTATCACCGTTCGCGAGCCAGCCCGTGCCACGGATAACTAACTGCTCCTGACCGCGAGGCATATACCAGCCCCCTACGTTACCGTTGTTCTTATTAACCGCATCCATAACGTCCTGTTGGGTCAGTTCATAAGACAATAACTTGGCGGGATTAAGGTTAACCTGATATTGCTTAACCTCGCCGCCAAAGGACAAGACTTCGGTGATCCCTTCAACCGGCATGAGTAGCAGTTTAACCACATAGTCGTTAAGACTGCGTAGCTCCATGCTAGTCACGCCAGAATCAGGGTCGGCGACTAATAAGTACTGGTAGACCTGACCCAGACCGGAGGAGTTAGGACCCATTTCGGGTGTGCCGACACCCTCGGGAATCAACTCTTTTGCCGCTTGCAGTCGCTCAAATACCAGTTGTCGAGCAAAGTAAATATCCACGCTCTCGTCAAACACCACGGTAATACCGGACAAGCCGGTCTTAGAGATGGAGCGGACTTCCTCAACATCGGGAAGGGCATACATGACAGACTCGATCGGATAAGTAATTAATTGCTCAACTTCGGTCGCTGCTAACCCGGGCGCCTCGGTATTCACCGTAACCTGAACATTGGTCACATCGGGAAAGGCGTCCAAATTAAGCTTAGGGATCACAAAAAAGGACGCGATGCTGATGCCGAATAAGGCCAATACCAATAATAGGCGATTGGCGACAGCAAATTGGATAATGCGCTGAAACATACAACCTCCTATTAATGGTTATGCGGGTCAAAGCCGCCCTTAGCAATTTGTGAACGGACGAAAAAAGCCCCCTGACTGACGTATCGTGTGCCTTCCGATACCCCGTCAATAATCTTCCACGGACCTTTTTCATCAATTAGTTCGACTTCTTGGGGTTCGAACTGACCGGGAGCACGTTCAATGAAGATTTGCCAGTCGCCATCTGGAGCACGCATCAGTGCTGAGTCCTGAACCGCTAATACCGGTTGCTCCGACTCAACGGTGAAGTAGACATCAGCAAAAAGTCCAGGATGAAGGCGGTCTTGCTTATTATCGACTGCCAGTCGGATAGTGCGTGTGCGGGTTTTATGGTCGATGGTATGCCCCTCCTGAATGACTTTTGCAGGGTAGTCGACTCCATCGACTGTCACCATCACTTGATCACCAAACTTAACGTTAAGATCGGTGGTACCGGGTAGTCGTGCGTTCACCCACAAACTTGCTTCTTGCAGCACATCAACGAGCTCGGTACCTGCACTCACTTGTTGACCTTGCTTAAAGTTATCGCTAACCACAATGCCGTTAATATCAGACGTCAGTTGATATTCTCCAAGTGGATAATCGGGCTTGGTTAAACGCTCAATTTCGTTAAGTAGCATACCAAACGCTTTGAGTTTAGCGCGCGCTGAGGTAAACGTATTTTGTGCTTCGACGAAGCGTTTTTCACCGACTGTCGATTCACCCAGCGACTGCACCCGTTGCCACTCGTTTAGCGCAACTAAATAACTGCTTTGTGCGTCCGCCATACGCGCACTAAATAGCGTAGCCAGCGGTTCACCTTGTTCGACGTGATCGCCGATACTGACAAAGCGTCTTAAAATGGTGGAATCAATTCGAGGACTGACAACGTAGCTATTGAAATCGTTCGCCACTACCTCGCCGGGCGCATACACGGGGTACTCGATCACGCGAGCGCTGAGTTTGCCAGTGGCAATGTCGGCCATATCACGTTGCTGCTCAGAAAGTGTGATGCCAGCGGGCTCTTGGTGTGTTTCATGGTCTTCTTGATGTTGCTCCTGCGCCTGAGTTGAAACGCTCAGCACCATTGCTATGACTGCATGTAAAGGTTTTACTGACATGATTTATTCTCCAATCGCGTTACTTGTGTGCTGACTGAGCGGGCTTAACTTCAGAGCTTTGCTGAGTTCACCCGAGCGATATAACCATTCGATAGCCGCCAAACGGTATTGCGTTTGTAACGCGATACCTGCGTATTGACTGTCGAGTTGTTGGCGCATTGCGGTGAGGTAATCGGTGGTTGATAAGTCGCCTTCGACCCAGGACTGCTCTATCACTTGGGACGAAGCGCTCTGTCGGTCTTGAAAGCGTTGTTGCCAGCTGTGCCATTGGCTTTTGATAAAGCGATAGTTGTTAAGCGAGGATTTGAGCGCCGCTTGCCACTGATGCTTCAACGCCATGAGTCGCTTCTCTTCCGCCAGTGCTTCGCTACTCGCCGCATGCACTGCGTCGTTGTAGCTGTTACGGATCTGCAAAGGCATACTGAAAGATAAACCAACGACGGTTTCGTGGTCGGTCTCGCCCGCTTCAATACCCAACGTCGGGTTGGCCGTCGTTAGTGAGCGCTTCCAGTCGACATCGGCACGTTTAAGCTGCCATTGCAGATAAGCGGCCTTTAACTGCGGATGCTGTTGCCAGCGAACCGTTAAACTGGGTGTAATATCAAATACGCCATCCTCAATGGTGAGTTGATTGAAATCAGAGGTGGTCAGTAAGGCGTTTAAATCCGCTTCAGCAGACTGCAACGTTTGGTATGTTGCAGCGGTTTGCTGTAATTGACGACTTAACGCCAAAATGGTCAGTTGTTCATCCACGGCCCCCAAGTCACCTGCTCGACGACGCTCAGAGACGATGTCGATAGCTTGCTGAACCACGTCCTCCTGCTGTTTCGCCAAGCTGTATCGCCTGTGGGCATCAAACCAGCGCACATAAGCATCGAGTAGCTCTTTAGCGTGCTGGGTCGCCGTTTGACGATAGAGGCTTTGTGCTAACGCTGTCATGGCATCGGCTTGGCTGGCGCGAGCTTCATTACCGGTACTCCAGTCGAGCGTTTGACTCACACCCACCGCGTAGTTATTGACGTCTCCCTCGCGCTCTAAGCGAGAAGACAAGGTTGGATTATATAGCGGTTGATTGAGCTGGCGGCCTTGCTGGATCAGTGCTTGAGCTTGTTGCTCGGCCGCCTGAACACTTGGATGTTGCTGTATTGCTTTTTGCCATAGGTCAGGCAATTGCTGTGCGCTGGCGAAGCTTGAACTCAACGCCATACTAATTGCAGCAAACAAGCGTTTGCTGCGTTTCGAAAACGAACGCATAGGTAGACTCCTCAGTCATGTTACTGCGTAAAACAAATTAAGTGCTGCGAAAGCAGCGTGTTAAGCAGTTATGAGGAGATGGGAGGCCGGAATAATGGCGCTGAAGAGGGATTTGTATAAGCCTGGGCATAGCCCGGACGGATCGTCGCGACACGCGGCAAAGTCAATGTCCGCTCCGCTTTTATGGCATAGAGGTGAAATGAGCCATGACAATGGCAACAGTGGTGACAATCAAAACTAATTTGACCACTACTCGGGAGATTGCTTTTATCGATATGGGATTCGTCGTGTTCGAAATTGAGGTGTTGCTAGAACGCAGATTGATGGGTTTGATGCACGTCAGCGACCGCCTGACTGATTTGAGTCAGAACGGCAAACAGTACAAAAATTAAAAATCCCAGTCTACGCATTACTTCTCGCGGTTGATACGAACCCTGTAAAGCTACATTAAACGCTAATTCGCTTCAAGTTTGGCTGTAGCATTTGAAATTCTCATATAAAGAATGTATTTTTAAATAAATTCCTGTATTGAGAATATAATGAATATTGAATCGTTGAAAATCTTTTGCTGTGTGGCTGATGAGTTAAGTATCACTCGCGCTGCAGAGAGACTGGGTCGAGCGCCTTCAAATGTTACTACTCGAATTCAGCAGATTGAGTCTGAGGTCGCCACTGACCTGTTTGTACGTATTAATAAGCGGTTATCGTTGTCTCATGCCGGCGAGCAATTTTTAGAATATGCGAAACGCCTTATCGCGCTAGAAGAGGAGGCTAAACAGGTCGTTTTGGGGGAACAAAGCGGTGGTAGTGTGCGAATGGGAAGTATGGAAAGTACAGCTGCAAGTCGTTTACCACAGCTGCTAGCGGACTTTACTAAGAGATTCTCGCAGGTTCATGTAAGTTTAAAGACAGCCCCCTCAAGCAGGCTTATTGATGAGGTGCAAAAAGGGTTAATTGACTGTGCTTTTGTGGCTTTGCATGCAGAGCAAATAGCGCACGATGAGCTCGATGATCGGACACTCAATTCGCTACCTGTTTGGCAAGAAGACTTAGTTCTTCTACTACCACCCAACGAAGCGGGTGTGAAAGATATAACTCAATTAGAAACTCGCACTCTTGCCGCTTTTGCTTCGGGATGTACTTATCGCAAGATAGCTGAGACGGTTTTGGATATTGATGCGAGTTCCGAGTGGTGTGTCCAGGAGTTAAATTCTTATCACGCCATGATTGCATGCGTTGCAGCGGGGCACTGTGTCACTTTGTTACCTAGAAGCGTCTTAGAGTTGAGTCCTGCTGCTAAGACGTTAGCCTCGTTAAATTGTCAAACCATTGATACTTATCTCGTATGGCGACAAGGCCACCTGACTCCCGCACTTTCACGTCTGATCGATGTCGTTAAGGACACGCTGTAATGGAATCGGTGGACCGTAATAATCAAGATCGCGGCATCAGAACGGCGCTAGAAGCGGCGTTAATTCTTACTATTGGAATGGGTTTTGGGCGATTTGCCTACACAGCAATTTTGCCTCACATGGTCGAAGAAGGCGTGTTGAGTGTTTGGGCGGGTAGCTTGGCAGCTACACTCAATTACTGTGGCTATTTGGTCGGGTCACTACTGTCTATATATATTAAACCTCACAACGCTCATCGTATGTGTCTTTGTGCTGTCATCGGCACGGCTGTATTTATGGCATTATTAGCAATGCCACTGCCCGCAGTAGCGATTATTGCGGTGCGCTTTATTGCTGGCGTGTTTAGTGCTTTTTCTATGGTGGCAGCCTCGCTTTGGCTACTTGAACACCGCGGCCACTCGCACCATGCACCTTTATTATTTGCGGGGGTGGGTTTTGGCATCGTCGTCTCTGCAGAACTGATCGTGTTAGCGGATTGGTTGCTGTTAACCAGTTTTGAAATGTGGCTAGCACTGGCATTATTGACCGTAGCTCTCGGTATCATGGTGCTCAGAGGACTATTTGATAGCAATCCCAAAGCAAGCCCAAACTACCAAACGGAAAGTAAAAGGCAAGCGCCCAATATCGGTACCGGTGCACTTATTTTTTGCTACGGACTGGCTGGCTTAGGATACATAATCACCGCAACCTATTTACCGTTTTTAGTCCATCAAGTGTTACCCGAGGTTGATTCGTCACATATCTGGGCGGTATTCGGATTAGGTGCCATGCCCTCGTGCTTTATTTGGCACAAAATTCATCAACGTCTAGGTTCCCAGCTTGCCTTACAAACTAACCTAGGCGTACAGGCGTTAGGTGTAGTGCTACCGACGATGGGTTCGTCCTCTAGCTTTTATCTTTTAAGTGCCATTTTGGTCGGCTCCACCTTCATGGGAACCGTAACAATTGCAATGTCAGCCGCACAAAAAATAAAGTACAGAGTAAAGTTTAATATGCTGGCAGTCATGACGCTTTCTTATGGAGTGGGGCAAATTATAGGTCCTCTCTTGGCAGAGGCGCTTAGAGCTTATAGTGAAACATTCAACAGCTCTTTGATAGCTGCCGCCATTGGCTTGGTACTAGCGGGAGCGATAACTGCTAAACCCTCTAAACAATTGACAAACTGAGGTTTTAAGAGATCGACAGCCCTTCTAGAATTCGGCTCCATGGTACGAATAATTGTTGGTAGTCGGTCTGTAGAAATAAAAAAGCCCCGCACAAAGTGCAGGGCCTTCAGAATGTCACCGAACAACTTCGAGCGTGAATATTTTAGGCAGGTAGAAGTGTAAATATCCCATTTATAACACAGTCATCTGATAGAATATTTATGCCGCAGTTCGGTAATCAAACGGTGTCATATCATTGAGTGAGTCGTGCGGTCTTTCGTGGTTTATGGTGCAAGGGAATACGGGCTACAGGCACTTTCAAATCAAAGCGAACAGCCAGCGTACGTGGATGTTCCTCAATCGCTCTTGTCATTGTGTCATGTAGATCAAATAAGAGTTCCTGAATATAAGGCAAATGCTGAGGCCAAAGCGGAAGCCCTCTGTACGAACTGTCGGAGAAGAGTGTTTGGTTGTGGTTCATTGGATTACGTATTGGCAAATTCATAATTAGAGCCATGATCGTTGACTACTAATAACTGATCTGATTCCGTAATCGTTAACCATGAGTCAGACGTTAAGCTGTCGGGCTCACCAATCCGTTGGTTGACTGAAAAGCAAGATAAACGCGACCACCAAAAAGATATTGGTAAGTTAAGACGGTTAGACGTTTACTTTAGAGGTCTCTATCTAGACCAAATCAATCGAAGTCTGATTGACGAGGTAAAGTTTGATATTCGGAGTGAAGCGTCTGCCTCAACGGCTAACCGTTACCATGTTATGCACATTTGGCTACCGAGCACTTGAAACGAGTGGCTTGTAACGTTGATGGCTCGATTGGTACAAATCTGGTACACCATCAGAAACTAAAAAGCCCCGCACAAAGTGCAGGGCCTTTAGAATAGTGGTGCCGGAGGCGGAATCGATAAGATCTAATAACTTATTGTTTTATAGTGGATAAAAAATATTAAGATTCAAGCGTGTTACTTACCTTGTTACTAAAACTTCAGCTTTAGTTTTTTGATTGAAAGCTTTTTCACAAATGAATCTTTTAACTTTTTGGCTATGCCCAATACTCGCTTAACACGTTGAACATAGCTATAGTGGTCTGCAACTTGTGAACGTGTAGTGGCAAATAAATTCGGGTAAGCGGATTAAATGGTTGATCTTACCTTTGCATGAGAGTGAGACAGACCGGCATCTCATCGGATTATCTGGTTGATGCTTCACCTACTGCTGGTGCATGTTTCCTTCGCTAATTCCAG
>Ga0114984_1000947_pt1 | contig 10974 bp, 11 predicted proteins | sample Shrwel1BS1Day1_FD_96987 | JGI IMG/M metagenome (GOLD analysis project Ga0114984, IMG submission 96987) | Subsurface microbial communities from deep shales in Ohio, USA - Utica-3 well 1 S-1-Day1 | ecosystem: Environmental > Aquatic > Deep subsurface > Shale gas/oil reservoir > Produced water/Flow... | reverse complement strand
AGGCCGTGTTTGAAAGTATCGGCTCTGCGCTGTGGGTGGATGACGAAAACCTGCTGCACGGGGTGACTGCCCTGTCCGGCAGTGGTCCCGCCTACTTCTTCCTGATGCTCGAAGCGCTCGAGACGGCAGCCACAGAAGCCGGCATTGAACCGGCCACCGCCCGGGAATTGGCGATCCAGACCATGGCCGGCGCCGCGGAAATGGCCGCCCGGAGCGAGCACGACCCTGCCCAGCTCAAGCGCAATGTCATGTCCCCCGGCGGCACCACCGAGCAGGCAATCAATACCTTCGAGGAAGGCGGCCTGCGAGACCTGGTCAAGAAAGCCTATGGCGCCGCATTCAAGCGCTCGGAAGAAATGGCCGAAGAACTGGCCGGCAAACAGTAACCGATAACGGAGACACAGCTTCATGCTGGCAGACATCCTGATCACCATCCTGTTGATCGCGTCCACCTTTTACCTGACGATTGTGCTACTGCGTTTCCTGCTGCAGCTGGCCCGGGCCGATTTCTACAACCCGATTTCCCAGTTCGTGGTCAAGGCGACCAACCCGCTGTTACGCCCGCTGCGGCGCTTCATTCCGGGCTGGGGCGGTATCGACGGCGCCTCCCTGGTGCTGGCGATCATCATCCAGGCCATCACCTTCTTCTTCATCCTGATCGCACTCAACGGCGGCATTCCGGCGATCAACCCGATCACCCTGCTGGTCTGGGCCGTGCTGAATGTGCTCAGCCTGATAGTAAAAATCTACTTCTGGTCGGTCATTGCGGTAGTGGTGGTGAGCTGGATCGCTCCCCAGAGTGGCCACCCGGCCATTCAGCTGGTTGCCCAGATCACCGAGCCGGTCATGCGCCCGGTACGCAACATCATGCCCGCCATGGGCGGGCTGGATCTGTCCCCGATTATCGTGTTCCTGATCCTGAACGTGATCTCGGTTGTGATTGATCACATGAAACTGGCCGCCGGCCTCGGGTCCATTGGCCTCGGCATGTAACCTGCCTTTTGGATATACATTCGGTAACACCCGGAAACGAAAAACAATGAATCCAGGCCGCAAAATCATCTCATTGATTTTGCGGCTTTTTATTGCAAAAAACTGTCACCTGTCCGTCGAAATGCCAAGGGAAGGTACACATGGATTCAGAAGACGGGATAGTATTACTACTTATTCATGAATTGCTGTAGTCCGCGCGCCCGGCAGGCGGCGGGCGCCGGTATACCGGGAAGTCGCGCAGAAGGAAACTCCAATGAACCCGCAGGGAACTCTGTCGCAGCAGGTAGAGGCTTACCATAACTGGAAGAAGGAACTGATCCGGCAGATCGGGCGCTATCGCCTCTGGCTGCAGGATAACGACCTGTTTTCCGACGACATCAGCACCCGCATCCGAAACGGGCTCGAGCTGCTCATCGAGGATGAGCTCACGATTGCCTTTGTCGGCGAGTATTCCAGGGGCAAGACCGAGCTCATCAATGCCCTGTTTTTCTCGGAGTATGGCCAGCGTATGCTGCCCTCCCAGGCCGGGCGAACCACCATGTGCCCGACCGAGCTGTTCTTTGACCGCACGGCCAACCAGAACTATCTGCTCCTGCTTCCGATCGAAACCCGCACCGGAGAACTGTCCCTGCAGCAACTGCGCAAGCAGCCAGAACGCTGGGTCAAGCACGAGCTCGACGAACGCGACCCGGAAATCATGCGCGAAGTCCTGGCCGAGGTTGCCCGGGTCAAGAGCGTGCCACCGCACGAGGCCCGGAACCTGGGTTTCGACGAGGCCATGCTCGAGCATGACCGCAACAATCCCGGCAATGTTCTGGTACCGGCCTGGCGTAACGCCCAGATCAGCATCCGCCACCCCCTGTTCGAGCGCGGCCTGCGCATTCTTGACACCCCTGGCCTGAACGCCCTCGGTTCCGAACCGGAACTCACTATCAGCATGCTGCCCCGGGCCCACGCGGTGATCTTTGTACTCAGCGCCGACACCGGTGTCACCGCCAGTGACATGACCATCTGGAAGGAACACATCGACACCGAGCATGCCGATCACCGGGCCGGCCGGTTTGCAGCCCTGAACAAGATCGATGTGCTCTGGGATGACCTGCAGGGTGAAAAACACACCCGGGACGCCATCGAACGGGTGCGCAGCTACACTGCGGATCACCTGGGCATCCGTCAGCACGACGTCATTCCGCTGTCGGCCAAACAGGGCCTGATTGCCCGCGTCCGCCGGGATGCCGACCTGTTCGAACGAGCCAACATCGGCCAGCTGGAACAGCTGATCATCAAACGCATCCTGATGCACAAGGAACAGCTGATTACCCAGAGCCTGATCAATGATCTGCTGGGCATGCTCCAGAACAGCGAGGCGGCCATGCAGACCCGGCTCGAGGCCCTGGAAGAGGAACTCCAGGCCTGCTCCGGCGCTACCATGGACAAAGACGCCCTGAGCCGGCTAGCTGAGCGGGCCCAGAAGGATTACGACTTCTACTACAAGAAGCTCATCTCCCTGCGCTCCAGCCGGCGGCTGGTGGATTCCCAGGGCAAGACGCTCAAGGGACTGGTCAGCGAGCAACGCTTCGAAGAGCATGCCGAGAAAATCCGGGCGTCGATGTCGAAGAGCTGGACCACCGCCGGCATGAACCGGGCCATGGATCATTTCTTCGAACTGCTGGAGGCCGACCTCACCAACCTGATGAGTGAGGGTCACCTGGCGGAGAAGATGGTCGGCGCCATTTACCGGCGCTACAACGAAGACACCCGGGCCCGGCACCTGGAACCCATTCCACTGCGCGCCGGTCGGCATGTCATCGCCATCCGGGAGCTGCGCAAGAAAGCCAGGCGCTTCCGGATCAGCCCGAAAAACCTGCTGACCGAGCAATCCCTGCTGGTGCGGCGCTTTTTCAACGTCATGGTCGGAGAGGCCCGCACCCTTCACAAGCGGGTACGCAAGGATGTAGAACGATGGCCCCACGAGGCCCTGCTCCCCATCATGCAGTATTCCATGGAGCAGAAGCAGCTGTTGGAACACCAGATCCGCCGGCTGAGAGACATGGTCAGGAGCGACCGGGACGGCCGGGCCGAGCGGGAGAAGCTCGAAACCACCATTGCCGACCTGCGTCGCCAGCTTGAGCTGGCCGATGCCATGCAGCGCCAGATCCGTAAACCGGCGCCAACCCTGATCCAGCAGAAGGTAGTGAATATTTCCGGGGTGATCTAGTCCCGGTTCCCAGGCACCTGCTTCCCGGTTGCAGCCATCTCCACCCGGCTATAAACTGCTGGGCTGGCGATGGCTTTGCTGTCGCCGTTCCAGTTACTTACGGATCGAACCAGGAACCTGTCGCGCCGATGCCCGATTCCCTGCCCGCGGATTCTGTCGGGATAGTTACCCCACAGTCTTACCACTTTGACACTCCCATCGAACTGGCTTGCGGCCAGAAACTGGGCAGCTACGACCTGGTGGTGGAAACCTACGGCGAGCTGAACGCCGACGCCAGCAATGCCGTGCTGATCTGCCATGCCCTCAGCGGCCATCACCATGCCGCGGGTTTCCACAGCATGGATGATCGCAAGCCCGGCTGGTGGGACAGCTGCATCGGCCCCGGCAAACCCATCGATACCAACCGTTTCTTCGTGGTTTCCCTGAACAACCTGGGGGGCTGCCACGGCAGTACCGGCCCGAGTTCGGATAACCCGGCCACCGGCAAACCCTTTGGCCCCGAATTCCCCGTAATTACCGTGAGTGACTGGGTGAAAAGCCAGGCCCTGCTCGCCGATCGCCTGGGCATCGAGTGCTGGGCGGCGGTGGTTGGCGGCTCCCTCGGCGGGATGCAGGCCCTTCAGTGGAGCCTCGATTACCCTGACCGGCTCCGGCACGCGGTGGTGATTGCCTCCACGCCCAGGCTGACCGCCCAGAACATCGCGTTCAACGAAGTGGCACGCCAGGCCATCACCTCCGACCGGGAATTCCATGGCGGCCGCTACTACGATTTTGACACCCTGCCCCGCCGCGGCCTGATGCTGGCACGGATGGTCGGTCACATCACCTACTTGTCCGATGCCTCCATGGGTGAGAAGTTTGGCCGGGAGCTGAGGGAGGAAGCCTACAAGTTTGGCTATGACGCCGAGTTCCAGGTGGAGAGCTATCTGCGGTACCAGGGCGAGCGGTTCTCCGAGTCCTTCGATGCCAACACTTACCTGCTCATGACCAGGGCCCTGGACTATTTCGATCCGGCCTATGAGCACGGCGGCGACCTGTCCCGGGCAATTGCCGCGGCCACGTGCGAGTTTCTGGTGCTGTCCTTCAGCACCGACTGGCGCTTCACGCCCCAGCGCTCCGAGGAAATGGTGAACGCCATGATCTCTGCCCGCAAGAAAGTCAGCTACGCCGAGATTGACGCACCCTGGGGGCACGATGCCTTCCTCATCCCCACCCCCAGGTATACCGACGTCTTCACCGCCTACATGGACCGGGTAGCCAGGGAGGTGGGCGCATGAGACCTGACCTCGAGATCATCCAGCAATGGATCAAACCCGGTCATCACGTGCTGGATCTGGGTTGTGGTGACGGTACCCTGCTCGACTACCTGCAGCGGGAACGCCGGGCCACCGGCTTCGGCCTGGAGATCAACCCGGACCACATCACCACCTGCATGAACAGGGGTGTGGCCGTGATCGAACAGAACCTGGATACCCAGGGCCTGGACAACTTCGATGACGGCATGTTCGATGTTGTACTGATGACCCAGGCCCTGCAGGCCGTTCGCCGGCCTGACAAGGTGCTGGACGAGATGCTGCGACTGGGCCGGGAGGGCATTGTCACCTTCCCCAACTTCGCCCACTGGCGGCTGCGGTGGGGCCTGGCGTTGAGCGGTCGTATGCCCGAATCCGAGGCACTGCCGTATAAATGGTATAACACCCCCAACATCCGCCTGTGTACCTTCAAGGATTTCGAGGCCCTGTGCCGCCAGAAGGGCATCCGGATCAAGAGCCGCCGGGTGGTCGACGGCCAGCACCAGAACAGCTGGTCTGCCCGGTTATGGCCTAACCTGTTGGGGGAAATCGCCATTTACCGCATCACACGGGAGAACGAGCAATGATCAAGCAACTCCGGATTTTCACAACCGTTCTGGCCACCGCCCTCCTGGCCCTGGCCAGCCTGCAGGCCCAGGCCGCCGGCTCCAAGGACTTCGGGGACTACCAGGTGCACTGGAGTGTGCTGCCGAGCACCTTCCTGTCACCGGAAGTGGCCAAGGCCAACGACCTGCAACGCAGCAAGGGCATCGGCATCGTCAATATTTCCATCATGCAGGAGCAGGAAAACGGCACCCTCAAACCCGTCGGAGGGCAGGTAGAGGGCAAAGTCACCAACGATATCCAGCAGGTCAATTTCCTGGCGTTCCGACGCATCCAGGAAGGCGATGCGGTCTACTTCATCGCCGAGTACCAGTATCCGTCGGGTGAGCTGATGACCTTCAATATCACCGCGCGCCCGACCGGCCACCAGCAGGACCTGTCGATCCGTTTTGCCCACACCCTGTTCAGCGACTGAATCATGTCACAGCAACTCGTTATCGCCAGCAACAACAAGGGCAAGATTGCCGAACTGACCGAACTGCTCGTCCCCCTGGGTCTCGCACCAGTTGCCCAGGGCGAGCTGGGCGTGGGTGAGGCGGAAGAACCGGCGGTTACCTTTGTGGAGAATGCCATCCTGAAGGCCCGGCACGCTGCCCGCGAGACCGGCCTGCCCGCGCTTGCCGACGACAGCGGCATTGCCGTGGATGCCCTGGGCGGCCGACCCGGCGTGCGCTCTGCCCGGTTTGCCGGCGAGGAGGCAACCGATTCGGACAACATCGACGCCCTGCTTGATGCCCTCAAGGACGTCCCCGATGGGAACCGCGGAGCCCAGTTCCATTGCGTACTGGTCTATCTGCGCCACGCCGACGATCCGACGCCCATTATCTGCCACGGTCGCTGGCCGGGCCGGATTCTGCGCGAGCCCCGGGGCGACGGCGGCTTCGGCTATGACCCGATCTTCTTGGCGCCGGAACACGATTGCAGCGCCGCTGAACTCAGCCGGGCCGAAAAGGGCCGCATCGGCCATCGGGGCCGTGCCCTTGCCCAGCTGCTGGAACACCTGAAGGCGGAGCTCTGAGGCCATGTCCGCCACTACCCCGGTGGCGGTGAATCCGCCCCTGAGCCTCTACATCCACGTGCCCTGGTGCGTGCGCAAGTGCCCCTACTGCGACTTCAACTCCCACGCGATCCGCGGCGACATTCCGGAGAAGGCTTACCTGGCTGCCTTGCTGGAGGATCTGGAGCAGGATTTGGGGCTGGTTCAGGGCCGGGCGATCCAGACAGTCTTCATCGGCGGCGGCACGCCCTCCCTGATGACGGGCGATTTCTATTTCCAGCTGTTCGAAGCCCTGCGGGACAAGCTTGCCTTTGCGACGGATGCGGAAATCACTCTGGAAGCCAACCCCGGCACCCTGGAACAGGGCCGCTTCGAAGCGTTCCGGCAGGCTGGCATCAATCGCCTTTCCATCGGCATCCAGAGTTTCAACCCGGAGCACCTGCGTGTGCTCGGGCGCATTCACGATCGCGATTCCGCCCACCGTGCCGTGGAAGCGGCCCGAACCGCAGGCTTCGACAACTTCAACCTGGACCTGATGCACGGGCTGCCCGGCCAGACCCCGGATCAGGCCCTGTCGGACCTGCGCGAAGCGCTCAGCCACGAGCCGCCGCACCTGTCCTGGTACCAGCTGACTCTGGAACCGAACACGGAATTTTTCAGCCGCCCGCCGGACCTGCCGGACGATGACCGGCTCTGGGACATCTACCGGGCCGGTGCCGGACTGTTGCGGGAGAACGGCTTCGAGGACTACGAGGTGTCAGCCTGGTGCCAGCCCGGACGGGCCTCCCGGCACAACCTGAACTACTGGACGTTCGGCGACTACCTCGCGCTGGGCGCCGGCGCGCATGGCAAGATCAGCCTCGCCGATGGCAGCATCCGGCGTTACTGGAAAACCCGCCAGCCCGAGGCCTACCTCAACCGCATCGGCAGCCGCACCGCCGGTGTGGAAACCATTGAACCGGACGAGCGGCCGCTGGAATTCCTGATGAATGTGTTGCGGCTCAAGGACGGTGTGGCGGAATCGCTGTTTGCGGAACGAACGGGTTTACCCCTCGAGTCAGTTAGGGTACAACTTGATCAGTTACGGAAGGAAGGATTGCTGGTAAGCGACCGGTTGCAGGCAACGGAGCTTGGCCAGCGATATCTCAACAGCCTGCTGGAGCGTTTTCTCTGATGGACCCGGCACACGGATGGGCAGCCCTGCCAAAAACGCTGAAGACCAGCCTGATCACCGCTGCTCTCCTGCTGGGAGGATTGCTGGTGGTCAACCAGCCATTGCAGACCGGTTCTGCGCCCCAGGGCATCGTCAGCTTCCAGCTGGCCGCCACCGCTGACCAGACCCATGCCATTCTTCGCAGCTGGCGCTCCGACGGCCAGTTCTGGGCCCGGGTTTCCCTGTGGCTCGATTTCGTCTTTATAGCTGCCTACCTGCTCGCCCTGCTGCACCTGACCCGTCACCTGATGCGGGACCGGCCGGGTGTAAGGGAGAGGGTGATTGCCCGCTGGGTACGGGCACTGTTTATTGCGGCGGGCCTTGCGGATGTTACCGAGAACGTCCTGCTGCTGAACAACTTCAACCCGCCCACGGACGCGGTCAGCCTTTCCGCCACGCTCTGTGCGCTGGTCAAGTTTACCGGTCTGACCCTGGGCGTGGCCGGCCTGGTGATCATCCGGGCCGCCCGGCGACATCCCCTCGCACACGGCTGACCCGGTCACCTTGATCAGTTGGTGCGGTGGAACAGCACGTCCCAGACGCCGTGGCCCAGGCGCTCACCGCGCTTTTCAAACTTGGTGATCGGCCGGTCATCCGGACGCGGTGAGAACTCCCCCGGTTCCTTCGCGTTGGCAAAGCCCTCCGATTCGCTCATCACTTCCATCATGTGCTCTGCGTAGTTTTCCCAGTCAGTCGCCATGTGCAGCACACCGCCTACCCTGAGCTTGTGCCGGAGACGCTGGACAAACTCCGGCTGAATCAACCGACGCTTGTGGTGCTTCTTCTTCGGCCAGGGATCCGGGAAAAACACCATGACCCGATCAAGGCAGGCATCCGGCAGACACAGGTCAATGACATCATTGGCATCAATGTTGTAGATGCGGACATTTTCCAGGCCCCGGTCCTCGATTTCCTTGAGCAGTGCGCCAACACCCGGCAGATGCACCTCCACCCCGATAAAATCCTGCTCCGGCGCGGCCTCGGCCATCTCGGCCAGGGACTTGCCCATACCGAAGCCGATTTCCAGGTTGAGCATGGCATCACGGCCAAACACCTCACGGGGATCGATCATGCCGTCATCGCGGCTCAGGCCGTACTTGGCCCAGCCCCGGTCAAAGGCTTTTTTCTGACCCTCGGTCATACGACCCTGACGGAGCACAAAGCTGCGGACACCGCGGCGGGTGGTTACCGGGGAATCCGCGGTATCCTTCTGGTCTTGCGGTTCTTTCTGGTCGGTCATCTGGAATCCTTAACCGCAGGCTGCGGGTTCTGGTTAACAATCTGGGCCACAGTTTACCAGAGTCCGTCGGCTCAGGCGGATACCACCGAGTGCCGGCCCTGCTGCCGATCGAGCTGACGGTAGCCCAGGGCTTCCACAAGGTGGGCGTAGGACACCGTTTCCACCGCCTCCAGATCCGCCAGCGTGCGTGCCAGTCTCAGGATACGGTGGAGCGCCCGGGCCGACAGTCCCAGCCGTTCCATGGCGCCGGCCAGCATCCGCTCACTATCAGCATCGAGGCGGCAGGCCTCATGCAGGGCACGCCCGGACAACAGGGCGTTGAGCTGCCCCCGTTCCAGCTGACGCGCCCGCGCGCCTTCCACCCGGACACGCACCGAGGCGCTCGATTCCTCTTCCGTACCCGACTGCATCAATACTTCGCCGCTTTGCACCGGCACCTCCACGTGCAGGTCGAAACGGTCCAGCAAAGGCCCCGAGATTTTCGAGCGGTATCGCATCACCTGGGAAGGCGTGCACTGACAGTCGATGGATGGGTGACCGCTGTAACCACAGGGACAGGGGTTCATCGCTCCCACCACCTGGAAACGGGCCGGGAATCGCACCTGCCGGGCCGCCCGGCTGATGGCGATTTCCCCGGTTTCCATCGGTTCCCTCAGCACCTCGAGTACCCGCCGTTCGAACTCCGGTAACTCGTCAAGGAAGAGTACGCCCCGGTGCGCCAGGGAGATCTCACCCGGACGGGGGCTGCTGCCGCCACCCACCAGTGCCACGGCGGAAGCAGTGTGGTGGGGTGCGCGAAACGGCGGCTCCCGCCAGCGGCCTTCCCGGACCGGCAGTCCGGCCACCGAATGCACGCTCGCCACTTCCATGGCGGCGTCATCCGTCAGCATGGGCAGAATGCCGGGCAAACGACTCGCCAGCATGCTCTTGCCCGTCCCAGGCGGACCAAACAACAAAAGGTTATGACCACCGGCTGCAGCGACCTCCAACGCCCGGCGGGGCACCCGTTGGCCCCGCACCTCGGAGAGATCGGCCACCGGCTGGCGGTCGTCCTCGGCCTGCTCCCGGGTCGCGCCGGGGACAGGAACCAGTCGCGCCCGGCCGGACAAATGCTCGCTTACGGTCAGGATGTGGGCAGCCGCCAGCACATCATCCCGGCTCGCCAGCGCCGCTTCTTCGGCGTTGGCCTGGGGCACCAGCAGCTGACGCCCCTCACTCCGGGCCGCCAGTACGGCCGGGAGAATGCCCTTGAGGGGTCGAAGCGCGCCATCCAGGGACAGTTCGCCGACAAACTCGCAGCCCTCCAGGCTCTGCTCCGGAATCTGCCCGGAAGCCGCCAGGATGCCCAGGGCAATCGGCAGGTCAAAGCGCCCACCCTCCTTGGGAAGATCGGCCGGAGCAAGATTGATGGTGATGCGTTTGGCGGGAAATTCGAAGCCGGCGTTCAGCAGTGCACTGCGCACCCGTTCCTTGCTTTCACGGACACCGGTTTCCGGCAAGCCGACAATGGACAGGGCGGGCAGGCCGCCGGAGAGATGGACCTCCACGGTAACCGCAGGGGCCGACACGCCAATGCTGGCGCGGGAATGGACAACGGCAAGCATAATCACCTTCCATGGTTCGTTCGGGCGGGCATCCTGCCCACCAACAGGGCATTACTTGCCCTGGAGTTTCTGTTCCAGCTCGGCCACGCGGGATTCCAGTGCCTCCACCTTTTCCCGGGTCCGCATCAGTACCGCCTGCTGGGCATCAAATTCTTCCCGGGTCACCAGTTCCAGGCGCGACAGGACCGACATCACCGTGGCGCGGGCCTGGGTTTCAAAGTCTTCCCGGGCGGCACGGGCCATATCGGGGACGAACTGACCAAACTGGCCCTGTAGCTGAGCGAGTATATCCTGCGGACCTTTCACGTTTTACCTCACTGGTTCCCAAACTTGCGGATTCCGGCCTGGGCCGGACACCAAAAAGCAGTTCCGGGAGTGTATCACACACGTGGGCCTGCCATACTGTTGCCTGTCAGCTATATAATGGCTGCCGTCGCTGTGCGGCGAATGGCTCCAAAATGGACCGCCGGGCAGCGAGCCGCCCTGTTTTGGTGCGCACTTTTGCGCCAATCTGGGACAAGCAATAGATATCTTGTTGTTTTAAAATATTTTTTTTGCGTTGGCATACCCGATGCTAGAACACTCGTACGCAATCCGCACAATTGGTGTGCGAGGTGGCAGCATCCCGAACTCAACAATCGGCCGACGGGCCCTCACTGTTGGGACGGCTTTACCAAGGAGAAAGCAATGAAACTTGTGACAGCGATCATCAAGCCTTTCAAATTGGATGATGTCCGTGAGGCACTATCCGAGATTGGCGTTCAAGGCGTAACCGTCACTGAAGTCAAAGGCT
>Ga0114984_1000944_pt1 | contig 11020 bp, 15 predicted proteins | sample Shrwel1BS1Day1_FD_96987 | JGI IMG/M metagenome (GOLD analysis project Ga0114984, IMG submission 96987) | Subsurface microbial communities from deep shales in Ohio, USA - Utica-3 well 1 S-1-Day1 | ecosystem: Environmental > Aquatic > Deep subsurface > Shale gas/oil reservoir > Produced water/Flow... | reverse complement strand
GCATTATCCGAAGGTATCATAGCCTAAATAACGTAGCTATTCTAAATAAATAGATAGCTTAGAGTAGTCAACTAGAGGCTTTTAGCAAGCCACATCTAAATCATAGATATGATTTAGAGAGGTAGTTGATAGTCTTTCCAAATGTCTCAACTGAAATCTGCTGCAGCTTTTGTTCAGTAAATAATATCTCTTTCAATAATTTTTGCTTCATTTCCGCATTAACCCCGGTCGGAGCTTCTCTAATAACTTTAATTTTTTCATTAATAGTATCGAAACTCTCCATTATTTCTTTAAACTCTTCTCCCAGGTCATCACTTTTCGCTAGCACATCTTCTAAATGCTTTCTAGTGATTATCATTTCAGAAACTTCTTCTATATCCAGAGCAGGATATTTCTGAATCAATTTCTTCATATCAATACTTTCTTTTCTTGTTAAATTATATTTCATAATTGCATCCAAAAATTTAGTAGCTGTTTTATGATCAACTGTTGAATCTAAGCTTTTAGCAAGATCTAGGTGAGATAATGTTAATTTAGCTCCCTCTTTATTATTAAAGTTATCTATAATGGCCTGCTGATACTTTTCCTCATATTCCAAAATAATTAACCAGAGTGTGATTGTTGTTCTTGCAATTCCTAGCTTTTTGCTGGCATCTCTTTTGGTTAGGCCTTCCTCTTCAATGTAACTGTTTAAAATTATGGCTCGTTCCAGAGGGTCTATATCATCAGGCTGCAGGTTCTTAATCATCTCTATTTTATCTGGTGTCAGTTCAGCATCATCAACAACTATAGCCGGTATTTCAGTTTTTCCTGTTTTTCTATTCGCCTTAATTCTTTTTTCACCGCTTAATTGAAGATATCTATCATCTAGTTCCAGCAGGATAACCATTTCTAAAATACTGACCTGAGAAATGGACCTGGCTAATCTCTCCCAGCCTCCTCTATCAAAGCCATCTGGATAAAGAGCTGGATTCTTCTTAATCTTATCTATCGGCACCCTATCAATTCTGATCATTTTCAAATCTCCCTTCTAAAATTATTCCAATATATTTTTTCTTTTACCTCTAACACCAAATTTCAGCCAACTCATTCTCCATTTAATTATATCTGCTGAATTATAATACTACAAACTTTTAGAGTTAATATAGAAAACAAACACCCTGAGCAGCTAAAAGAAATTAGCTTTAAGCTATTCAGACTGAATCTTCTTATTGATCTTAAGAAAAAGCCCAGCCGGTTAAAGCCAGGCTCATTATTAGTTTCCTGTTTTCTAAGATCAATCATTAGTCTTGACTTTAAACTTTTCTCCTCTTTCAACAACCTCTACACCTTCAATAACCTCGCCGGTCTTTTCAATGATTACTTTACCACCAACAATTTTGGCCTGAGATTTAAGCTTTCTCTTATCAACGCTCTTTTTAACCTTAATCAGCTCCTGATAATTTTTCTCAGCAAAATCTAAGAGCTTGTCATTATCATACTTCCACTTTGGCCTCTGGGACCTAAACTGCAGCTGGCCGAAAGGTAGTTTATGGGTTTTAAGATCAGGATTATTCTCTCTGAGCTGCTGAGCATATAAATAAAGTTTACTTTTCATAAATTCAATACTATTCTCCAGCTTTGAATTTTCAGCTTCCAGCCATTCTTCAATCTCTCTAATTTCTTTCTCAATCTCGCTGATTTGTTCTTCAGCCAGTTTCTTATTCTTCTCCTGCTTGCTTTTGAAGTGCTTAATTTTTCTTAAGCACCAGGTAGCTTTATTGTCATCATCAACTACAAAACCCTCATCTTTATTTCTAATTTCTTTCTTTTCAGCATTCAACATAATTATTACCCCTTTCAAATTTTATTTATTATTAACCTCTTCCTCAGAATATTCATTCTCTGCAGCAGCCAGTAAATAGTCTAAAATCCTGCTGCTGACATCATTAATCCTCTTGAAACTCTCCATCAGATCATAGCTTTCCTTATATAAGGCCAGGTATTTATCTGATTTGCTCTCTATATTAAAGTAATCCATCACAACAAAGGCCACTGCCTCAGCTTCCATTTCAATAGTTTCTTTACTTAGATTTAAGGAATTGCTTTCACTATTAAAATGTAGATGCTCGTGAGTTAACTCATGCACCAGTATAGAGGCCTGCTCTGTTTCATTGGCATTATCATTAATTACAATCTCACCTCCTCTAGAATAACCGTCTGTGCCGCCTGAAAGCGATTTGAAAGCTATCTCAATCTCCTGACTTTTAGCATAATCTAAAAGCAGATTTATCAGTTCTTGATTGGTATTTTCCAGCTCCATATCAAGCTGAGGTACAGGCTCGCCTTCGGTCTGAGAAATATCAAAGACATAAACAGTATTGAAATAGGTCCTCTTTACCTCTTCCGTTTCTTGATCATCAGTATCAGAGTTAAGATTGGATTTTTTAACTTCTTTTTTGTAGGTAAAGGGAGCTAAGATGGCTATTCCTTTCTCACCCTTTTTGACATGGCGATTAAATTTCTTCTGCCATTGCCTGTATCCAGCTACAAAACTGGCCTCAGGCTTCTGCATTAAAATCAGCATGCTGTTTTGATAGGAATAGTTGTGAAATTTAGAAAAGAACCTGAGTACCTTCTTAAATTCACTGGAGCTTTGAACCTGATCGATTCTTTCATTTAACCTTTCCAATAATTGAGCTGTTTTCTTTTTAGACATTCTTATTCCCCTTTCATTTTTTAGCCTCTTAAAATAGAAAAAGCCACCAAACAGATTTCAGCTGCATGATAGCTAATTACCGGGTATTATTATTTTCTGGTTAATCTTGAGTGAACTTCCTATATCATTTACCTTTTTGATAGCTGCTATTATAATTCTTGGGTCCTCTTTAGCTGAATTTATTTCTTCTGCCAGCTCCCAGAGGGTGTCACCACTTCTCACTTGATAAGTCCTGTTCCACTCAAACTCTTCTATACAGTTATCCACAACCGGTCTGCTGACATTCCAAAAACTCACCAATAATAATGAAATAAGCAGTATTGAAATCGTAAATGTTCTCATTCTTTTCTCTCCTTTCGTTTTTTAGAGATAAAAAAAATAAGCTCAGGGCTAATTCAAAAACAACCCCGAGCTTTTTAGATGCTTAATCATTGACTATAGTTCCGTTTTCAATAACAAGATCAGTAACATCTTCATCTTTCTCAACTTCAATTTCAAGAACAGCAACCTCTCCCAGATAATCAAAGGTTTCACTGGCATATTTATCTATCATCAGTTCCAAAAGCCTGTTTTCATCAGCTTTTAGTAAGGCCAGTGCTTCCTCCTTGCTGTCAGCTTCTACCACCAAGCTGCCTCCATGTCTTTCCATCCAGTTAACATCAAACTTAAATTTATCCATTTAGCTCACCCTTTCTTTTTAGTTTTTAGGCCAATCTCTTAAATGTCTGCAGAATACTCTTCAGCTGATCAAACTGCTTATCATCCAGTTTATTGATCGACATTTTCTCATTTTCACCAATTCCATTTTCCTTTTTAGCGTGCTCAAGATAGTTGAGTAAATCATTTTTCAGTTTAGGAGACTTGCCGACTATGCTTTTGATCTCCTTTTCTCTCCGAGATAATGATTCATCTGCAGAACTTTCCTTTACATCAATGTAATCTTTCTTTTTCTTCTGCTTTTTAAACTTCTTAACTGGAGATTCTTTATCTTCTTCCAGCTGCTGCACATCCATTTCTTCTCTGGAGACCAGTCCCGATACAGAAAAAGAACGCTTTAAAGCCATGCTCTCAGCAACTTTTAAAATCATAGCTGAGGGATACTGATACCAGACTTTAGTGTCTGATCTGTATTCTTCAAAGGGAGCAAAAACATAAACTGGATAACTTCTGTCTTTTCTATACACCAGAGCATAGGCACCAACAATATCACCTCTTTCTGTTCCATATTCATGCTCAATACCATCAGATTTTCTTTTGAAGCTGTCATTTTTACGAACCACATCAGATACCAGACCATCATACTGAGGATGCCTGTCAGCTATTTTTAGATAGCCATCGCGAGAAGTCATGATGGTTGGCTTGCCTTTAACCTTCCAGAAGAAAATTTCCTTGTTGAAGGGATCCAGGCCATAACTTTTGGCGACATGCAGAAACATCTTCAGCTCATCAGTATTGGCCTCACTTGCAACGGTTCTCTTGATAGTTTCAATTTCTTCTTCAGTGAAAGTGATTAATTCCCCTCTATTCTTATTAATATCAACAACTTTGCTATTTGCACTCATTTTTTACTCCTCCTCATATTTTTGAAGGAGACCAAGATTAAATCCAGGCCTCCAATTATAATTTAGTCTTCTTCTGGTCTTTGAGCTTCTTCATCACTTAAATCATAGTCACAGTGCGGACAATTCCATTCACCCTTTTTACAGGAGCTGTAGGACTTCTTCTTACACTCAGGACATTGCTTTACATACATCTTGATCACCTCCTTTCTCTATTTTTAGTCATAAAAAAAGCCCGGCGCCGGCCAGATTAATTAACTATTATTCACTTTTTCTGATTCAGTCTTTCATCAGATTTTCTTCCTGCATACTGATAAAGTTATCTCTGCTGCCGATAATAATGTGGTCCACTATATTAATTCCCATTATCTTGCCGGCCTTCTGTAGCTTCTTAGTTACAGAGATATCATCACTGCTTGCATCTGCCACCCCAGAAGGATGATTATGGGCTAAAACTATACCCGCTGCATTCTGCAGTATTGCCCGTTTAAAGACCTCTCTTGGAGTAACAAGACTTGAGGTCAATGTACCTGTAGAAACCTCAAATACCCCCGTTACCTTGTTCTTAACATCAAGGGTAGCGATAGCAAAGACTTCTTCTGCTCTCCTATCCAGTTCAACCACTTCTACAAAGAGATCCCTTGCCTGAAATGGGTTCCTCACGTACTTATCAATGTCATACCTTCCACCTGACTCCTTAACAATTCTTAGACTAAACTTCTGAATATTTACCATTACTCTCATCTCCTTTATGTTTGGTATTCATTTAAAAGGGCATCTTAAAATCCTGATCATCACTGCTTAAAACTGCAGCTCTTTTCTTCTTTTCCTGTAGCAGTCTGGCTGCTCTCTCCAATTCATCCTCATCCATTGGCTCAGCATATGGTCCTAAAGCTCTTTTTACTCTCCATTCATCACTCGGCACACCATTAACCGGCATAATTTTCACCTCCAAATAAAAAAAGAGACCATCAGCTCTCACTGACAGTCCCCTGAGTTTGATCCTAAGCATTATTCCAGCCTTCCATGAACGCATCCTTCAGTCCTGAGAAAACACTCTCTGATTTAAGTCTGGTAGAATTGGCAGCGATAACCGACTTCTCAATCGCCTTCAGGGCAGCTCTATCAACCTTTGAAGCTGCCACACCAGTGACTTTAGCAACATTCCTGGTTCCAGCAGAAGCCAGTCCAGCAGCCTTTTTAACGCTATTCTTAGCTGTCTGAGCAAGCTTCTTAATGGCATTGTCACCACTTTTAGAATCAATAATCTTCTCAGCATATTTGAGCTCATCTTTTCTCTTGAGATCCAGCTCTTCCAGCTTACTTAAAACCAGCTCCTGCATTACATCATTCTCCGCCATCATTGCTCTAACCAGCATTTCTCTCAGTCTTAGAACAGTCTCAACATTATTTTCATTTTTAAACATAATTATTACCTCCGTATTTTAGTTTTATTTTGACTTTCAACTTAAGCAGCAGTTACTCAGAAATTAGATAAAGATCAAAGAGAATAAAGAACAAAGCCATCAAAATATTACCACTGAACAAGCTCTGCCAGGCTAAAGCACCAAGCAGTAAGATAACAAGTGTCTTAGAAGCCATCTTATTCACCTCCCTTTCCTTATTTTGGACTAACCCCACTCCCTAATCTGCTCTCACCTCCTTAAATTTAGACATAAAAAAAGAGCTGCCGGGACAGCCTCAGTTAAGAGACTATCCAGACAGCTCAGTGTCTTTGACTATTCAGTTATGCTCTAGGGGGTCGGGCGTCGAACGTCGATTTGAAATTCATAATTAAGACGTGGTCCCGGTAGAAATTTTGTTCAATTTTTGAGATTACTAATGGAAATATTAACCCTTAAGGGGGTCGGGTCTATATATAGCAGCTGCAAAAAAATATTAAAGTCATGGCATCAAAAAATTTTCACATATAATTTTGAGACTATAAAGGGATTTTTAAAGGTCAATATCCCTCCTTATTGCTATAATCTTGCCTATAACATTAATCTCCGACTCTCTGTAAATATCTTTTAGATCATCAGACGGTTCCAAATGAATATTTCCATCTTCTAATCTATAAATCCTTTTTATAGTCCTGACAGTAGTAACTTCATCTTGTTTTATAGAGATTAGGACTATTGCTCCAGAATCAAATTGGTTTTTTGTAACTTTAACTGCAGCAAAATCTTCTTTCTTGATACCCAAATTTTTAAATCTGTCATCAGTTATTCTAACTACATAACTAGATTTTTCAGCAATTATTTTTGCAAAATAGTTTTTTAAATTACTTCTAAAATTACTTTTTCGTTCTCTTTCATCCTGATCTTCCCATATAATTCTATTTTCAAATTCATAAACTGGTAAAAGTTCTTCATAATCTGGTAATATTTCATTCTGCTTTAATTCATCTTTAAGTCCCTCAGGAAGGTTATTACTTTCTCTATAGTGCCTCATGATTTTTAAATAATTCTTTCTTTCTTCGTAGCGCTTCTCATCAAGATAACCAACAGTAACCATCAATTCCTCGTAATCTAGTTTTCCACCACTAGCATCAGCAATCTTTTTTAGAATTTCTGGCTTTGGAGGATTTTCTCTGTGTTTACCAATATACTGTGAAAGATACGATCTACTTATTCCACATTTTTCGGCATAATCAGATATGTTTATGTTTTGAGTAACAAATTTCAATTGTCTGGAAAATTTTTCCTTATCGAACTTCACTTTTATCACCTCTTAGGTAAATTATACTACATTTATGTAAACAAGTCAATTTATTTAGTTATTTAATTTGACATAATTATTTTTATCTGATATATTCTTAGTGTACGGTCATTATTACTGAAATGACAGTTTTCTCAGTTTGAGATTATTTAAAGCTAAAATTCATACTCAGTCATAAAAGTTATATGGCTCATAATTTAATTTTAACGTTAATTTGAATAACGCAATAATTTTTAAACTCATTATTAAAGAAGGATGTGATAAAAATCAGTAAAGTTTTACTAGACAATCTCATAGAAATGACAAAAAACGACAGCAGCTCCTACATGGAGTCCGATACTCTGTGCAGCAAGCTTGAATGGACTCCTGAAAAACTGGAGAATGATCTAAACAGCCTGCTACAATATGACCGGGTTAAAGTGTTCGACAATAAAATCTATTTAGCTGAGCACTATAAATATGAATATATACTGGCTGACAAAATTAATCGCCGGCTCAGTTTCAAGGAAGAAAAGATTGACGGGCTGCAGAAAATGATTACAGCTCAGGAAGAAAACTTAGGACCGTTCAACCCAGAGCAGAAGAAGGCAATAAAAGATTCTCTGCAAAATAAACTCACTGTAATAAATGGTAGGGAAGGAACTGGAAAGGCTGAGGTTGTGAAAGCAGCGGCCAACATTTATAAAGAAGCAAATCCTGATGAAAATGTGATTATCACTTCCCCAGAGGGAAAAGATGCTGAAAGATTGGGCAAAGAGTCAGGATTGGATTACCAGCCACTTTCCTCACTGCTTTCTTATGAAGATGGCGAATTTCAGCAGGATGAGCTGCATCCAATTAAAGGTGAAGGACTTATAATCGTCACCGATTTCCATAAGTGTGGGCTTGAAATGGCAAAGCAGCTGTTTGTTGCCGCCCACTCAAATTTCAAAATAGCTATTCTGGGTGACAGCAATAAAATTTCTGGATATGGTTCTGGCAATGTTTTTCTGGAACTATTACTATCTTCCAAAATAGATCATATCTTATTAGAAGAGATTCACAATAATAAGATCAGGGAGGAATTTGCCGATATTACAGAGTCTATTATCCAAGATGAGCTTTCTGATATAGAAGAGACAGCTAATTTGTATTTCATCAAAAAAGATGAAAACGTAGAAATATTTGAATCTCTGCAGCAGGTGGTTTCTATTTCATCTATTAATACCTCTCCTTTTAACTATCAGATAATTGTTCCTGAAGTCGAAAATTTAGATTTAAACAAATTTAATCTAAAAATGAGAGAACTACTTAATCCAGAACCTTCAAAAGAGTTCTGCGGTTTTAAAAAAGACGATAAGATCATTATAGATCAGGACAACAATAGAAAAAATATCTATAAGGGTAATATCGGATTCGTTACTGAAGTGGCAGAAGATCATCTCCATATACAGCTAAAAGATCGACAGGAAATGAAATTCAGAGAGGAAGATCTGGAAACAGTCTCACTGGGATATGCTACCACTGTGAAAAACAACCAGGGTAATAATTCCCCCAATATTGTGGCTGTTTTTCCAACTGGTGATACTGAAAAGTTTGATAAACAGCTTCTGTATACCGCAGTTGCACCAGTAACTGATACTCTCTTTTTGATAGGTAATGAAGATGACATAGAAGAGGCAATCAATAAAGTTAGATCATTTAATAACACCTTAGCTGAAAAAATACAAGAAGAAAGAAAAGTAGTTGATTTATTTGATAAATTCACTGTTAAAGATTTAGAGACTGATGAAGAACTGGTTTATCGGCTTGTCCCTGAAGATGAAGAAGATATTGAGAAAAATAAAATATCAACTAATTCACCTTTAGGAGACCTTGTTTATCAGGAGTTGGAGGGAAGTACTGTTACTTTTAATAATGATATTGACTATGAAATTGTTGATATCAAACCTATTTATGGAACATCTGAAGAACTGATGGCCAAATATAGAAAATTAATATTACAGGATGTAGCTTAATTTTAAATTCTGATTTTGAAAGGAGGTGGTATTTTGGGAGAAGTTATAGAAATTGGTGTCAGTCAGATGGCTGTGGGGATTTTCTTAGAATTTGAAGATCCAATCGAAGGTGTAGATGAAATATTAGATGATTGCCCCTGGCTGAAAAAAGATGAGTTTTCCTATTTGACATCTAAAGGTGAGAGACGATTTACAGCAGAAGGTGCTTTTGAAACAGCTGTAAAATCTGATATGCCAAGAGCTAGAAAATTGAGAAAGATCTATAGGAATTTATTAACAGAAAGAATTGGAGGTGAAGAAGCTGGTAAAGAGGTAAGAAAACTAATAGAAGATTAATTACAGTACTATTTAAACGAATAATCTTACAGTTTTTTCAACTAAAGCTTACCACATAATTTTGTGATTGTTTAAAAGCAAGATTATTAGATTGCTCTTTGAAGCAGCCAGACTAAGAGAACAACTCAATCCCGTCAGGAAAGGAGATATTATGATGATTATAGTGACGAATTTAGAAAATAGAATTACACAGTAAACCTGACATATATATGATCTCAATGATATGAACTAGTCAAAACTAATACAAAAATTCAAGGAGGAATAAAAATGAAAAAATTCGATTTATTTAATGGCGAGATTAAAGATGTGAGAACAACAGTGATGGATGATGAACCTTGGTATCTTTTTAAAGATATATATAGAAGATTAAATATTAATATCGAATATGTAGTTGATAATGACCTTGTTTTAATTGCTGAGGCTTATTCTTTATTACCAGAAGATACAAAAGGTTTCATACTTTATCATCATAATATAAATAATAGTCCTAACAGAGAATTGATTTTAAATACAAAAGGAGTTTACCTTCTTTTGCTGATATTAAATCAAAAAAACAATAATAATAATAAAGTTAATAAAATTATTGAAATGATAGCAGATGAAATTCCAGATGTAGTAAGAGATAATTCATTTACTGATAATAAAAAGATAATAGATAATTTCTTTAAAACAAATAGCCAAGATTATAAAAACAGATTATCTGCGAAAACTTATCCATACGGAGAGCATTTTAAAGCAACTAAAATCATTTTAATTGAGGGCATTAAATTTGACTGTTACAAAGGGAACGGAGGAAATATTCTAATACCTAAGGAACAAATACGTAAATCTTTAAATATTATAAGTGATGGAGGTTTTTCAAAAATCGAACATAAGTATTTCAAGGAACTATATTCTTCCTATTATATAAAAGTAAATAATGCTTACATTGAAGCTCCTTTTGAAGACTATTTATCTATATTTTTAAAGCCCGAAGGACTAAGAAAAATTATCGAAATCATCAAAGAAGATCCAGAAATCATCAGTGAACTGGACTTATAATCCAATAGCAGCCTCTGCTTGCTTGTTCAGTTACTCAACAGCAAAATGGGGCTGCGCAAATCAAGTAGACTTTAAAATACAGACAAAGCAAAGGAGAATAATATGCTCAAGTTAAAAGAACATTTAACTCTAATTGTTGATGATGAAATTCATGAAGTTAAAAGCTATCAGAAAAGATCACAGTTGTGGTTTGATTTAGAAGATGTATGCGAAGCTCTAAATATAGAAGATGATGATAAGATCTTAGATATACTATTTGCTAATTGGTGGGTAGGAAAGCTGTATAAGGAAAATACCCATTATACCGATAGAACTCTTCCACAAGATGTAATATTAATCCCTGAAGAAGGATTATACGCTGCGATCTGTCATAAGGATATCCCGAAAAAGTACGATCAGGTAGACTGGATACTTCCGACAAAAACCGATCTAGAAGCAGAGGATAATTTTATAATAAAAAGTCAACAGGGAGTAAAAATAAAGGAAAGGCCAAGAATTTATCGGCCATAAAATATAAAAGCTGCCTCTATTGAAAAGCCAGGGGCAGCTTAACAGTTTGATTAATAAATTTTCTTAACAAAAAAAGAAAACCCTGCTGTTTGCTGCAGCAAGGTCAAGAGAACATCCCAATCCCGTCAAGAAAGAAGATATTCTAATAGTTATTATAT
>Ga0114984_1000943_pt1 | contig 11034 bp, 8 predicted proteins | sample Shrwel1BS1Day1_FD_96987 | JGI IMG/M metagenome (GOLD analysis project Ga0114984, IMG submission 96987) | Subsurface microbial communities from deep shales in Ohio, USA - Utica-3 well 1 S-1-Day1 | ecosystem: Environmental > Aquatic > Deep subsurface > Shale gas/oil reservoir > Produced water/Flow... | reverse complement strand
GTGTAGGTGATTACTCAAGTCCCGCATGCTTGACAACACTGTGTTTCAAATTAAACTTTGCAGGGCTGAAGCCCTGCTTTTCGAATTATTCAAAGTTCTCTGTCCATATTTTTTAGCATTTCAGTATTTTTTTTTACTGGAATTATAAATTATTTCATAGTATGCCTTTGTTATAAAATTTTGGAAAAGAGGATACGTTATGAAAGAAACTAACTTTAAAAGGGTTCAAAAGGAATTGAAAAAATACGACAGTGACATAGCCAGAGAGGCTTTAAATATTTTATTTGTGTTGGCAGCCTCTCCTGGAAGTGAGGAAGAAGCTCAAGAGTTTTGTAACACTTATTTGCCGAGTAAAGTTAATGCGTTAGAAGCGGATAAGAGAAGAAATATCAGAGTGTTGGATCCGTTTTATGAAGAGTTTATGGGCTTTATTGATCAGATGATGAAGAATTTAGATGACATAATGAGTAATGATGATGCATTAGATGGAATGAGTGAGATTATAGAAGAGATGATTACACTTTTGAAAGATTATAATACACTAAGCAAAAAAGAATTTCTTGAATTATTATTAAATACGGCTATTGGTGCCATGAGTGCTTTGAGAAACAAATTTGGGGATCTGATTAATGAAATATCGAATGATTCTCCTGAGATGGGTCAGTTGTTTGATTTTACTGATTATTTAAAGGAAGAGTTAGAGGATTACAAAGATAATTTACCCAAAGATAAAATCACTGAAAAGGAATACCATACAATTATAGAAAAAGCATGTACATTTATTGTTAATGCAATTGTCATGGCAAATGTTTTGACTGTTATGTCCAAGGATGGTTTTGAGCTTGAAGAGGATTACGATGAAGAAGACGAAGATGAAGATGAATTTGATATTGAAGATGAGGATGAATTTGATTTTGGATTTAAACATAACGAGGAGCCAATATTTGATTCGGATGATAAAAGGGCTTTTGAATTGAAAATTAAACTCATGCACACTAATCCGGAAGTTTACCGGACAGTTATGGTTCCGGCGGGATATAATTTGGACTATTTGCATCACATTATCCAGGATGTCTTTGACTGGGACGATATGCATTTGCACGAATTTATTAAAAATAAACAAAGGTATAACCCCAGACCTGACACCTTTCATGGGGATATTGACAGCACTCAAGTCCTTCTTTCTGAAGTTTTTAAACGTAAAGGCAGTAGAATAAAATATGTATACGATTTTGGTGACAGCTGGTTACTTGAGATTTCAGTGTTAAAAACACACAAAAATATAGAAAAAACTTACCCTGTTTGTATTGACGCATATGGAACTTCTCCGGAAGAAGATAGTGGTGGAATCATTCGTTATCTGGATATGATTGACGAAGGGGAAGTGGAAGAGAATGAATATGACTTAAAAAAGATTAACAGAATTTTAAAAAAAGCATACAAGGGAGCTTTTGAATAATTCGAATAAATACTGTTGAAAGAATTGCTTGTACTTTTTACTGTAGTTTTGAAAAGATTAACCGGGTTAGCGAAACTTTATTGATAATAAATTGACCCTGTAAATAATTTTGTGTAAGTGCCATATTATGCATTTAGCCTTTCCCCATATTCTATCAGAAACCGATTCATAGCGGGTTTCCAATCCCTGAGAGGCATTGTCCACTTTTTGGAAGCCTGCATAATTGCCAAATATGAGAGCTTTGCACAACTCTATTTAGTCATGCTGTAGCAGTAATTAATGTTGCTAAATTGGATGTTTTGCAACATATTTACCTGTCTGAAAGACTGGTGTTAGACGAAGTCAATTATTTATTTCAGCATCTAACTATATCAGCAAGTTATGAGACCCTGAAACAAGTGATTACCTGCGGTAAATTTATCTTCGCTATGCTCAAATGCTACAGGGTGACTGCAATGCAATGATTCAAAGCTCTTAAATATACCATTTTAAAGGCTGATTTTTACTGACTCCGGTTCAATGCTGCTGTTGCGATCTTAAGAGGTGGAAAGTCGAAGGATAAAACATTCGCTTGTTAACAAAAAAAATCCCTCACCGGGGTAGGGAAAAATTTTTTGCAAAAAATAGGAAATTTCTACTTGCAAAAAGCACCAATTAATATTTTATTAATCAAGTTGCGTGTTAAAGAGGTGATGTATGATCCTCATCATATGATGAAGCATTCCTGACAATATTTAATATGGAGGTTTCTTATGAACAGTGCAGCTTTGCACAGGGAAGGGGACAAAGCCGTCAAAATATGGTTTTTCCTCGCCGTAGCATGGTTTGCCGTATTTACTTTTTTTGGATTCATAATGGCTATCAAATTCTTTCAGCCGGAATTTATGTCTCAGTCAATTCAGTGGACATTCGGACGGGTGAGACCCGCCCACGTTAACGGGGTGGCATTCGGTTTCCTTTCTTCAGGTATGCTGGGCGCTATGTTTTACATTTCGCCACGGCTAACCGCTTCGTCTCTTGCATTCCCCAGGCTTGTTTCCGCCGCAGCGTTTCTATGGAATGGTGCAGTCCTATCAGGAATTTTAATGATAATGAATGGAAACACTCAGGGACGTGAGTATGCTGAACTGCCCTTTGGAGTGGATATTGCTGTCATAATTGTAATGATTATGATGGCTGTTTCGATTTTTACCACTATTATCAATCGAAAAGAGAAGAAGCTGTATGTATCATTATGGTACTATGCAGGAACCCTGCTTTGGTTTCCTATTGTTTACTTTATAGGCAACGTTATGTGGCATCCCCCGGTAGGAGCTTTAAACGGTCAAATCGACGCTATTTTTAATTGGTATTACGGACATAATGTTCTTGGACTTTGGTTTACAACTTTGGGAATACCTGCATGGTATTATCTTGTGCCCAAATTGACCAAAAGGCCTTTGTATTCACATGCTCTTTCTCTGATAGCATTTTTTTCCATAGTTTTTTTCTATACGGGCGTTGGTGCGCACCATTTATTGCAGTCACCAATACCTGAATGGGTTAAAACTATAGCGGTTATCATGAGTGTACTTATGCTTGTCCCCGTTGTTACTTTTGCTGTTAATATATTGATGACTGCAAGAGGAACTTCCAAGACACTTTTCACCAATATGCCCTTAAGGTTTATTATGGCGGGCTTTTTTATGTACATTCTTGTTTCTTTTCAGGGCAGTTTACAGGCTCTTAGAACCACAAATGCTTTTCTCCATTTTTCACAATGGACCGTGGGGCACGCCCATCTTGCCTTGCTGGGCGGTTTCGGGTTTCTTACTGTAGGTATGATTTACTGGTTTATTCCTAAATTGTTAAACAGGCACATTTTTAGCAAAAAAATGACATCTGTTAGTTTTTGGATGTTGTTTATCGGATTTATAATATTTTTTCTGGCAATGACTGTTGCTGGACTTGTCGCCAATTCTCAGTGGTGGGAGCACTTTGATTTGGTGGCAGCACTTCCGACTATTCGTGTTCATTATATTCTAAGAGCCTTTGGCGGAGGCATGGTTGTATTGGGCGCCTGGATTTTCGCTGCAAACATATTGCTTACTTACTTTGCAGGTGAAAAAGAGGATCTGAGAACTGACTATATGGATATGGAACCTGAAAATATGGAAGGTGCCGGACATCAGGGACATGAAAAAACTACTCTTCCTGTACTGATTATGGGAAGTCTTGCACTATTTTTTATCACCACATTTCTTGTGATTGTCATCCCGTATATGTTCAGAAATCTGACTCCCAGTTCAGTGGCGCACAAACTCACAGCTTCACAAAACAGAGGTGAACAATTATACAAAAATCTTGGCTGTTTTTACTGCCATTCTCAGTTTGTAAGACCGCAAGACTGGGCATTGGGAAGCGTATCTCAAAGGGGTGACCATTTCTACTCTGTTCCTCATTTTCTTGGAACCGAGAGGACAGGTCCGGATCTTGCCAAGATAGGAGGAAAGCGCCCTACAAAATGGCATATTATTCATCATCAAAACCCCCGTAGAGTGTCTCCTTCATCTATAATGCCTCCTTTTGATTTCCTTGAAAATAAACAGCTAAAAGATCTGGCTCACTATCTGCAGAATATGGGCGGTAAAGATCTGGAGCCAAAAGGTTTTCAGCCTAAATTTCCGCCAAAATATGCTGATTATGAAAATCCTTATATGCCACTTATGATGAAAATCAAAAAAAGTTACAACAAGGAAACCAAAAAATATGAAGCTTCAGAAAGTATTAAAAACAAGTGGATAAATGTATTTGAAAAAGGAAAAAAAATATATTCTGAGAAGTGCATTTCGTGTCATGGCGGATCAGGAAACGGCCAGGGACCATATGCCAGAAGATCTATAACAAGACCGGCTAATCTTTATGAGAGAATAAGCCACTATCCGCATCCGGATGCACCATATCACTTCTGGAGAATTGATGCAGGGGTTCCGGGAACTACCATGCCCCCCTGGGGTAATTCTCTTTCTGAAGATGATATATGGCATGTGGCAACTTATGAAATGAGTTTTACCGAAGGAACCCTCAGGCTTGTTGATGGAACAACTGCTATGAAAAGTGCAATGGAGTTTGCAAAAAATAATACCTTTGAAAAAGCACCTATAGAAGGAACTAAAGAAGAATTTGAAAAGGGTAAAAAGCTTTTTACTTTATATTGTCAACAGTGTCACGGTAAAGATGGATTGGGTAACGGTCCTGCTTCTAAAACTTCTGACAGGGGGTATATCGATCCGCAGCCGGCTAATTTAAGAGAGGTTGGAGCTAATATGAAAATGTATGGGCAATATATTTATCAAATAAAAGAAGGGCTGCCGACAACACAAATGCCTTCATGGAAAAAAGCTCTTACGGATGAAGAAATTTATCTCCTTTCTTATTATGTACAGGCTTTTGCGCCTGAAAAAGCATGGAAGGAAAAATGGCAACCTATGTATACTGACTCTTTTGCAAAAACCCTGCCGGTTTCAGGGGATTCTAAAGATATGCAGCAAGGGGGGCAGTAATGGAAGGTTATGAAATAGCATTTGCAATTATGACTTTTGCTATACTGGTTATTTTCGCAGGGTTCTTTATCTGGGGAATAAAATCAGGGCAGTTTAAGAATGTTGAAGAGATAAAATATAAAATTGTAAATAAGGAGGAAGATGATGAGTAGTACTCTTATAGTTATTCTGCTTATTATAGCCTTTTTGGTTGCAATCATTTTGGCTGTTTTAGATGGAATAAAATATACTACTTCCGATATGGATAAAGATGCTTCCAATTATGCTCAGGTAATCAGGGAATCCAAAGGGCCTGTTACAGGTTTCTTATGGGTTTCGTATGCAGCTATGCTTATATTTACAATAGTTTATTTGATAAGCCACTGGAGTGAATTTATCAGAGCTTTTGGTGGATAAAATTGTGCAAGAAGACAGACAAAGCTGTCTTCTTGCTTATTCAACAATACTAAATAAATTTAATATTATTTTTATTGTTAATAATTGTTCTTTGTTTGAATTTATTTTCATGAAGATTTTTTTACTTATCTGTGGTTTTATGAGCTTATCGGTTGGGTTTTTGGGGATTTTTCTTCCCGTGGTTCCCACTGTTCCTTTGCTTTTGCTTGCAGCTTTTTGTTTCAGCAAAAGTTCCGACAGGTTTTACAGCTGGCTTGTTAATCACAGGTTATTAGGCGGCTACATCAGGGATTACCGCTCAGGAGAAGGACTCACTTTTAAAGTAAAAGCAAAAGCAATCCTTCTTTTGTGGGTAACCATTGGCATTTCATTTTATCTTGTTCCACTCTCTATAGTCAGAATAATACTGTTTTTGGTTGCCACCGGCGTGACGTATTATTTAATTTCACTGCCTACAAAAGGTTTGAAAGAAAAACGCTTATGAAAATTTCTATTTGAAATTCAGTATTGCAAACATCGGGATTCAATCTCCGTCCAGAGCCGAACAGCGCAGGCTGACAAATAAAGTAACACTTCAAGTTTCGCACTTCTCTATGTCTAGCATTCGCCTCTGGCGAATATATATGCTATAGGCATCCTTGCGAAACCCTGTGAAAACAGGGTTGTGGCAATCTCAAAATAATAAAAAAAAGAAAGATTGCTTCGTCGTTATCACTCCTCGCCCTGTTAAATCCGGTTTAACCGGGCTGCAGTGCAGCATTTAACGGGGCGAGCAAAGACTTGTAATAGGTGCAAGTGCGAAACTTGATACTCAAATATTAACAACAATCGAAAAAAGATTATAAATGAGAGTTTTGCATAATATGCTTTAATTTGTTTTCGGAAGAGGGACTTCAGTCCCGCAAGATTGCAAATACCGGGTTTCAAAACATGTTTGCGCGGCTGAAGCCGCGCTTCCTGAGTTGTGCAAAGGTCTCTAAATGGTACTACCATTGATATGATGAATATTAAGCATGAATTATTCTAATGATTGCTTATCTTGTTGGGGATAAATAGTAAAAGCATGAATTCACAGGTTATTTTGTGAAATATTCTTGACAATATTTTTTATAAATGTATAAATGGTACTACCATTTAAAAAGTGAGAAGATATTATGGAAAATATTTTTGAAAAAGCAGATTCCGTAAGGTCTGTTGAGGATATATGCCTTCAGATTGAAGCAGCGATTCTGGATGGGAAATTAAAACCGGGTGATAAACTTCCGAGTGAGAGGGAATTGCAGACTCAGTTCGGGAGAGGGCGCGGCTTGATCAGAGAAGCTTTAAGAATGCTGAAACAAAAAGATCTGATTGAAATAAGAAAGGGAGTTAAAGGCGGAGCTTATATTAAGAATGTGGGCTTATCCAATATAAGCGACTCTTTGTCTCTGTTTCTCAAGCAAAAAGACATTGAGCCGGATAAGATAATTGAGTTTAGAGAAAGTTTAGACAGAACAATTACAACGCTTGCAATCAGTAGGGGGAGTAAGGAACAAAAGTCAGAATTGTACAGAGAGGCTCTTGCTTTTTATGAAAAGATTAAAGATGGTTTGACTGATATGAACATCATAGGAGAAACTGACAGAAGGCTAAATATTACACTGGCGAAAATGGCTGCCAATCCGCTGTTTTTATGGGTTGTTGAAGCTATCCAGCAGGGTTTTTCTTCGTATGATTATGCATTGTACGAAGAAGAAAATTTTCGTATAGCGACGGCTAAAAACTGGTATGAGACGGCGAGAGAGATAATGAATGAAGACCCTGCTAAAGCACATCTTTATATCAGTAATCACTATTGCCTTTTAATGAAATGTCTTGATTAGAAATACAAAAAAATTCGGAGGTGTTCTGTGAAAACTTCAAAACAGTATGATTATATTATAATCGGAGGAGGCTCGGCCGGGTCAGTATTGGCCAACAGGCTTAGTGAAGATAACAGTGTATTTGTTATTGAAGCGGGCAAACCTGATTACAGACTGGATTTCAGAATTCACATGCCGGCTGCTCTAACTTATCCGTTACAAAGTAAGACTTATAACTGGTGGTATGAATCAGAGCCCGAGCCTTATATGCACAACAGGAGGATTTATCAGCCTAGGGGAAAGGTTCTTGGGGGTTCCAGTTGTATTAACGGGATGATATACATCAGGGGCAATCCTATGGACTATGAAAAGTGGGCTAAAGAAAAAGGATTGGAAGACTGGGATTATGCACATTGCCTTCCGTATTTCAAAAAATTTGAAACAAGACTTAAGGGTGCTGATGAGTATCACGGCGATAAAGGGCCTTTAAAGATTACCACGCCGGATTGTGATAACCCTCTTTTTGATGCTTTCTTTAAAGCTGTGCAGGAAGCGGGGCACGATTTGACCGAAGATGTGAACGGCTACAAACAGGAGGGTTTTTCTCCATTCGATCAAAATATTTACAGAGGAAGAAGGCATAATGCTGCCAGAGCTTATGTACATCCTATAAAAGACCGTGAAAACCTTACAATAAAACTTCATTCCCAGGCGACCAGAATACTTTTTGAAGGCAAAAAGGCTGTTGGTGTAGAGTATATTGCAAAAGACGGCACAAGAGAAACAGTTTATGGCGTTGAAATAATAAGCTGCGGAGGGGCTATCAATTCTCCTCAGTTACTGCAGCTTTCAGGTATCGGAAATGCCGATGAACTTAAAAATCTGGGAATTGAACCTGTTACGGATTTGAAAGGTGTGGGTGAAAATTTACAGGATCATCTTGAGCTGTATGTTCAGTATGCATGCAAAAAACCTGTCAGTATGTACCCTTCTTTGAAATGGTACAGACAGCCGTTTATAGGTGCCAATTGGTTGTTTTTCAGAAAGGGAGCCGGCGCTACCAATCATTTTGAGGCCGGTGGTTTTATCAGAGGTAATGACGAAGTTGATTACCCTAATCTGCAGTTTCACTTTTTGCCTATTGCAATAAGATATGACGGAAGTGCACCGGCTGAAGGACACGGTTTCCAGCTGCATGTCGGGCCGATGAATTCGGATGTAAGGGGCCATGTAAAAATCAAATCAGACAATCCTCTGGAATATCCGTCCATACTGTTTAACTATCTTTCAACTGAAAAAGAAAGAAAAGAATGGGTGGAAGCAATTCGCAGGTCAAGAGAGATTATAAGCCAGCCGGCTTTTGATGAGCTGAGGGGTAAGGAGCTGTCTCCTGGAGAAGATGCGAAAACAGATGAGGAAATTCTCGATTTTATTGCAAAAGAGGGGGAAAGTGCCTATCACCCCAGCTGTACCTGTAAAATGGGCTATGATGAAATGTCCGTTGTGGATTCTGATTTGAAGGTACATGGAGTGGAAAATCTCAGAGTGGTGGATGCTTCTGTAATGCCTTACATAACAAATGGAAACATATATGCTCCGGTTATGATGATAGCTGAGAAGGCTGCTGATAAAATTCTCGGAAATACTCCTGAGAAACCGGCCGATGTGGACTGGTACAAATATAAAAAATAGTTCGGAGGGTGTTCAATGATTTACGGAAAAATGTATATCAACGGCTCCTGGACTTCTTCTGTAAATGGGCTAACAAGGGATATAATTAACCCCTACAACTCTGAAGTTGTCGCAAATGTTTCGGAAGGATGCAGAGAAGACGCTGTGTTGGCGGTAAAAGCTGCCAGAGAGGCTTTTGATAATGGAGAGTGGCCGGGCTTAACCGGGGATCAGAGGGGTGATTATCTATATCGTTTATATGATTTAATAAAAAGAGATAGAGAAGAGCTTGCGGAGCTTGAAAGCTTAGATACGGGAAAGACGGTTGAGGAAAGCCGCTGGGACATGGACGGAATAGCCGATACGTTCAGATATTATGCTGAACTGGCTTCAGCAGAGAGAGGGTATATCGTAGATTCACCGATACCGGATACTTCCAGTATTGTTGTGAGAGAGCCTGCAGGGGTTTGCGGGCAGATTTCCCCATGGAATTATCCATTGCTTCAGGCAAGCTGGAAGATAGCACCTGCACTTGCTGCAGGCTGTACAATAGTTGCTAAACCAAGTGAAATTACCCCTTTAACAACCCTTAAAATCACTGAACTGATTGAAGAAGCCGGAATACCTGCAGGCGTTTTTAATCTTGTACTGGGTAAAGGCGATGAAGTCGGGGCTCTTTTGTCCGAATCGGAAGAGGTTGACTTGATTTCTTTTACCGGAGGTATCGAAACAGGCCGGAAAATTATTAAGTCAGCCAGTTCCAATATAAAGAAAATGGCACTGGAGTTAGGAGGTAAAAACCCCAATATTGTTTTTGCTGATGCGGATTTTGAATTGGCGGTTGATTTTGCACTGAATGCGGTATTTTTCCATGCTGGTCAGATTTGCTCGGCGGGGACAAGACTAATGGTTGAAGATAAAATGCACGATAAGTTTGTTGAGGCTTTGAAAAAAAAGATGAGTGAAATAAAGCTCGGCAATGGATTTGACAAAGGTACACAGATGGGACCATTGATATCCGAAGAGCACAGACAAAAGATCGAGAGATATGTTGAGACGGGAATAAACGAAGGGGCAGAGCTCGCTCTCGGTGGTAAAAGGCCGGAAGGAAAAGAGTTTGAAAAAGGATTTTTCTATGAGCCCACCCTTTTTCTGAACTGCCATGAAAATATGCAGATCGTTCAACAGGAAAGCTTTGGCCCGATTATTACTGTTGAGCGTTTTTCCAATGAGGATGAGGCCGTTAAAAAGGCCAATAATACAAAATACGGTTTATCCGCCGGATTCTGGACTAATGATAATTCCAGAATAAACAGAGTATCTTCAAAACTTAAGTTTGGAACGGTTTGGGTCAATGATTTTAATATATATTTTCCAAAAGCACCCTGGGGCGGCTATAAGCAGTCAGGTATAGGCCGTGAACTCGGATTTGCAGGATTGGATGAATATTGCGAAACAAAACATATTTATCAAAATTTTAACAATGCCCCATTTAAATGGTTCGGCTGATCACGCCTAAGCAACGATAAAATAAAAAGCTTACAGCGGTGCGGTGTTAATCAGAACTGTACCAATCCTGAAAAAACACAACCAAAAGGAGGAAGCATGAGTTGTCGATTACGAAACTGTATTATTGCAATTTGCATTGCCGTTATTTTTACCATTGCAGGTTTGTCTCCTGCAGGAGCCAAAGAAAAGGAAGTGCGTTTTGTGCACGTATCCTGGACAGGAGTGACAGTGAAAACTGAGTTGGCTTCCAAAATACTTGAAAGCCTTGGATATAAGGTCACCAGCAATATGGTTTCGGTGCCGATATGTTATAAAGCGATGGCTACAGATGAGGCTGATGTTTTCTTAGGGAACTGGATGCCTTCAATGAAGAGCATAGCGAACCCTTATTTTGAAAAAGGTACTGTAGTAAAATACGTAGCTAATATGGAAAACGCCAAGTATACTTTAGCGGTCCCCGAATTCGTGTATGAGGCCGGATTGAAGGATTTTGCGGATATAGCAAAGTACGGGGAAAAACTGGACTGGAAAATATACGGAATAGAAGAGGGGAACGACGGAAATAAGGTTATTCAAAAAATGATTGATAAAAATATGTTCGGCTTGGGGAAATTTG
>Ga0114984_1000942_pt1 | contig 11038 bp, 12 predicted proteins | sample Shrwel1BS1Day1_FD_96987 | JGI IMG/M metagenome (GOLD analysis project Ga0114984, IMG submission 96987) | Subsurface microbial communities from deep shales in Ohio, USA - Utica-3 well 1 S-1-Day1 | ecosystem: Environmental > Aquatic > Deep subsurface > Shale gas/oil reservoir > Produced water/Flow... | reverse complement strand
GTGAAGAAGGCACTGTTGGCCCAGTCATACAGCGCCCAGGACCAGAGTGCGCGTTTGTCTTCCTGAGCGCCTGAAGACTGGGCGCGGGGCATGTGTGGTGGCATGTTCGGCTCGACTAGTGATCCATACAAAGGAGTTCCGTGGCGTGATTGTGGCCGCTATCAAGCCAAATGCCCAGCTTCCCGGTATTAAAGGGTATTCAGGTTTCTCGCTGCCCGGGAACGGGCGATCCGGAAACAACAGACCAGATCAGAAAACTTCCAGAAACGTCTGGAAGTCCCGCTCCACACACTCGGCATAGTGGGTGGCAATGGCCACCACCAGAGTGACAAACTCGCTCTCCCTGCCCTCGGTCAGTTGATTCAGGGACTGTTCAAACAGGAAAGGCTGGTCTGTATTGAGGGCACGACTGGCGCGCTTGTGCTCCGTCGCCAGCACCTCGCCCCAGATGGCCGCCATCTTGCGCAGGTGTTTCTTTTTCTCCAGTTTATCGGTGGGGAAGTCGTCCTTGAAAGGCGACCGCTCGCGCACCGAGAACACTACCCCGTCGAATTCCAGCCAGCCGAGGTAGCGGTCCGGGTGTTCTGCCAGCGCCTTGAACGCCGCCTCATGACGGATGCCCTCGTTGTGATAGACCCGCCGGTACGCCTGTTGCTCGGCCTCGGACATGGCATCAAGCAAGGACGGCCCACCCTGCTGTTTGATATCCAGGATGATGTCGTCATCCTGGGCCCCGCCCTCACCCTCGATCAGGACATAGAAACGCAGGGTACCCAACGATCCGGTACCGGCACTGATACGGCGCACCACATCCTTGATTCGGTAGAAGGCGGAATCCGCTCCCTCCTGTTCCCGTTCCTGGCGATAGGCCTCGAAAGCCTCCATGAACCGTTTCCGCGCACCAGGCGAAAGTCGCTTGAGCTTCGGATGGGTGGCGTCGAAGACCCGTTTTCCGTTTTTCTGGACGCGAGTCCACTTCCGCAGCATGCGCTTGCGGCCTTTCTTCTTGCCGACCTTCTGCAAAAAATTCTTCAGCGGCTTGCCAGAGGTGTCCGCGGTGAAGTGGACTTCCCGCGTGAGGTCATCCTTCTGGTACCCTGTCGCGGTCCCCAAATAGCCCTTCACCAGTGCTTCCAGGGCCTTGGTACAGGCTGAATCATCGAAGATACCATTTGCCCGGGTGTCGAGCACCAGGCTAACAGCCAGGCGCCACAGGTCATACTGATAGTCCGATACCACGGCATCATCAAAATCATCCAGTCCGTAGATCACCTCACCGTCGTGGTTGGCAAAGGCCCCGAAGTTGTACACGTGGGCGTCGCCCTGTATCCAGGTCTGGGTTCCCGACACACCGCCAAAAAGTGCAAACCGCCAGTCGTTGTACATGTCCCGCCAGAACAGATGGCTGGTGCCCCGGAAGAACCGGTACGCGGACTCGGCCATGGCGGCGAACTTCTTGTCCCGGGCAGCGGCATCCAGATCAGCATTGTTCTCGGTGATCGCCTGGATGACCTGTTGATCCCGGTTGTGGAGCGTGAGGTCTTTGAGCATACGCGGATCTCTTCTTTGCCGGTTTACGAATGTAATCGGTATGGCACACACTGAACGAGCTACACGTGATTCCATCCCGGTTTTGTTTTGATCGAAAAAACCGGAACAAAAAAACCAAAAACCCTGATGTTCTTTACCACGCCAACCCGTAAATATGGCATTGAGACCACATGGAGGGAAGGCGTATGAAGACTACCAGCAAGTACCTGCTGTGTTTTGGACAAGAGCCCACAGAGCTCATGCTGATGCCGGATTTCCGGGTGGTGCTTTGCGAATATCTCGTCGGCGCCAAAGGCGTGTACCTCTGGGTAGAGCAGTCTCCGGTAAGGTCGCGGAAAGCTATACCGAGGCACTTCATTGTTGCCCGCCCAGGCAAGTCGGTGCCTGAGAATTACGAATATATAGACTCCGCCGTCGATCCATTTGGGTCCCGTGCTCATCACGTGTTCCAACTACCCGTTAAAACGAGTAGCCGGAATCAGGCGCCATTCAGTCGGATTCTGCCGCAATCTCCCGGAACGCCTGAACCAGGGCATCCGGCTCCTGGGCGCCGGATATAAGATATTTTCTGTTGATAATGAAGGCAGGCACCGCCGAAACGCCTGCCTGCTGGTACGTTGCTTCGTCTTCGCGCACAGTCTTCGCGTACTGGTCCGAATCAAGTACCTCTGCGGCCTTCGCAGAGCCCAGCCCGGCATTTTCGGCGCAACTCAGTAATACGTCCCGGTCCGAGACGTTTTCGGCCCGGCCAAAGTAGGCATCAAACAGTGCCTGTTTCATGGCAGTCTGCCGGCCCTGCTCACCCGCCCATTTCACCAGTCTGTGGGCATCGAAGGTATTGCAGGTAAATCGCTCCTGCATCTTCTCGAAATTTAGGCCCAGATCCTTCGCAATGGTCATCATCTGGTTCTGGGTGGCCCTCATCTCGTCTTCACTGCGGCCATACTTGCGAGCCAGCGCCGGCAGGATTGGCTCGCCCTCGCCACTGTGATCCGGGTTCAGCTCGAACGCATGCCACTGAACCGCGAACTCAAACTCCGGCGCCAGCTGCTCCATGGCCCGCTCCAGGCGGGCGTAACCGATGGCACACCAGGGGCAGGCTATGTCGGAAACAATGTCGATCTGAATGTTGTTCATGGTGGCTCCTGATGATTATCCGATGGCCTGTTGATCGTGGTTGTGGAGCGTCAGGCCGGCACCTGCGCCTTGAGGAATCTGACGACAACTTCCGCGAGTACCTCCGGCTGGTCCTCCTGCAGGAAGTGGCCGCCATTTTTGATCGTTACGTGGTCCATCCCCTTCGCGCCGGGAATGAATTTCTGCAGGTACTTTTCTGCACCGGCCGTAACCGGATCTGAGTCACTGAATGCCGTCAGGAAGGGTTTGTCCCATTGGCGGAGAACTTCCCAGGCATTTCGATTGGCTTCCGACGCGGGGTCGTTCGGGGTCGCCGGCACTAACATGGGAAATTGACGGGCTCCCTCCTTGTAACTCTCATCCGGAAAAGGAGCATTGTAGGCCTTGATGACCTCCTCGGACAAAGGAGTGACGGTCCCTCCCTTGATGACGCCGGCAATATGGAATTCCGGTGTTTCCTGGGAAAACTGGCGCCACTTCTCAAAGGCCGATCCCAGGTTATTATCTCCGGTAGGCAGAAAAGTGTTGGCAGCAACCACCGAGGTGAAACGATCCGGATTCTCTGCTACCAGCCGCAATCCCAACAAGCCACCCCAATCCTGGCAGACAAGGTTGATCTCCTTGAGATCCAACTGGTCCAGAAAAGACTGCATCCAATCGACATGGCGCGCGTAGGTGTAATCGTTCCGATCGGCAGGTTTATCGGAGCGGCCAAAACCGATCAGATCAGGCGCGATCGCCCGATAGCCAGCTGCTGTAATGATGGGAATCATCTTGCGGTAGAGATAACACCAGGATGGCTCACCATGCATCAGCAATACCACCTGGCCATTCTGCGGGCCCTCGTCCAGATAGTGCATGCGCAGCTCTCCGCCCTCGAAGTCATCCACTTGCAGGTAATGGGGTTCGAAATCAAAACCGGACAGCCCCGCAAACTGGCTCTCAGGGGTTCGCAGTACCTTCATTGATCAGTTCTCCTTCTTGTTATTGGTTCAAGTCTCAAGAACGGCAGGGATGGCATACACTAGAATGGCAAATCAGTTAAGTCGCGCTTCAACTCGTCCGGCGCAGTGATCCAGAGTTCCCCCTGCCCACCGGGAAACACTCCGATTTCGAGCCCGTCCCGGGTTAATCCCGGCACCCACTTCTTGAAGAAGTCCGGCAGGGAAATCGCTTTGGGAGAAAGATCGCCTGAGCCTTTGGCATACTCGGTTGCGAATTCCGCGCTTGGCCAGACTGGCAGATAGGCCACACCGTCTTCTTCCGAGACGATCTTCAGAAAGTGATTGTCAGCATTGACCAGAATCCAGATCTCACGCTCCTCGCCTACTGCGTCCAGAAAGTAGTCATAGCGTTCCTCACCGTCCATATTGAGGGCTTCAGTTAACGGGTTATCACTCATTAAGGTTCCACCGGAAAGTTGGATGTTGATGATGGAGTCTACCGTAAACCCGGCAGGTGAGCTTTCACAAGATCAGCGTCAGACCGCCAGTAATCAGGGCAAACAGCAGAGACAGCCCGATCAGCAACTTCCAGGGGAACGGTGGCGGAGGCGGCTCAACCGCCAGCTGTTCCTCCAGATAGCGTTTCAGCAACAGGGTGTTACGGGTGTTGGCCTTGTAGATGGCATCAAAGGCATCGCCTACTACCGGCAGCAAGCCACCGAGAAAATCGATGCCCATGTTGCGCAACATTCGCAGCTTCACCGCCCGGCTTACGCCCACGCGCTGTGCCTCGACAAGGACATAGGCGGACAACACCAGGCCAGCCATATCACCCACCCCCGGCAGCAGACCGATGATAGCCTCCGCCCCTATTTTGAATCGGGTAAACGGAATACCGATGCTGCTATCCGTAAAGCGACTGAACTTCTCCAGGCGAAGGAGCGTTGCCCGCTTCTGGGCTTCGCTGGGCTGTTGCTTCATGAAATCTCCTCGACATTACCCACAGGATCTGTGGATAACTTTGTTGGCAACGACAGGATACCCGGTGCAAACCCTTCAACCACGGGCGCTGGCGCAAAGCGGAGGTAATTTGATCAATATTCACAGGAGTTGAGGTTAGCCAGGTTTTTCGAGATGTTTGAATACCGCGGCAAAATCATCCCGTCCATGACCGGCGCTGTTGGCCTGCCCATAAATGGATTTCGCAAGACCCGCAAGGAACAGCGGCTGCTTCTCCTCGTATGCGGTCATATCCAGCAAGTGCAGATCCTTGAGCATTAGCTCCAGCGGAAACTGGGCTTCATAATCGCCCTCTTTGATAAGCCCGGCCTTTCCTTGCAGGAAAGGTGCGGTCACCGGCAGGTTTGGCAGGGTATCCATCAGAAAATCCCGGCTGAAACCCAACTTTTCTCCCAGTAGCGCGGTTTCGGAATACACCAGCATGCTCTGGGCCAGCAGGGCGTTAACCAGCATCTTGAAGGCGCTGCCCTGGCCGGCAGGACCGACGTGAAGAATTTTCTGCCCCATGTACTCGAGCAATGACCGAACCTGCTCCACATCGGCGGATTCACCGCCGAGCAGAAAAGTCAGCTCTCCCGTTTCCGCCGGCATTTTCGTCCCTGCCACGGGCGCATCCAGGAATCGTAAGCCCCGGCCGCGGACCCGCTCGTCACATTCGCGGGTGTAGGACGGATTCACGGTGGAGCAATTCACCCACAGTGCTCCCTCACCCATGGCATCGATAAACCCGTCGCTTCCAAAGGCAACCTTTTCGACCACCTCGGGCGCGCTCAGCATCGTGAACACAACATCGGCATCAGCCACTGCCGCCCGCGCAGACTCGGCGGTCTTTGCGCCAGCTTTTTCCAGTGCGGTCATTGCCTCTGGAGAGCGGTTAAAGACCGTGAGCGAAATCCCGTTTTCCTTGAGCAGATTATTGGCCATGCGGCTGCCCATGATGCCGAGGCCGATGAAGGAGACATTCATCCAATCCTCCTTAACAGGTTTAAGTGAAAGTGACTCAGTCGAATGAGCGGAGTTCGGAGTATGTTTATTCAATCAGCCTAGCAGACGTTCTTTGGCCTCATTGATCCGGGCAGCCAGATAGTTACTGCCACCATGGTCCGGGTGCACTTTCTGCATCATCCGGCGGTGAGCCCGGATGATCTCTTCCCGGCTGGCACCGGGGGCCAGGCCCAGGATGTCCAGGGCTTCGCTCTCGGTCAAAGGGCCGCCGGCACTGGCATGCTCGCGGGACTCCCCATCGTCATTGCTGGCCTCGTCGTCCGCCCGCCACGAGTCACCGAACCGGCGGTCCAGATAGGTTTCCAGCAGCCGGGCAGAATCCTCATCTTGCGCCCGACAGTACCGTAGCAGTTCGAGAAATTCGCTCTCGCTCAGATCCGCCAGTTCCCGGCCAGCCATGGGGCCTTTGAGGATCTTTCCACTCATGGTTCCGGAGTCGTGATCGAGGCTCATCTCGAGGATCTCGCTGGACACACGGGACTGGTTACCCGACTTGCCCTCTGCACCCCCATTACCGGCCCCGGACAGCAGCGACGGCAGTACCCGGCGCAGCAGCGGATAAAGAAAAGCCAAGGCGGCAAACACAAAGTGCAGTCGACCGGTAACGGCCAGCAGAACCACGATCCCGATACCCGCGATCAACGCGAGCTTGAGAATGGCCGGTTTGCGTTGGCTGGCCGGCTGGTTGCGCAGCCAGAGCCAGGCAACAACCGACACCACAATAACCAGAAGTGTTAATGGCACTCAGATACCCCGGACCCATTAGCCCATCGGTGGATGATGACAAGCACTATCTGATCTGCCGGGTCAGGCGCTTGACCTCCGGGGAGCTGCGGCTCGAGAAGTCCTGCAGGGCCTTGGCTCCCCCGGAAGCATAGACCGCAACCGCGGCCATAAGATCCTTCAGAACCTGAGGGCTATTACGATCAAAGGGCGCGTAGGCTCCTCCGGAAAGCTTGCTCACCTGCTGGAACACTGCCCTTGCATGAGGATCTGCGCCCTCGTGAAACATGAACACCGGGGTTCGCAACAGGCCCAGTTCTCCAGCGGTATGGCAGAGTTCGTCCACCGTCTCCTCGCAACAATCCCCGATAAAAACCACAGCCCTGACGGGCTTTGCGCGAGTTTCCTTAACGGCGTGGGCCAACACCCGGCTGATCTGGGTGAGGCCACCCCGGCAGGAAACGCCGTTCATCAGGTTCAGCAGCTGACCGGTCTCGGTCACAAACTTCGTAGCCTTGAACTCGCCAAAGCCACGGTAGTAACAAAGCTGAATGGCCAGCCCACCCAAGTCCCGGGTCGCCTGGAACAGCTCGCTCTGCAAATGGCAGGCCTGATCCCAGGTCGCCTCCCGGCTCGCGGTGGCATCCAGGGCAAAAATCAGCCTGCCCTGCCCGCCACCATGCTTGGGCAGCTTGCGGACCTCGTTGATGAACTGGTCGATGGACTGCTTATCGGACTTGGTGCGTAGCTCTTTGTCGGACATAGGCTTCTCGAACCGCCAGGGCTGGCAACTATCTCGCTAAAAGCTTAGGGCAAAGACAACGCATTTCACAGGCTCGACCGATCAGGCCGCCAGCGCCGCTCGCACCTTCTTGCTCAGATGCCCCATGTCGACCCGGCCAAGTACCTGCGGGCGCAGCTCGTTCATGACACGCCCCATATCCTGCATGCCCTGGGCATCGGTTGAACTAATGGCCATTCGGATCAGGGCGTCCAGGTCATCCTCGCTCAGGGCGGCAGGCATGAATTCCTCAAGGATCACCATTTCCGCCCGTTCCTTGTCGCCCAGCTCCTCGCGACCGGCGTCATCGTACTGGCTGGCAGCATCCCGGCGCTGCTTGAGCATCTTGTCCAGCACTTTGAGAACATCCTCGTCACTCAGCTCGCGACGCTCATCAATCTCGATCTGTTTGACCGCAGACTGGGCCATGCGAAGGGTGGTAAGCCGGATTTTATCCTTGCTCCGCATAGCGTCTTTTACCGCGTTGCTCAGTTGCTCCTTGAGTGAATGTTCCGCCATTACCGGCCTCCTGGTCTGTGGGTTGAGGGTAGCTCTTCGCATCAAGTGAGCTGCTAGATGTAACGGAAAACCGGGGCAGGTTCAATCGTGCGCGAGTCAGGGGGTCACGATGTTGAACCGGCCCTCGGGTTTATCCAGCATGCTGAAGAAATGAATCAGGTCGAGCCGACTGCCCTCAAAGCTGATGTCATCACTGAACAACAGTTCTTTCAGCCCGGCGTTGCCCACCAGAAGATCCACGAACATCGGACGTGTCAACCGGAGCGTGGCGTCAGCCGGGGTATCCGGACCGGTCAGGCGGTTGTGCAAGACGGAATTCTGCAGAGTCAGGAGGTAGCTCTCACCGAGATCCGTGAAGGTGATTTTCACTGACAGGTGCTCACCTTCCGCATCCTCAGCCTTCAGGCGCACCGCCATGCTATCGAAGAACCGGGCCACCGGTGTATTGAGCAGAACCTCCCGCATCATGGCCGGCTTGAGTCCCTCCTCCGGCGCGCCATGACGCAGCTCGTAGGCCCCAGTCAGGTAGACGTCCCGCCAGGGTGCAGATTCCGCCTGGTATCCGAGTTGGTCGTAGACATTGGCCAGCAGGTGTTTCGCTTCATCATTCTGCGGCTCGGCAAAGACCACCTGGTTCAACAATTCCGCAAGCCATCGATAAGTCTCCCGCGCCTCGGCCGCCGCCATATCCGCAGCCGCCCCAAACTCCTCCCGGGCCTTTTCCAGTACCGTGTCGGAACCGCCCATCATCTCGACATAGCGAGTGGCCGAGTCGCGCTCAGGCAGCGGGTTGAGTTGGGCCGGATTGCCGGAGTACCAGCCCAGATAATACTGATAGACCGCTTTGGCATTGTGGGAGACGGTTCCGTAATAGCCCTGGTTATGGAAATCCTCGTTCAACGCGGGCGGCAATGTCAGCTGCTCGGCTATTTCCTTCGGCGTCGCACCCTGGTTCATCAGCCGGACCGTCTGATCATGGATGTATTTGTAGGTATCCCGCTGCTTGGCCAGGAAGTCCTGGATGTTCTGCTGCCCCCAGAGTGGCCAGTGATGGCTGCCGAAATAGATAGCCGCCTCGGCAAACCGGGTTCTGGCTTCGTCAATGAAGCCGCTCCAGAGCCGTGCATCGCGAACCTTCGCGCCGCGTAGGGTGTAAAGGTTGTGCATATTCCGGCTGACCAGCTCGGCGCCGCAGAATGCCTTGTGCTCGGGCAGATAGAAGGTGAATTCTGCGGGGGCCTCGGAGCCTGACACAATTTGGAACACCATCGGCACGCCGTCCACCGTCAGCTCCGTTCCTGTCTTGCTGATCAGGTCTGTGGGTGGCGCAAAGCCAAAGGTTCCGAAGGCCGGCCCCTTACCCAGGCCCGTACCCACATGGCCACGCTCATCGCGCCCGAGCCGCTTGCCATACATGAACATGGCCCGCCGGGTCATGGCCGGACCAGCAATAATGTTCTCGCTGGTCGCTTCCTCCTCGAAGCCGGCTGGCACAATGATGCGCAGATTCGCTTTTTCCTCGTCCGAAAGGTGCTGGAGAATGCCTTGCACACCACCAAAGTGGTCAATGTGACTGTGGGTAAACAGAATCGCCCTTACCGGCTTTTCCCCCAGGTGCTCCCGGGCAAACAGGAAGGCTTTGCTCGCGGTTTCCCGGGCGGTCAGGGGATCAACCAGAATCCAGCCTGTATCGCCTTCGATAATCGACATGTTGGCCAGATCATACCCCCGAACCTGGTAGAGGCCGGCGGTCACCTCGAACAGACCGTGGATATTGTTCAAAGCCGCCTGGCGCCAGAGGCTGGGGTTCACCGAGGCAGGGGCATTTTCGCCATCACTGTCGATAAATGCATAGTCCGGCATGTTCCAGACTTCACCGCCCTCGAGATGAGCAATGACCAGCTCCGGATCCTGGGCAATCAGTCCGCGTCGCGCGTTTTCAAAATCGTCGCGGTTATCAAAGGGACGCTGCTCCAGAACCCGTTGATTGACCTCACCGGTGCTGACAGTTGGCGCAGTGTGCCCGGCACTGTTGGTCTCCGATGACGAACCCGGGCCGGTATCACACCCGGCGACGGCCAGCGCCAGACCAAAAATCGGAACAAGGTGACATTTTCGAGATAGGAACATCGGGGGAAACCTGTCGGTTTATTGTTGTTGGTTACACCAAGTTTACTCCAGTGTCAGTCAGACTCGTGTGCCAATCAGGCAAAATATTCCTGCATCCAGTCAAACAGTATGCTCTCAGACATGTCGCCCAAAGCCATCTGCTGGAAATCGTTGCCCACTTCATGCTCGATGGTCACGAACTGGTACAGAATAACGCCCGGCTGCTCATCATGAAGGATAAGGTTAATGCGCCGGCGGGTTCGCAAACAGTCAATTGTCATGACATCCGCAGGGATGCCGGCATCACGCATGCCTCTGCGAACCTCCACAACCGGATTGATGTGCTGGTGGGTTGCCTGGATGCGGGTGTGGGCATCGCTGGCAAGGTCGGACAGGGTTTTGAGGGGGTCTTCCGGCATGGGGATAGCTTCTCTGGGATCGGGACATTTTAAGAGCAAACATGGTAGCCCAATCCACAACGTAAATGAAAAACTCCCTCTAAAGGGCGGGCCGTCAGAAGCCGATAAGGCCATAAACAAACAAGGAGTGAACCAAAAAGCTATTTCCAGACTACTCTTCAAGGCTATCCATTCTTTTGATGCGAACGGAGTTTGCGCATGATTACGGTTCATCACCTGAACAATTCCCGCTCACAACGGGTACTCTGGATGCTGGAAGAGTTGGGCGTGCCCTACGAGATCCAGCGTTACCAGCGCGACCCCGAAACCATGCTGGCGCCGGAAAGCCTCAAGAAGGTACACCCGCTGGGCAAATCACCTGTGATTACCGATGGTGATCTGGTCGTGGCCGAGTCCGGCGCTATTATCGAATACCTGGCCCACACCTATGGCAAAGACACTATGCTGCCGGAAGGCGGTGGCCAGGCTTGGCTGGATTACACCTACTGGCTGCACTACGCCGAGGGTTCCCTGATGCCTCCTCTGGTCATGCGCCTGGTGTTTGAAAAAGTGAAAACCAGCCCCATGCCGTTTTTCATCAAGCCAGTGGCAAAAGGCATCTCCGACAAAACCAATCAGATTTTCATCGGTCCGATGATCAAGACACACCTGGATTTCGTCGAAGCCCACCTGGCGAAAAACAGCTGGTTTCTCGGGGAGAACCTCAGCGGGGCAGATATTCAGATGAGCTTTCCTTTGGAAGCCTCCGTGGCTCGGGGTATCGTCGGCAAGAACCGGCCTAACATCACCGCCTGGGTTGAGCGGGTGCACGCCAGACCGGCGTACCAACG
>Ga0114984_1000941_pt1 | contig 11043 bp, 10 predicted proteins | sample Shrwel1BS1Day1_FD_96987 | JGI IMG/M metagenome (GOLD analysis project Ga0114984, IMG submission 96987) | Subsurface microbial communities from deep shales in Ohio, USA - Utica-3 well 1 S-1-Day1 | ecosystem: Environmental > Aquatic > Deep subsurface > Shale gas/oil reservoir > Produced water/Flow... | reverse complement strand
TTGATGCCCTTGCCACGCAAACGGAATGTTTTGCCGGTTTGCGTGCCCTCTGGAATATCAAACGAGGCCTTTCCACCCAAGGTTGGCACTTCAATCGCGCCACCCAAGGCCGCAGCCGCGAAGGACACAGGCATTTCGCAATGCAGGTCATCGCCGTCGCGCTGAAACACTGCGTGTTCCTTCAGGTGCACCTCGACATACAAGTCACCTGCTGGGCCACCGTTTACACCAGGTTCACCCTTGCCGCTCAAACGAATACGCATGCCATCATCAATGCCGGCAGGCACTTTCACTTCAAGGGTTTTATTCGTTTTCTTGCGGCCCAGGCCTTCACAGTCGTGGCAAGGGTGTGGAATCATTTTGCCGGTGCCATGGCACTTCGGGCAGGTTTGCTGAACACTGAAAAACCCTTGGGTCATGCGCACAGCGCCAGACCCGCCACAGGTCGAACAGGTTTCAGGCTTGGTACCAGGCTTGGCGCCACTGCCAGAACAGGTCCCACAGTTGTCCCACACGGGCACACGAATCTGGGTATCAAACCCTTTCGCAGCCTGCTCCAGGGTAATTTCCATGTTGTATTTCAGGTCTGAACCACGGTACATGGCTGACTGGCGTGAACCACCGCCACCTCCGGCACGTCCTCCGAAAATATCTCCGAAAATATCGCCAAATGCATCAGAGAAATCGGAGAAACCGCCCGCACCACCGCTACCCATGTTGGGGTCAACACCCGCATGGCCGTGCCTGTCATAAGCAGCCCGTTTCTTTGCGTCGCTCAACATTTCGTAAGCTTCTTTGGCTTCCTTGAACTTGGCCTCAGCATCAGCACTGTCCGGGTTGCGGTCAGGGTGATACTTCATGGCCATTTTTCGATAGGCCTTTTTCAGCTCATCGTCTGTGGCATTTTTTTGTACACCCAAAATGTCGTAGAAGTCCCGTTTTGCCATGTCAGTCTCATTTCATGCAGCTTGCGCAATTTGCGAAACACCGCTTTTATTCGTACAAAAAGGGCTTCACTGAGAAACTGCACGAATGCAGCCAGCCAGTGTGCCCTTGGTTTCAGGCGGGGCTTATAAAAAAGCCCCGCTGCCAACTTTACTTGTCTTTGACTTCCTTGAAGTCAGCATCAACGACATCGTCTGCATCGTCTTTCTTGGAAGAAGACTGTGGCTGCTCGGCACCACCTGGGTTTGCACCCGCAGCAGCACCTTCTGCAGCTTGCTGGGCCTGCATGTCAGCATACATTTTCTCACCCAGCTTTTGAGCAGATTCCGCCAACTCCTTGGTGCGGGCATCAATGGCTTCCTTGTCCTCACCTTTGGCTGCTTCTTCCAAAGCCTTGCATGCGGCTTCAATTTTTTCCTTTTCACCGGCTTCCAGCTTGTCGCCGTACTCACCCAGCGATTTGCGGGTGCTGTGCACCAGCGCATCGGCCTGGTTTTTGGCTTCGGCCAGTTCACGGCGCTTGGCGTCGTCAGCCGCATTGGCTTCGGCGTCTTTCACCATTTTCTGGATTTCATCTTCCGACAAGCCCGAGTTGGCCTTGATGACGATCTTGTTCTCTTTGCCGGTACCCTTGTCTTTCGCGGACACATGCAAAATGCCGTTGGCATCAATGTCGAAGGTCACTTCAATTTGCGGTACGCCACGTGGTGCAGGTGGAATGCCTTCCAAGTTGAATTCACCCAAACTCTTGTTGTCATTGGCCATTTGGCGCTCGCCCTGGAACACCTTGATGGTCACGGCAGGCTGGTTGTCATCAGCAGTTGAAAACACCTGGCTAAACTTGGTTGGAATTGTTGTGTTCTTCTCGATCATCTTGGTCATCACACCGCCCATGGTTTCAATACCCAAGGACAACGGTGACACGTCCAGCAACAACACATCTTTGCGGTCGCCACTCAATACGGAGCCCTGAATGGCAGCACCTGCAGCCACGGCTTCGTCGGGGTTCACGTCTTTACGGGGCTCTTTGCCGAAGAAGTTCTTGACCGCTTCCTGAACCTTGGGCATGCGGGTCATGCCGCCAACCAAAATAATGTCGTCGATTTGCGATGCGGACAAACCGGCATCTTTCAAGGCCATTTTCATGGGCTCAACCGTGCGGCTGATTAGGTCTTCAACCAAAGCTTCCAGCTTGGAACGGCTCAGCTTGGTGGTCAAGTGCATGGGTGCACCGTTGGCCATTGCAATGTAGGGCTCGTTGATCTCGGTTTGCTGTGAAGACGACAATTCGATCTTCGCGCGCTCGGCCGCGGCCTTGATACGCTGCAGGGCGATCGGGTCTTTGGACAAATCAACGCCATTGTTCTTTTTGAACTCGTCGATGATGTGGTCGATAATGCGCTGGTCGAAGTCTTCACCGCCCAGGAAGGTGTCACCGTTGGTGGACAACACTTCAAACTGCTTCTCGCCGTCAATGTCAGCAATTTCGATGATGGACACGTCGAACGTACCGCCACCCAAGTCATACACCGCAATTTTGCGATCGCCTTTTTCGGCCTTGTCCATGCCGAAAGCCAATGCGGCAGCAGTGGGTTCGTTAATGATGCGCTTGACATCCAGGCCCGCAATGCGGCCCGCATCCTTGGTGGCTTGGCGCTGGCTGTCGTTAAAGTAAGCAGGCACGGTAATCACGGCCTCGGTCACTTCTTCGCCCAGGTAGTCTTCCGCAGTTTTTTTCATTTTGCGCAACACTTCAGCAGACACCTGCGGGGGCGCCAGTTTCTGGTCACGAACGCTGACCCATGCATCGCCATTGTCGGCTTTCATGATGGAGAAAGGCATCATGTCGATATCTTTCTGCACTTCAGCGTCGCCAAACTTGCGGCCAATCAGGCGCTTGACTGCGTACAGGGTGTTCTTTGGGTTGGTCACAGCCTGGCGCTTGGCGGGCGCACCCACCAGAATTTCGCCATCTTCCATGTAAGCAATAATGGAAGGAGTTGTACGCGCACCTTCCGAGTTCTCGATGACTTTGTAGCCACCACCTTCAAATACGGCCACGCAAGAGTTGGTTGTACCCAAGTCAATGCCAATAATCTTTCCCATGAATTTCTCCGTAATATCTGAATTCAGTTGTTTGTTGTTACACCGGATATGGGGCTAAAGCCCTCCAGTTCAAGGGGTTATTCAACCCCAGGTTTCATTTTTTATTGGGCTACAGACACCAGGGCCGGGCGCAACACCCTGTCATTGATCAAGTAACCTTTTTGCAGCACCGACACCACGTGGTTGGGCGCTACCGCAGGCTCAACCGAGCTGCCGGGCACCATGGCCACAGCCTGGTGCTGGTTCGGGTTGAATTTTTCCCCAACCGGGTTCAATACCACCACTTTGCCACGTTCAAACGCAGCTTCTAGTTGACGAAGGGTGGCGGACACGCCATCTTTCAGTGCTTCAGGGGTCTGGTTTTCAACCGCAAGCGCCATTTCCAGGCTATCGCGCACAGGCACCAGTGATTCTGCAAATGACTCAATCGCATATTTGTGGGCCTTGGCCACATCTTCCTGGGTGCGGCGGCGAAGGTTTTCCATGTCAGCGGCCAGGCGCAAGTACACCTCCTTGGATTTTTCAACTTCCAGGTGCGCATTTTCCAACGCAGCCCGCAATACTGACACCTCGTCTTGAGGCGATTCTTGCTGCTGCACAGCCGGCTCAGGCTGATCGGGGGTCGGCGTACCTTGCTGCTGACCTTCTGGGGCCTGTGCAGACTGTTGCTCGTCTGTGTTGGGCTTTCCAGTGGGTTCTGACATGTCTTTTCCTCCAAATGAATTCAATGGAGGCGATCAATTCACGCATCAATCGCCCCTGCTCTGGACGGCAATTGGGGGCTTGAACATGAATTTCAAGCCCCCAATGCGATTGATTTGGTCTTATTTAACGAAAAATATCCAGAACGGCTATTGCGCGCCCATCTCAAGAGCCAGTTTTCGGCTTTCCGCCAGTTCAAGCGCCATGGACTCTTCGTAACCCATGTCAACAGGCCAACCCTGCATGTGCTGAGCGGTAATTTCCGACAGCATGGCAGCAGACAATTCGCTGTCGTTCAGACAGGCGATGTAATGAAACTCGCCTCCACCGGCGTGTTGAAAGTCTTCGCGTCCTTCCTGGTTGATTTCCTCCAGGGTTTCAAGGCAATCAGCCATGAAACCGGGGCACATCACGTCGATCCGCTTGGTACCCGCCTTGCCCAGGGCCTCCAGGGTTTTATCGGTGTAGGGCTCAAGCCACTTGGCTTTGCCAAAACGGCTTTGGAATGTCACGCGGTAATCGCCTTTTTGCAAACCCAACTCTTCAACCAGCAACCGTGCCGTTTTGTGGCACTCGCAGTGGTAAGGGTCACCTTTGAGCAAAGTCATCTCGGGCACACCGTGGAAGCTGAACAACAGCACATCGCCGCCTTCGAAATTCGGCTTACCATTGACCTGCCAGTGCTTGCGGACACTTTCCGCCAGGGCGTGAATATAGGCCGGGTGATCGTGATAATGCTTCACAAGGCGCAATTCAGGAATGTTGCGCACAGGTTTGGCCCAGTCGAACACAGCATCAAACACAGAGGCTGTTGTGGCAGCAGCATATTGAGGATAAAGCGGAAAAACCAGGACTCGGTCATAGCCGTCTTTGCGAAGCTGATCCATACGGCTGGCCACAGACGGGTTGCCATAGCGCATGGCCAGCTCAACCCGAACATCCCAGCGACGTGCCTTGAAGGCCTCGCTCAATACCCGCACTTGCCGCTTGCCGATCGCCATCAGGGGCGAACCTTCGTCAGTCCACACCGTGGCGTATTTGGCTGCAGATTTTTTGGGGCGAATCTGCAGAATGATGCCGTTCAAAATGATCCACCAGATCAATTTTGGAATTTCAACCACGCGTGGGTCCGAAAGAAACTCTTTCAGGTAACGACGCAAGGAAGGTGTGTCAGCATTGTCCGGCGTGCCCAGATTGACAAGCAATACAGCTGTTTTTTGAGGGGTGCCGTGTCGAAATGGGGCTTCGGTGCGCATGGATACTGCCTAGTGAACAACAAGCCTTGAAGTATACCGAAAGCGAACCGTGGTGAAACGGAACCCTAGTCCGGATCGGACAGCGCAGAAGAAACGAGTTTGGATGTGATATCCACAATAGGAATGAGTCGCTCATAGGCCATGCGCGTGGGGCCGATCACCCCCAAGGTGCCAACCACTTCGCCATTGACCTGGTACGGCGCGGAAATCACGCTCATTTCCTCCATGGGCACCAGGCTGGAATCGCCACCGATAAAAATCTGCACACCTTCGGCGCGGTTCGAACTCTCCAGCAGCCTCAACAAGGCGGTGCGCTGTTCGAACACCCCGAACATTTTCTTCAACCGGTCCATGTCGGTTGACAGATCCGACACGTCCAGCAACTTTCTTTCGCCAGAAAACAGCACACCATCTGTGGCGCTTTCCTCTGATTCGGTACCCGCATTCACGGCAGCCTGCATCAGTTTGCTGATGTCCTGGCTGATCTGGTGCAGTTCTTCCGACAGACGTTGCTTGGCCTGCTGAAAACTCAAACCGGCAAAATGCTGATTGAAAAAATTGGCAGCCATGCTGAGTTCAGACTGTGTATACGGTTTTTCGACAATCAAGATCCGGTTCTGCACATCCCCATCGGGCGTCACAATGATGAGTAACACCTTTCTGTCCGAAAGGCTTAAAAACTCCACATGACGAAACAAGGCCGCCTTTTTGGGCGCGGTGATGACACCTGCGAACGACGACAGGCTGGACAGCAAATTCACGGCCTTGCTCAACACCCGGTTCGGGTCTTCACGCTGAATGCCACCGCTCAAGGCGGTTTGAACATCAATGGCAAGCGGCTTGACCGTCAACAGGGAATCCACAAACATGCGGTAACCCTGCGGTGTGGGCACGCGGCCGGCTGAAGTGTGGGGCGATACCACCAGGCGCAACTCTTCGAGATCCGCCATCACATTGCGGATGGTGGCAGGGCTTAAATCCAGGGTAGACCACTTGGACAAGGCCCGGGAGCCCACCGGGCTACCCTCGGTGATGTACCTTTCAACCAATGTTTTCAATATGGAACGGGCGCGTTCGTCTATCATCAAGGTCACTTCAAATGCGTGTTGCGATACGATTGGGTTTCAGGCCCCACTTTACGACAAAAACAGGAACTCAAGAATGCCAAAACAGAAAGGGATGTGCATCGCTGTATTTGCAAAGCATGGTGCCTCCCCAAAACAGGCCATTTGGCGAAGTGTTGTAGACCTGTTGGCCGCCAATTCATTCAAGGTGCTGGTCTGTGACAGCATGTTGAGCAGCTCGGCATCCAAAAAAATAAAACTGGATGACGACCACCCCAATTTTGAATTCGCCAGTCTCGCAGAAATCAAGAAAAAAGCGAAAATCGCGGTAATCATCGGCGGTGATGGCACTTTTCTGGGTACTGCGCGCGAACTGGCCGATTCCAGCATCCCCTTGATTGGTATCAACCAGGGACGCCTGGGATTTCTGACCGACATCCGACTGGACGACATCAACCCCACCTTGGTCGACACCATCAATGGCCAATCGGTTGCGGAGTCACGGTCTTACCTGCAAGGGCAGATATTGCGACAGGGCAAACTGGTCGAAAACCACATTGCATTGAACGACATCGTCATCAGCCGCGGCATCGTGGGTGGCATGGTTGAACTTCGCGTCGAAGTGGACGGCACATTCATGTACGACCTGCGGGCTGATGGCCTGATTGTGTCCACGCCGACTGGCTCTACTGCCTATGCCTTGTCGGCTGACGGCCCCATTCTGCATCCCAGCCTGGCCGGGTTACTCATCGTTCCCGTGGCGCCTCACGCCTTGACCAACCGCCCCATTGCACTGCCCCAACACAGCACAATCGATATTTTTGTGACAGGTGGCAAGCAAACCGGTGTGCACTTCGACATGCAGTTCAATGGACGTGCCAAAGTGGGTGATCAAATTCGGATCAAGGTGTCACCACACCCTATCCAGCTTTTGCACCCGGCACGCTATGATTACTTCGCCATGCTGAGGCAAAAACTGCACTGGAGTGCGAGCCCAACAGAAGCCCCCCACAAAACTCGAGGACTTAGAGACAGCAGCCATGCTAAGTAGTTTGACCATTCAGGATTTTGTAATTGTTGACAAACTGGACCTGCATTTTTCACCGGGAATGTCAGTGCTTTCGGGCGAGACAGGCGCCGGCAAATCGATTTTGATTGATGCCCTGTCACTGTGCCTGGGAGCACGCGCCGATGCCTCCCAGGTTCGTGAAGGCTGCGAGCGAGCCAACATCACCGCGGTGTTCGAGATCAATCCGGCAGCCAAAGCCGTTCTGGAAGAACAATCCATTGCCTGCGATGAAGGAGAACTGCACCTGCGCCGGGCCATTGACTCCAATGGTCGCTCCAAAGCCTATGTAAACGGCACTCCAGTTCCTGCAAGCACGTTGAAAGAGCTTTCTGAAACCTTGATCGACATCCATGGCCAGCATGCGTTTCAAACCCTGACCAAGCCAGGTGAACAACTGCGGTTGCTCGATGATTTTGGGCAGCACCAAAGTCTGGTACAACACACCGCAAGTGCTTTCACAAAATTTCGAAGCGCTGACAAAGCCTTGAAGCAAGCCCAAAGCAGCCAGGAGGAAAGGGGTGCACGGCTGGAAAACCTGCAATGGAAACTGGAGTCACTTAACAAAGTGGCGCCCAAAGCTGGCGAATGGGAAATCCTGAGCAGTGACTTTGACCGCCTTAGCCACAGCGCAGAACTGATCGAAGGCACCCAACATGCCAGTGAGGTGTTGTCGCAAGGTGAGAATGCCCTGCTGGACCAACTGACCCACGTCATAGAAAAATTAAGCCATCTTTCCACCCGCGACCCGGCACTTGAGGGTGTGGTCAAAACCCTGTCTGAAAGCGAAATCCTGATCCGGGAAGCCAGCTACGACCTGGGGAATTATGTGAAACACAGCGAACTGGACCCCGGCATACTTGAAGAAGTAGAGGCGCGCATGTCGCTGTGGCATGAAACGGCTCGCAAGCTGCGTATTCAGCCTGAAGACCTACACCTTGAAATGGAAACTGTTCAGGCTGAAATCAAGGGTCTTGAGGATGGATTCGATGTCGAGAAACTTCAAAAAGAATTAAGCTCTGCAAAACAGGCCTATGAGACTCAAGCCAGTGTACTTTCAGCAGCCCGCAAAAAATCAGCCAAGCTGCTTTCTGACCGGGTTACAGAGTCCATGCAAACCTTGAGCATGAAAGGTGGGCGTTTCCTGGTGGAACTGTCCCCTGGAGAGCCCAGCGCGAAAGGCAGTGACATCATTGAATTTCGGGCGGCAGGCCACCCGGGTGTAACGCCGCAAGCCATTCAGAAAGTGGCATCAGGCGGAGAACTGGCCCGGATAAGCCTAGCCATTACAGTAAACACCGTGGAAAGCACACCGGTGCCCACCCTGATATTTGATGAGGTGGACAGTGGCATTGGCGGCGCAGTGGCCGAAACAGTGGGCAAATACCTTCGACTGCTGGCCAGCAACAAGCAGGTACTTTGCGTGACCCACCTGCCACAGGTGGCTGCGCAGGGGCACAATCATTACCAGGTCAGCAAAGACATCTCGGAAGGCAACACACGCTCGAAGATCGTTCAACTTGGACCTGAAGTGCGTGTAGAAGAAATTGCCAGAATGTTGGGGGGCCAGATCATTACGCAGGCCACCCGCACAGCAGCCCGGGAAATGCTGACTTCAAGCGACCGGTGAGGAAGCGCGCGTGTAATTTACTTGCGTCGGTTCTCGCAATCGGTCTTGGTGCACGAACCGTACAGGGATAGGGCGTGGTCATGAAGCTCGAACCCACGGTCCTTGGCAATCATTTTCTGGCGCCGTTCAATTTCCTCGTCGAAAAACTCCACCACCTTGCCGCACTGCACACAAACCAGGTGGTCGTGGTGCTCGCCTTCATTCAATTCAAAAACTGATTTACCGGTTTCAAAATGCTGGCGGGCCAGTAAACCAGCCTGCTCAAACTGCGTTAATACGCGGTACACCGTGGCCAAACCAATGTCCAGATCTTCCTGCAACAGCAACTTGTAGACGTCTTCAGCACTCAGGTGGCGATGATTGCCGCTCTGGAACAATTCCAGGATTTTCATTCTGGGCAATGTTGCCTTTAAACCAATGCTTTTAAGATCCGTTGCTGTAGTCATGAGTTTGGTACCATTCTGAGGCTTAATCGAGTTCAACTAGCTTATGATAACGCCTTTGAAGGACAAGTTAACGCACCGGATAAGGTACTCTGTTCCCACTTCACATGCGAATTCACAAAACAATGCGTATTTTACGACTGAATTTGATTTTCTGCTCAGCACTGACCCTTTGGCTCACTGGCTGTTCCCTTATTCCAAACAACTATGTACCTTCTGTCGTCAAACCATACAAGTTTGATATCCAGCAAGGCAACTTTGTCACGCAAGAAGATGTGGCCAGGCTGAAAATCGGCATGAACAAAGAACAGGTGCGTTTCATCCTCGGTACGCCCTTGCTTAATGACGCATTTCATGCCGATCGTTGGGATTATGTCTATCGCTTGCTGAAAGCCGACGGACAGATCAGCCAGGCGCGTTACACCGTAATATTCGACAATGGTGCGGTTATTCGCCATGGTGGCGAGAACCTGCCCGCCACAGCTATCGACTTGATCGGTCCCGATTCAGCGAAAAAAATGCCCACCAAACCCCTGCCTGCCGAAAAGCCCGCAGATGACATCAAAGAGTCGGAATCTGCCGTAGGCGGCTCCGACCGAGCACCCGTACTCAAGTAAACCGACATGACCAAGCCAATTCAAGTAGCAATCGCCGGCGCCAGCGGGCGCATGGGCAAGACCCTGATTGAAGCCATTTTGAATCATCCAGATTGTGAACTTGCCGGTGCATTTGACCAGGCAGGTTCAACAAGCATTGGTCGTGATGCTGGCGACTTCATGGGTATCACATCTGGGATTGCGGTTACAGGCGATGCGGAACTGGCTCTGGCCAATGCCGACGTTTTGATCGACTTCACCCGCCCGGAAGGCACGCTCCACCATCTTGCCTTGTGTGAAAAACACAATGTAAAAGCGGTGATCGGCACCACTGGCTTTGAGCCTAAGCAACTTGAAATGCTGAAACTTGCATCAAGTAAAGTGGCCATGGTGTGGTCCCCCAATATGGCAGTGGGTGTCAATGCCACTTTCAAGCTTCTGGAAGTGGCTGCGAAAATACTGTCTCAAGGTTATGACATCGAAATCATCGAAGCACACCACAGTAAAAAAGTGGACGCCCCATCCGGCACGGCATTGCGCATGGGTGAAGTAGTGGCCCATGGCCTGGGCGTGACCCTTCAAGACGTGGGTGTGTTTGCACGGGAAGGCATCACAGGCGAACGCCAAGCCGGCACAATAGGATTCTCCACGATTCGCGGTGGTGACATTGTGGGCGACCATACGGTGTTGTTCGCCGGCATGGGAGAACGAATTGAAATCACCCACAAGTCGTCAAGTCGCATGACTTACGCACAGGGCTCGATTCGCGCTGCGCAATTCCTGATGAATCACGACAGTGGTCTTTTCGACATGCAAGATGTATTAGGCCTGAAAACATTGTTTTAACTTCAGGCCGAACTGTAGCAAGTTGATGTAAGCACCTGTATAGTCTGGTTAAAACGATATTTGTATTCACATCCGAATACCACCCTCAAAGATGGAGCCTGCCAATGACGCAATCCCTTCTTGCGAAACTAGACGAACTTCAGGTCAAGGTATCCACTTTGGCCAAAGCACTTGAGCAAAGCCGCCATGAAAGCAAATCCTCCAAGGAGGAAATTGCAAGCCTGCGTCAGGACAATGAGCGCCTTCAGAAGAAGGTGGTTCACGCGCAAGGGCAAATCAATCAGATGCTGAACCAATGGTTTCCTGAACTTGAATTGAACTCGGAGGAATGAATTGGAAGCACTCGATGTGAAAATCATGGGGCGGGAATTCAAGATCGCCTGCAAGCC
>Ga0114984_1000937_pt1 | contig 11057 bp, 11 predicted proteins | sample Shrwel1BS1Day1_FD_96987 | JGI IMG/M metagenome (GOLD analysis project Ga0114984, IMG submission 96987) | Subsurface microbial communities from deep shales in Ohio, USA - Utica-3 well 1 S-1-Day1 | ecosystem: Environmental > Aquatic > Deep subsurface > Shale gas/oil reservoir > Produced water/Flow... | reverse complement strand
TCGAAGTTCTCGATGGCGCAGACGATGATGCAGTTGTCGTTCTTGTCCCGGACAACTTCCATCTCGTACTCTTTCCACCCGATCAGGGATTCGTCGATCAGCAGCTCGTTGGTCGGGGACAGATCCAGACCACGGGTACAGATTTCCTCGAATTCGTCGCGGTTGTATGCGATGCCGCCGCCGGAGCCGCCCATGGTAAAGGACGGCCGGATGATGCACGGGAAGCCGATGTCATCGGCCACTTTCCAGGCTTCTTCCATGGAGTGGGCGATGGTGGCGCGCGGGCACTCGAGGCCGATCTTCTTCATGGCCTTGTCGAAGCGGTCCCGGTCTTCGGCCTTGTCGATGGTGTCGGCGTTGGCACCGATCATCTCGACGCCGTGCTTCTGGAGGATGCCGTGCTTTTCCAGGTCCAGGGCGCAGTTCAGTGCGGTCTGGCCACCCATGGTGGGCAGCAGCGCGTCCGGCTGCTCCTTCTCGATGATTTTCTCGACCGTCTTCCAGGTGATCGGCTCGATGTAGGTGGCATCGGCCATGACCGGGTCGGTCATGATGGTGGCCGGGTTGGAATTCACCAGGATGACCCGGTAGCCCTCTTCACGCAGGGCTTTACAGGCCTGAGCTCCGGAGTAGTCGAATTCGCACGCCTGCCCGATCACGATGGGGCCGGCGCCCAGGATCAGGATGCTTTGGATGTCTGTACGTTTTGGCATGTCTTGGTAAACCTGTCAGCAACTTTTGAATTCTTGCAGCGCAAAACGCGGCGCCTGTGAGCTTTCCGGGGCGATCCGCACTCAGGCGGACCGCGTTTCCATCAGGCGGATAAACTCGTCAAACAGGGGCGCCACGTCGTGGGGACCGGGGCTGGCTTCCGGGTGCCCCTGGAAGCTGTAGGCCGGCTTGTCGGTCCGGCGGATGCCCTGCAGCGTCCCGTCAAACAGGGACTTGTGTGTCGCCTCAACGTTTGCGGGCAATGTTGCCTCGTCCACGGCAAAGCCGTGGTTCTGGCTGGTGATCATCACGGTTCCTTTGGCGATATCCTGAACCGGATGGTTGGCGCCGTGGTGGCCATGGCCCATTTTCATGGTTTTGGCACCACTGGCCAGCGCCAGCAACTGGTGGCCGAGGCAGATGCCGAAGACCGGGATCTCGGTTTCGAGCACTTCCTGGATGGCCTTGATGGCGTAGTCACACGGCTCAGGGTCGCCGGGGCCGTTGGACAGGAAGATGCCGTCCGGATTCATGGCCAGCACTTCGGAAGCCGGGGTCTGGGCCGGCACCACGGTGATGTCGCAACCACGGGCCGCCAGCATGCGCAGGATGTTCAGCTTGACGCCGTAATCCCAGGCCACCACCCTGAATTTTGTTTCGGTACGCTCGCCATAGCCGGACCCCAGGGTCCACTCGGTCTGGCTCCATTGCCAGGGCTTGTCACAGGTGACTTCCTTGGCCAGATCCATACCCTTGAGGCCGGGGAACGCCTTGGCCAGCTCCAGGGCGCGCTCGGCGGTGGCATTCTCGCCGGCGACGATGGCGCCGTTCTGGGAGCCCTTGTCCCGGAGGATCCGGGTCAGACGGCGGGTGTCGATGTCGGCAATTCCAACAATGTTGTTGCTTCGCAGGTAGTCCTGGAGGCTACCCTGGCTGCGCCAGTTGCTGGCCAGCAGTGGCAGGTCCCGGATAATCAGGCCGGCGGCCTGGATGCGGTCGGATTCGATATCCTCTTCGTTGACACCGGTGTTGCCGATGTGGGGATACGTCAGTGTGACGATCTGGCGGGAGTAGGACGGATCGGTCAGGATTTCCTGGTAGCCGGTCATGGCGGTGTTGAATACCACCTCGCCGCTGGTTTCTCCGTCAGCGCCCATGGCGGTGCCGTAGAAGAGGCTTCCGTCTGCGAGTGCAAGGATTGCTGGTGTGCTCAAGGCTTGTATCCTCATCGAGTGGCGTATCGGTTCGTCACGAACAGGAACGCAAGCGCAAATTCAGGTTGCAAAAAAGCGAGACGGAGTCTTGGCTCGGTCCCGCTTTTTCAGAAACGTTGTGCAAAGGTACGCTTGGTGCAGTCAAACCGCCTTATTGTAGGAAATTTGGCGCTTTCTGTCCACGGGAAATGTCCCTCCTCCGTGCTTGGACGGAGCACCGGGCAGGAGCTTGACCGGTAATCCGGCAGGGGATTGGAGTCATCCTTTCAGGTTGAGAACATCCTGCATGTCGTAAAGACCAGCAGGCTTACCCTTCAGCCAAAGCGCCGCCCGCATTGCGCCCTTCGCAAACGTCATGCGACTGCTTGCCTTGTGGGTCACTTCGATGCGTTCGCCTTCGGTGGCGAACAGGACGGTGTGGTCGCCGACCACGTCACCGGCGCGGATGGTTTCGAAGCCGATTTCCTTGCGGGTGCGCTCGCCGGTGAAGCCTTCGCGGCCGTAGACGGCACATTCCTTTAGATCGCGACCGAGGGCGTCGGCAACCACTTCGCCCATGCGCAGGGCAGTGCCGGAAGGCGCATCTTTCTTGTGGCGGTGGTGGGCTTCGATGATTTCGACATCGTAGTCGTCGCCCAGGGTTGCCGCCGCGGTGCGCAGCAGGTTGAGGACGACGTTGACGCCGACGCTCATGTTAGGCGCGAACACCACCGGGATGGATTCTGCAGCCATGGCCAGTTGCTCTTTTTCCGCGCCGGACATGCCAGTGGTGCCGACGATGAGCATCTTGCCGTTAACCTTGCAGAATTCAGTGTTTTCCAGGGTCAGGTCCGGGAAGGTGAAGTCGATGAGTACATCGAAGTCGTCCTTGGCGTCTGCCAGGCTGCCGACCATTCTGATGCCGGTTTTGCCGACGCCGCTGAGTTCGCCCGCGTCGGCGCCAACCAGACTGCTACCCGGTTCGACAATGGCGGCGCCCAGCTCCAGGCCTTCGGTGCCATCGACGGCTTCGATCAGGACTTTGCCCATGCGCCCGGCGGCGCCGATGATTGCTACCCTCATGTCCGCTTTTCCCTTGTTTGGCTCACGCTCAGAATTTCATTTCATCGAAGAAGCTTTTCACACCCTCGAACCAGGAGGTTTTCTTCGGAGCATGGTGGGTGCCGTTGCCACCGTCCAGTGTTTGCTGGAATTCTTCCAGCAACTCTTTCTGTCGCCTGGTGAGGTTGATCGGGGTTTCCACTACCACACGACACAGCAGGTCACCGGCAGGACCGCCACGGACGGGGCTGACGCCCTTGTTGCGCAGACGGAACAGTTTGCCGGTCTGGGTTCCAGGCGGGATCTTGAGTTTCACACGGCCATCGAGGGTGGGCACTTCCAGCTCACCACCGAGGGCAGCGTCCACGATGCTGATGGGGACTTCGCAATACAGGTTGCGGCCCTCGCGGGTAAAGATAGAGTGTTCGCGCACTGCGATCTGGACATACAGGTCGCCGGGAGGTCCACCGTCGACACCCATTTCTCCTTCACCGGAGAGACGGATGCGATCACCGGTATCCACACCGGGCGGCACTTTGACGGAGAGGGTTTTCTCTTTCCGTACCCGACCCTGGCCCCGGCACACCTTGCAGGGGTTCCTGATGATCTGGCCGGAACCCCGACAGGTCGGACAGGCCTGCTGTACGGCGAAGAAACCCTGCTGCATGCGGACTTGTCCCATACCCTTACAGGTACCACAGGTCTCGACACCTGAACCCTTTTCGGCCCCACTGCCATCACAGGCTTCGCATTTTTCGTGGCCAGGAATGGTGATCTCGACGTTCTTGCCCCTGACCGCTTCTTCAAGGTCCAGCTCAAGGGTGTAGCGCAGATCGGCACCGCGGGTGTTGCGGCCGCGACCACCGCCGCCGAAGATGTCCCCGAATACATCCCCGAAGATGTCGGAGAAGCTGGCGCCACCGCCGCCGAAGCCGCCGCCGGCCTGACCATCAACGCCGGCGTGACCGAACTGATCATAGGCGGCACGCTTACTGGAATCCGCCAGTACGTCGTAGGCTTCGCTGGCCTCTTTGAATTTACTCTCGGCGTTTTCGTCGTCCGGGTTACGGTCCGGGTGGTATTTCATGGCGAGCTTACGGTAAGCCCGCTTGATGTCCTTCTCGTCCGCGTCCCGGGATACACCGAGAACTTCGTAATAATCGCGCTTGGCCATGCTATAAAACCCTGTATTTATAACGCGGAAAACGCGGAGAATTCCCCGCGTTTTCCAGCTACCTGAGGTACGTCAGATTTACTTCTTGTCGTCGTCTTTGACTTCCTCGAACTCGGCGTCGACGGCGTCGTCAGCTGACTGGGACTGGGCACCTTCCTGCCCGCCAGCCTGCTGCGCCTGGTCGGCCTGATCTGCGTACATCTTCTGGGCCAGCTCGGAAGACACTTCGGTCAGCTTCTGGGTCTTGGCCTCGATATCTTCCTTGTTGGAACCTTCCAGCGCTTCCTCCAGCTCCTTGATAGAAGCTTCGATGGACTCTTTCTCGCTGTCGCTGACCTTGTCACCGGCTTCGCTCAGGGTCTTGCGCACGGCGTGAACCATGGCGTCACCCTGGTTGCGTACCTGGACCAGCTCCTCGAACTTGCGATCTTCCTCGGCATTGGCCTCGGCGTCCTGCACCATCTTCTCGATCTCGTCATCGTTCAGACCGGAAGAGGCCTTGATCACGATGGACTGCTCTTTGCCGGTGGCCTTGTCCTTCGCGGACACATTCAGGATACCGTTGGCGTCGATGTCGAAGGTCACTTCGATCTGCGGCACACCGCGCGGCGCCGGCGGGATATCTGCCAGGTCGAAGCGGCCCAGGGATTTGTTCCCGGACGCCTGCTTGCGCTCACCCTGTACCACATGGATGGTCACGGCAGTTTGATTGTCTTCCGCTGTGGAGAAGGTCTGCGACTTCTTGGTCGGGATCGTGGTGTTCTTCTCGATCAGCGGAGTCGCCACGCCACCCATGGTTTCGATACCCAGGGTCAGCGGGGTTACGTCCAGCAGCAGAACGTCTTTCACATCGCCGGAGAGTACAGCCGCCTGGATAGCAGCACCCATGGCCACGGCTTCGTCCGGGTTAACGTCCTTGCGTGCTTCTTTGCCGAAGAATTCCTTCACCTTCTCCTGTACCAGCGGCATACGGGTCTGACCACCAACCAGGATAACCTCATCAACTTCGCTCGCGCTCATGCCGGCATCTTTCAGAGCCACTTTACACGGCTCCAGGCTGCGCTGAACCAGGTCTTCGACCAGGGATTCCAGCTTGGCACGGGTCAGTTTCACGTTCATGTGCTTGGGACCAGACGCATCTGCAGTGATGTACGGCAGGTTCACGTCGGTCTGCTGGCTGCTGGACAGCTCGATCTTGGCTTTTTCGCCAGCTTCCTTCAGGCGTTGCATCGCCAGGGAATCACCACGCAGGTCGATGCCGCTGTCTTTCTTGAACTGGTCTGCCAGGTACTCGATGATCTTCAGGTCGAAGTCTTCACCACCCAGGAAGGTGTCACCGTTGGTAGCCAGCACTTCGAACTGGTGCTCACCGTCCACGTCGGCGATTTCGATGATGGACAGGTCAAAGGTACCACCACCCAGGTCATAGACTGCGACAGTGCGGTCGCCGCTCTTCTTGTCCAGGCCATAGGCCAGGGCCGCTGCGGTCGGCTCGTTGATGATCCGCTTCACTTCCAGACCGGCGATCTTGCCGGCGTCCTTGGTGGCCTGGCGCTGGCTGTCGTTGAAGTAGGCCGGCACGGTGATAACCGCTTCGGTCACTTTCTCGCCCAGGTAGTCTTCTGCAGTCTTCTTCATCTTCTTCAGAACTTCTGCAGACACCTGCGGCGGCGCCATCTTCTGGCCCTTCACTTCAACCCAGGCGTCGCCATTGTCGGCCTTGGTGATCTTGTAGGGCACCATCTTGATGTCCTTCTGGACCACGTCGTCCTCAAAGCGACGACCGATCAGACGCTTGATGGCGTACAGGGTGTTGTTCGGGTTGGTTACCGCCTGACGCTTGGCAGACTGGCCAACCAGGGTTTCACCATCATCGGTGTAGGCAATGATGGACGGGGTGGTCCGATCACCCTCGGCGTTCTCGATTACCTTTACCTTGTCACCATCCATGATGGCCACACAGGAGTTTGTGGTTCCCAGGTCGATACCAATAATCTTGCTCATCGAATCACTCCAAATCTTCTGAATGCTTTCCCGGAGTATGTCGCCCCCGGCTTCTCGCTATTTACTCGCTATATTGGCGCTTTAATCGGCTTTTCAAGCCTGCCGGCGAATTTTTCGTTACTCGGCCTTGGCCACAATGACCATCGCCGGACGCACCACACGGCCGTTGAGCAGGTAACCCTTCTGTACAACATTGACCACGCTGTTGGGCTCGGCATCCGGCGCCGGCACCATGGACATGGCTTCGTGCTGCTGCGGATCAAACGGCTCACCCACCGGGTTCAGCTGCTCGACATTGAATTTCGCCAGGCTCTTGAGGAACAGGTCGAGGGTCATTTCCACACCCTCGCGGATGGAAGCCACCAGCTCACCGGAGTTTTCCTGGCCTTCGGTGCTTTCCACCGCTTTCTCCAGACTGTCAGCCACCGGCAGCAGCTCCTTCACGAACTTCTCGAGAGCGAACTTGTGGGCCTTTTCCACGTCGATCTCGGAGCGGCGACGCACATTCTGCATTTCCGCCTGGGTGCGCAGCATCTGGTCCTTGAGCTCCTGGACCTGGGCGCTGAGCGCTTCCACCTCGGAAACCTCCTCGCCTTCCGGGTCGGATTCCCCGGCTGCCTGCGCTTCCTCGGCGGCCGCCTCGGTCGCTTCCTTCAGTTCCTCTGCCTGTTCGTTGCGGTTCTCGTCAGTGCTCATGACTTCTCCTGCTAGATCTCCAGCGGCCTGACAACACGGCCGATTGAAATGTGCTCCCGGCCGAAGCGAGCCGGAAAACTGTATTTGCGAACGGATATGGGGCCCACTCGGCCGGTTTCAACCATTTTGCTCCGTATTCGTTAAGAAATTCCCGCCGGTCAGTTTGCAAACAGGAAAAACCCTGTATATATTCACAGTCACTGTATGTAAAACCAGTATTCCAGACAGGCACCGCCGAGCACTCAACAACGGATTCTGAATCGGGAGCGGAGGTTATCCATGCTCACACAACTTACGGTTTCCAATTACGCCATTGCCGAAAGAGTGGAACTCCAGTTCAACAAGGGCATGACGGCACTGACCGGGGAGACCGGTGCGGGCAAGTCCATCGTCCTTGATGCTCTCGGACTGGCTATGGGCGGACGCGCGGATGCCGGGGCGGTCCGTCATGGCGCCAAGCGGGCGGATATCACCGCCACCTTCGACGTCAGCGACATTCCCGAAGCCGTGGAGTGGCTGGACCAGCACGAGCTGGACGATGACAACGACTGCATCCTGCGCCGGGTAATCAGCAAGGACGGCCGCTCCCGCGCCTATATCAACGGCCAGCCCTGCCCCTTGGCACACCTGAAGGAACTCGGCGGTCTGCTGATGGATATCCACAGCCAGCACCAGCATCAGTCCCTGCTGCGCAAGGAAACCCACCGCAAACTGCTCGACGAGTTCGCCGGCATCGAAACCCTGGCCACCGATACCCGGACGGCCTGGAAAGCCTGGCACCAGACCCGACAGCGCCTGACCGAGCGGCAACAGAACGCTGATGAAGCCGAAGCCCGGCTACAACTGCTGCGCTACCAGGTGGAAGAACTGGACCGGCTGGCCCTCGAAGACGGCGAACAGGACGCCCTGGAACAGGAACAGGCGCAGCTGAGCCAGGCGGATTCGGTGCTGCACAGCAGCCACCAGGCCGCCCTGCTCTGTACCGAGGAGGAAACCAGTGCCTCGGACCTGATCCGCCAGGCCCTGCAACAACTGGAACAGCTGCCGGTGGAGGTGCCCGCCCTGGCGGACACCATCCAGATGCTGAACGAGGCCCAGATCCAGGTGTCCGAAGCCGGCGACAACCTGCGCAGGTTTGTGGAGGATTACGAAGCAGACCCGGCCCGCCTCGCCGAGGTGGAGGAACGCCTGAGCGCCATCTACCAGATGGCTCGCAAACACCGCATCACCCCGGAAGAGTTGCCAGAACTGCACGAGCGCCTGAGTAGCGAGCTGGCCGAACTCGACGGTGGCGAAGGCAGCCTCGAGCAACTGGAATCGGAACTGGAGAAACAACGCGCCAGCTTTGACGAACTGGCCAGCCAGCTCACCGAAGCCCGGCAGAAGGCCGCCGTGGAGCTGGATCAGCGCATTGCCGACGAACTGGCCCAGCTGAGTATGCCGTCAGTACAGTTCGTCACCCACCTGAACCGCAACAGTGACGAACAACCTGCACCCCACGGCATGGAAGACATCGAATTCCTGGTAAGCGCCAACCCGGGGCAGCCGGCACGGTCCCTGGCCAAGGTAGCCTCCGGTGGTGAACTGTCCCGGATCAGCCTGGCTATCCAGGTGGTGGTCGCCCAGACCTCAACCACGCCCACCCTGGTGTTTGACGAAGTGGATGTCGGCATCGGTGGTGGCACCGCGGAAGTGGTCGGCAAGCTGCTGCGCAGCCTTGGCAGCAGCGGCCAGGTGCTGTGCGTAACCCACTTGCCCCAGGTGGCAGCGCAGTGCCATCAGCACCTGTTTGTCAGCAAATTTACGGAAAAAGACGCAACCTTCTCGAAAATCGAGGCACTCGATGACAAGGGAAGAATCAGTGAAGTGGCGAGAATGCTGGGCGGTGTGGACATGACCGAGCAGACCATTGCCCACGCCCGGGAGATGTTTTCCAAGGGGCAGGCGACCCACCACTGACGGCGAACCAGAACCTCTACCCCTCTCGATCCTGAGAGCTGTTTGGGGCAGGCTGATACACCTGCCCCTTTTTTTCGTCCGCTACTTATTCGCCTTCTTTGGCCTTGATCGGCTTCACATAGAGAATCAGGCTGTGATCCACGATCTCATAGCCATGTTCTTTGGCGATCTTCTGCTGGCGCTCCTCGATCACCTCGTCCACGAACTCGATGACTTCACCCGTTTGGGTGCACACCATGTGGTCGTGATGATCATCGCCCGCCATCTCGAAGACCGCATGACCGCCTTCGAAGTTGTGCCGCAGTACCAGGCCAGCCGCCTCGAACTGGGTCAGCACCCGGTAGACGGTTGCCAGCCCCACGTCATCTCCCTGCTCAAGCAGCTTCTTGTACACGTCTTCGGCACTCAGGTGGTGCTCTTCTGCCTTCTCCAGAATATTGAAGATCTTGACCCGTGGCAGAGTGACCTTCAGACCGACTTTTCGTAATTCGGCGTTTTCAGATGACATGTTACTATTCGCTCTTTGGTGTGCCTCACGGCTTCCGGTATGATGAAGCCGCCATTTAACGGTCAACCCGTGTCACACCTGCCTCTGGCAGGCGATTTCAAGATAGAGGATTTCCCCCGGCGATGCAAAAGCTCACAGCTCTCATTCTCACTCTCTTTATGACCGGATGTGTGTTTCCCGGCGTGTACAAGATCAATGTGCAGCAGGGCAACATTGTGACCGATGAAGAGCTGACTTCACTGAACGCCGGCATGCCGCGGAGCCAGGTCCACGCGCTGCTTGGCACACCGCTGACCATCAACCCGGTGGACCTCTCCCGGGAATACTACGTCTACACATTCCAGCGAAGGGGCGGCGACATCCGGGAGCAACGCATCATCGTCTACTATGACGGTGATAGCTTTTCCCATTATGAAGCCAAGCTGCTTGAGGAAACCCCCGCCTACTGAATCTCGTTCAGGCGCTCTTCTTCTTTGCCCGATTCAGGCGCGCCTGCTTCGGGTCTATTTTCAGGGGCCGGTAAATCTCCACACGGTCGCCTTCACGCAATTCATGGGCGGCCGGATCCTTGATCACCTTGCCAAAGATACCCATGTCAGTTGAATCCGGATCCACCTCCGGAAAAATGTCGGCAATCCCGGAGAGTTTCACCGCCTCCAGCGCGGTCGTGCCTTCCGGCACCGTCACCGGCACGATTTCCTGCTTGTCCGGACGAGCGTAGGCCACTTCTACCTGAATCATCAGCTTCCTCCCTGATACAGTTCGTCGGCCCGGCGGCAGAATGCATCCACCATGGTATTGGCAGCCTGGGAGAATACCGGCCCGAACGTCATCCGGGACAGGGAACCGGAGAATTCGAACTCCAGGGTCAGGATGACCTTGCAGGCATTGTCGTCCAGCGCCTTGAAATGCCAGCGACCGGTCAGATTCTGGAACGGCCCGTCCACCAGGTTCATCTCGATGGCTTCGGGCATCAGCAGCTGGTTGCGCGTGGTCAGCCGGTGGCGGATACCGCCCTTGGCGATTTCCAGGGAGGCCGTCACCTGTTCCTCGCCCCGGTCGTGGACCTCGGCCCCGGCACACCAGGGCAGGAACTCGGGATAGCGGGCAATATCATTGACCAGATGGAACATGCGTTCAGCGGAGTGCATGACAAGTGCGGTTTTATCAATCTGATGGGCCATGGGCTCCTCAGTAAAAAGTACAGCCTGAATCAGACGCTATGATAAAGGATCTCGTCCTCTTTGGGGGCATTTTCAGGCTGATCCACCGGTTCAGAACCGGCTTTCTCATCCCCGCCGGCAGATTCCGGCTCTTCAGAACGAACCTCGCTGCCCTGCCCCGAAGAAACCGACGGCCCGGAGTCAGCTCCTTCCGAGCCATCCGGTGCAATTTCCAGCACAAGCGGTGCGGGACGCTCACACCAGAGCGCAGCACCGCCATTCTCACACAGGTTATTGAGGGAGAAAGCGGTGTACATGATGCCAACATAGGCCACCACCACGGGCAACACGGCACGCATATCCCAGTACCACACCCGGGCAAACAGACCCGGCGTCCGGCCGATCAGCTGGTGCGCCAGCCGTCGGGTCAGGCACCAGCCAGTGAACAGGGCAATGAGGATCGCCACCAGGGGAATCAGCAGGCCGCCGGTGAACACCTCCAGCCAACGGAACAGGGTCGCACCGTAAAGCCGGTATTCCGCCCAGATGTTGAAAGACAGCAACGTCACCAGCCCCGCCGCCCAGAC
>Ga0114984_1000936_pt1 | contig 11079 bp, 12 predicted proteins | sample Shrwel1BS1Day1_FD_96987 | JGI IMG/M metagenome (GOLD analysis project Ga0114984, IMG submission 96987) | Subsurface microbial communities from deep shales in Ohio, USA - Utica-3 well 1 S-1-Day1 | ecosystem: Environmental > Aquatic > Deep subsurface > Shale gas/oil reservoir > Produced water/Flow... | reverse complement strand
TGGAAATTCTCTGGTTATAATTTGAGGCTCAGGCCCGGTAGCTCAGTCGGTAGAGCAGAGGATTGAAAATCCTTGTGTCGGCGGTTCGATTCCGTCCCAGGCCACCAATCTAAAAGCCCAACTGTTCTCAGTTGGGCTTTTTCTTTGCCCTAAACCCCGCACTTACGGACCATTCCAGCCATTCTACGTGTGCTTCGACCCCTCGCGCGTGTCGATAGAAATGGGCTTTTCGACTCTCTATCCCTCTCTATCTCTCAAAAAATATCCAGAACTGAGAGCAGGCGACACGCGCAGAAGTTCATAGAAATCAAAGGGTTATGCGTGTGTTCAATAGATCGTTGTCTACACATGCACCTCTACGAAGTGGCTCATTTGGTGAGCTCGAGCTAATGTATCGTTTTAATCACCAGTTGGACAGCTTTGCCCTGAATTCCTGTATCCTTCATCCAGCATGGAGAACCCGGTGAACACAGTAGACATAGATCCAGCGTTAACCGTCAAAGATGTTGCGGCATTGCTGAATGTTGACCAGAAAACAATTTATCGACTCGCTCAAAAAGGGGAAATTCCTGGGTTCAAAGTATCAGGATCTTGGCGTTTCCAGCGAGTAGACATAGCGACTTGGATCGCTACACAGAAAAAGATCACATCAAAAAAGTGATCGAAAAAATAGGACCTTGATGATGAGTCTCAAAAACACAATAAAACCGTGGGAGGTGTTTGAAGCATCTCCCAAAGAAGCTACACATGGAAAACTTACACATATAAGTTTATTTTCTGGGTGTGGAGGCTTTGATTTGGGCTTCCACCAATCGGGTTTTAAAACAATATTCGCGAATGACATCAATGAAGATGCAGCAGAGACTTATAGACACAACATTGGTGAAATCTGCACTGACGACATTAGAAAAGTAGATTTGCCAGCATTTAAAAATAGGACAGATGTTGTAACAGCAGGATTTCCTTGTCAGCCATTTTCTAATGCAGGTTCAAGAAAGGGATTGGAAGATGGACGCGGAACCTTATATCAATCTGCCTTAAACGTTGTAAAACAAACAAAACCTCGGTCCGTTGTTTTTGAAAATGTTAGAGGAATACTATCTTTTAAGAAAGATGGAAAACTACTAATTCAAGAGATCTGCGAAGAGCTTGATGACCTTGGCTATAACGTAACTTTTAGTCTAATTGATGCGTCAAGACATAACGTGCCACAGAAGAGGCTACGGCTTTTTATTGTAGGGATTGACAAAAACGAGAAAAAAGGGAAATTTGCTTTTCCAACTCCAATCGATCGTTCAGACTTGACATTGAAGCACACGATCATGGATTTGAAAAAGAAGGCACTGAATCAAAATGAGCTCATGCAGCTTAACCCACAGGCCATCACACTCGGTGCAATGGTTCCTGAAGGAGGGTCTTGGAAGGATATTCCATACACGAAGCTTCCAGACCGGATGAAAAGAATTGCTGACAATATGGAGAAATATCGTTGGCCAAATTTTTATCGAAGATTTCACAGGGATGAAGTTGCTGGCACCATAACTGCAGCTTTTAAACCTGAAAACGCAGGAGTCTGGCACCCTGTTGAGCAACGAATATTTTCAGTACGCGAGATTGCAAGAATTCAGACTTTCCCTGATTGGTTTGAATTCCAAGGGAAAAGCATCAAATCAAAATATCAACAAATCGGTAACGCTGTGCCTCCGCGACTAGCATTTGAGATTGCAGAACAGGTGAAAGCAGTGCTCAACGGGGAGGATCTGCGGCAGAGCGTGCCTTACATGCTGTTTGAAGACTTCATTGCTGCTGGCAAGCCACTTCGTGCTAAAGATCATGACGTGATCTTTAGCGCAAAAAAAAGTAAATGAGCAGGGGGATTTAGATGTCTAAATATCTCAATCCGTCCTTAGTCCAAGAATCATTTGATCGACTGGCGTCAAAGGATTCTGGTGGTAAATCTCATCTTGAACGAACCTCTGCAATACTATATTTCTTGGCATTTGATGCTGCCTGTCAAAGCACGCAAAAAGCCGAATTGGATCTAGACCCCGATAGGTTGGAGGGGAAGAATAATCGAAAACAACTTGAACTTGAATTTACCAAATTGGTTCTTCTTGATTCAGACCTTGGGCAGCCTATTCAATTCCTCGAATTTGGAAAGATTGATTCAACGAACATAGCTCCGGAAAAAAGAATTTCAGCAAACTTTCTGACAGTACCGCTTAAGAAAGCAACTACAGAGTCTCAGCCATTTTATTATCCAAAGCGCCCGCGAGCACCATTGCTAAAGATGGGGACAGTTGCCACAAAGAAAAAATGGGGTATGGCGCATCATGAGGATTTTGAAAAAAATCTTTTCATAGTCTTAAGCTCAGCACGCAGTTCGACTCCAGCCTTTGATCTCGCAGTTCTTATTTTTAGAAATACAGATTTTCCACCGTCACAACTAGATATTTATGCCGGATTGAATGATCAACTTGTAAAAAAATTCACACCAAGAGTCGTTGCTTTATTTAAGAAGAGAATCGAGAGAGAAAAAGTTCTCATTCGTTCTAAGCATTCAGCATTCGTTGATCACTACAGCAACTTCATAAAACTTGAAAAGAAAAAAATAAGCTCTGACGATCAATATGAAAACATGTCTCGTGAAGAGCTGATTGCGAAGATCCGCGAATTAGAAGCGGCACTCAATAGATTTGCCAATAAGAAATAAAAGGAAAAAAATGACTGCGAAACCAGATTTCTTTATGCAAAAGCCTGAGCCACAAATTAAACAGCGTTTGTACAACGGACGAAAAATACTCGTCTGGGAAGGTCGCGTAAAAGTTGAATCGATTGCAGGATGGGTGGAAAATCCACGCATTGAACTCGAGAAGAAGAAATATCTTTCGAAAATCGGTCAGAGAGAAATCACACAAGACGAGATTTTCACATTGATGAAGAGTGATCCAGAGGTCAAGCTCAAAGATCTGCGAGACGACATTATTAAAAACGGTCTACGTGAACCGCTAACGCTTTCTTTTACTGGGAAGCTACTAGATGGCAATCGGCGGTTCTTTGCAGTTAAATATGCCCTCGAAGGCATGCCGCTTTCCGACCCTAATCGCCAAGATTTAGAGGTTGTAGATGTTCATGTGCTATCTGAGGACGCAACAGAGGAAGATGAACAAAATGTTCTTGTGGAGGAAAATTTTTCGGCCTCATTAAAAATTGAGTGGCCAGATTACGTTAAAGCTAGAAAGGTGATTGATGCGCATGAAGAAGATGGACTCACGATTGATCAGTTGTCGCAAAAATTTAGTTGGGCCAAGTCAAAGATTCGTGAGACGCTACGAATTCATGAAATTATTTCTGATTTCATAGTGTATGCAACATCAGATATCGATCCTTCAGATGAGCATGGTGGTGGGTTAGGACTCTCGGAACAAGAAGCCGAGACCTTAGCGGCTAAAAGCTATCAATTTTTTAATGAAGCCCAGAAATCATTTTTTGATGCATTGAGAAGTGACATTGACTTCAAGTTTCAATTTTTCAAATGGGTTGCAGATTCAAAATTCTCAAGCTTTCCTGAAGTACGTATCGCTTATAAAGCCTGGCAACATCCAGAAGCCAAATCTGTACTTTTGCAGCCAGATCCTTCAGCAGCAAAGTCTGCAAAAGCAATTCTCGACTACAACGCCAGAGTGGTTCAAAGTGCAGATGAGGCAGCAGCAAGGATAGAAACATTTGTTAAATTTTTAAAAGAATTAACTGCGGAAGAAATTCAAAAAATTCCAACTTCTACATCGCAAAAACTGGAGGAAGCTTTAGAGCTTGTCGCAAAGTTGAGCCAGGCGGCAAAGCAGTAAAGAATCTGCCCAATGAATATTGAGCTTAAAAATGATCTAATCTCAATACCCGTATCAGGTATCGAGCAAATAAGATTAAAGGCCAAGCTCGCCCCAATTCTTGGAGAAAATCTTAAACTTTTAAAGAATGAGATTCAATTTCCTAAGGAATGCTTGCCTTTGGTTGCGGAGCTGATCGGTCTAAATCAAGCATCAACCGAAGTCACAACAGAGCTAGACAAATTTAATCGACATGCATTAGCTCGAAAAAATGCAAAACAGATATTGGAAGGCAATCAAGCTGTAGAGATACCTGCTCATTGGACTGAAACTCTTGAGCCAGCACAAGCAGTTGCCGTCAGTTGCATGACTCAAGACGGATTGTTAGGGCTCTGCCTATTTGACGAACAAGGTAGCGGTAAAACAGTCATGACCATTGCCTCTTTTGATGTGCTTAGAAATGCAAAGCGCATTGACGCAATGATAGTCGTGTGTCCAAAGAGCATGGTGAGCGAATGGCCGAAAGATTTGACCAGATTTCTAGGGGCTGAGCTGAAAATTGCAATTGCAACAGGAAGTCAAAATTCAAAATTCAATGCAGCTCTACAGGACTTTGATGTTCTGATTTCAAACTATGAAGGGATTGAGCCAATGCTTGTTCCCCTGTCTGGCGTTTCAAGGAGCAAAAATTTTTTATTAGTTGTTGATGAGTCTTATTACGCAAAAAACGAAAACTCACATAGATCGGAGGTAATTGGAAAGCTTCGAGAGGTCTGTACTCAGTGCTTCGTTCTATGCGGGACACCAGCGCCGAATTCGGCTCATGACTTGATTAATCAATTTAATCTTGCTGATCTTGGATACACCTTTGGTGGATTCAAGAAATCGAAAGATCCTTCACGAGACTGGGATCAAATTTCCAGGCTTGTTGAAAACAAAGGAATGTACATCCGACGGTTAAAACCGGAGATCCTTGACTTTGTTCCTGAAAAAAATTTCCACGTACTGAGTGTTCCTCTTTCAGGGAAGCAGCTTCTTATGTACGAGACCGCACGTCATGAACTTGAACTTGAATTGCGTGGTTTAAACAACGAAATTTTTAAGAAGCGTGTTGCAACGTACTTGCAGAAGAGAGCCGCGCTACTGCAAATTTGCTGTAGTCCGAATTCAATTGATCCAACTACTACTGAGACACCCGCGAAGTTTTTAACGCTCGACCCTCTCTTAGAAAAACTAACGGCAGAAGGGCGGAAGGTAATTGTTTGGTCCTTCTTCAAGAAGAACATTGATGAGGTTATTCATCGATATGCTAAGTACAAGCCAGTTCGTGTTGATGGATCAGTATCAAGCGAAGACAGAAGGCAAGCAGTTACTCGCTTTCAAACAGATCCTGATGCATTGCTTTTTGTAGGAAATCCTGCAGCTGCAGGGGCTGGCATTACATTGCATGCTTCATATGATGCGGTCTATCTTTCCTATTCAAACCAGGCCGCACACTATTTGCAATCCCTAGATCGGATTCATCGTCGTGGTCAAATTTCTGAAGAAGTCAACTACTACTTGCTAGTCTGCGAAGGAACGATAGAAGAATCAGAAGTTAAAAGACTAAGAGGCAAGGAAATAAAACAGCATGATCTTCTAGGTGACGTAGTCAAATGGCCAAGTTCATTAGATGATGCTTTAAGCGAGTTAAGCAACAGCCATGCATGATTTCATATGGGTTTTGCCGCGAGATAAAGCTGCATCTCTAGGAGAAGTTGGGGTTTCAACTACATATATCCTTCCACGTGCTCATGTAACAGTGGATGCTTCCGAGTTGATTGGTAAATTCATCTGGGTAGTATTTAGAGGAGAAAATGACCGCTTAGCGCTAGTGCTAAAGGCTCAGGAGGTTGACACGATTCTTGATGGTTATTATCAGGATGATTTCGTACTTAAGCCCGATTTGCAAAATTCTTTACGCATAGGCTCATCATTTAATAAATTGGCCTCTTTTGCAATTGAATTTACTTCTAAAGCGGACGAAGGATTTTCTGAAATATCATCGGATGATGCTGAAAAGCTTTTGTTGTTATTAAAAAATAACAATACAGTCAGATTAATACCTCCAGCAAATAAAATTCTCTCGAATTTTATTTTTGAAAATCCACCAAGAAATCAAGCATTACTTGCTCGCATGGCGACTCAAATTGCTGTCTCGTCGTTTAATTTCAATGATATTTGGTGTGATGGGCGTCACAAGAAATACAGATCAGCTCCCTACGCCAGCATGGCTAAAGCATACATAGAACATAAATTCCCAGGAATAAATATTTTTGAAATAGATAATGAACTTGTAAGTTCAGATCCATATATATCGATTTTGAATAGAAAATTTGAAATAAATAAATCTGAAAAAATGTCGATGCCAAATGGGCAGGCACCTCGCGTTGATGCAATATTTAAAGTACTTGATCCGAATCAGATTTATTCCAGAAAATTTTCAGCTGCTGATTTGACGATGCTTGATTCGCTAGAGCGAATAAAGAAGACTGAGGCGGCAGAACATCGCCATCAAGAGATCTTACGTGATGTAGCTCGATATTTGCTAGGTGAAGGAGTCCAACCATTTCAAAGCGGATCGGTTGATCTTGCATACAAGTTAGGCGCAACTCTTCAAGTTTACGAGATAAAAACTACTAATTTAGAAAATGCGATCTCGCAGGCCGCTAAAGGAGCCTTCCAGTTAGCATGCTATAAAAATGCATTGGCACTAGATTATGAGTCCATTGCTTTATCACTGCTGTTGGAAGACACAGGCAATGCTGATCTGAACTCTTTCATATTGCAGACCATGGAGACTCTTGGCATAAGCACATATTTCTACAAAGTAGAGATCCCATGGCCCGACCGATTACCAAATCTTCCTTTGCAATTGTTGAAGGTTACTAAGTGATACTTATGGTGGCGGTCTACAAGCGCCCCATCGATTTAGGTGAACGTCCTGATTAGTTGACGTATATCCCGCCAGGCATTGAGCATCGGTCTTGCATGGCTTCAGCCATGAAACCAACCATCTCAGAAATCTGCATCTCGCTGGCGTTGATGGCCACCAATGACTGAGATTCATCCTTTTCATTCGCAATCAGTAGTGCCCCATGGCTGGATGCGCTCAGATAGCAACTCGCCACCTGTTCTAACGCATAGGCGAAGTGCTCGCATTGATCAGGGGTTAATTTTTCAATGATTTCTGACATCCGAGCCTTCATGGCTTTCTTGTCGCACATGATCTCAGTTGGTTGTGAGGACACAGCTATTCCTTTCAATGGACCAATGGAAGAGCAAAGCGCCACTTCATCAACTCTGGCGACCAGTTGCACTCATCTCGGTCTAAATCATCGTCAAATTTCTCTTCAAACCAATCTTCGGCCAATTGGTAGGCTTCGCCAATTTGCTCGTAATCAAGTCGTCTGTTGACCTCAATGAGATCATCCCGGGCCGTTTCGTTGCCCAGGGCTACTGAGATGAATAGCCACTTGTAGGCTTGATACAAATCATCTGAGCCGCTCGCAGATTCAAGATAGAGCACCCCAAGACGATGCTGCGCACTGGTGAATCCCAGATTCGCATCGGCCTGGTGCCATTTGATCTCCTCCGGTACAGACTGGAAGAGAGGGCAAAGGGTGCTGCTCTCCGTTTGCATATCAACCGCCGGACATCAACTTTTTGAAGCGGGACAGCAACGAGCGTTTCTCTGTCGCAGGGGTTTGCCCCCAGGAGGACTTGGAGATGGTTGGGAACGCTTGGGTAAGTTGTTCTTCAACCTCTTGAACCAACGAGGCTTCAATGTTGGCAATCTGAGCGTTCAGCAGTCGCTGTGAATGTCTTGTCAGCGAAACGATTCCAGCGACCTCGTTTGAGAGCCAGCGCAAGAGGCATGCCCAATATGTATCCATCTCGTCTTCGGACGATGCGATCTCACACAACACCTTCCAGACGTATCCTTTGGATACTCGCTCCATAAGCTCCCAAGTGATGTCGCTGAATTTCGTGGTTGTGAGTGAAAGCTCATTGAACTTCTCGAGCATTTCCTCTGGGGTGAAGCTGTCCTCTTCAAAGACAGCCTTCGATGTTGCAGAATCATCCTGTTTTCGGAGGAAGGCTGGAACCTCGAAGTCATCCATGTCCTGAAATCCGAGGTCTTGTACCCTTGAAGCTGCTGCAGTGCGATTTGTTCTGAAGACTGCAGGAGATGCATGCGCAGAAAAAGCAATCAGGAGAAGATCACAGCCTTCTGTGTAGGCCTTAGTGAAGCTGATTTTGAACGTCGATGTCAGGGCCTGATTCAGCTCCGTCCCGCCCAAGTCTGCCGCTGTGTCGTGAACAGCTTTAGCCAACACGTTCTTGATGTAGCGCGGCGTGCATTTTTCGAGTTGATTAGATGTGTGAATCACCTTCGAGCCGAACTTGCTGTAGGAAACCATGTCTTGCTCATTTAGCCTGAGGATCAGCTCATGCATCGCTTCTTGCGCTTGTTCAATGCTGTCACCCTGCATCGAACCAGAGCAGTCGATAAGGATCTTGAGCCCCAGAGGCGTAGGCTCTTTTTCTTGCAGCTTCGGGCAGAAGCTCGCAACAACTGCATACGCCCCATCATCTTCACTTGCCGAAACGAACGACTCACCCTTGAGCTCTTCTACGGTGACGATGAAGTCACGATCAAGCAAGCCACCCTTTGCAAGTCGCAGGCGAGTTCCTCCCTCAATTTGCTCCACATCAACTTGATGACTCGGGCAGGCAATATTGCCTTGAGCCATTTGACCAAGGATGTCGAGGGTGGCTGTGAATGGGTACCTGTTCACGTTGTTGAGGAACCGTGTTTACATCGGAGAAATGGTTCATAAGGGGGTTGCGTACCCAGGACAACATCGCGCAATAGTTGATCGCCAACTGTGGGATCAGGTCGCCGCCATCGTCGACCAAAGAAAGCGCGGGAGCTACGAAAGATACAGCTCTAATCGATTTCTGCTTACGGGGATCTTGTACGCGCCGGACGGACAAAGAATGCTTCCAACGCAAAGCCGCAAGAAAAATGGCCGCATGTACAGGTACTACGTCCCGTACTTGGAAAAGAGGCAGCGGGCTGGAGCCACAGCAGTGGAAGGCATGGAATCCTTTGGGCATATCCCCGCAGCCGAGATCGAGAATCATGTGCTGAAAATGATTTTGGACGTGCTGCGAGATCCTCGCGTCGTGATTGGTGCATTCAAGGTTGTAGAGGGATTCAGCGAATCTCTCAAATTGGATGAGCCCACGTTCATTCTGGCAATGCGCGAGATTGAGGCAGTCTGGTCAAAACTTTTTCCTGCAGAGCAAAACTTGATAGCTCAAAAGCTTCTTGATCGTGTTCAGCTCCTACCGCACGGAATTGAGGTGACGTGGAATGAAGAGGTCATTTCAGCATTTAAAAATCAGTACGAAGAACACCCCTTCGTTTCCGAGGACTTGGAGCACACTCGGCAAAAAAATAGAGTCCCAAATGTATTGGAGGCTGCATGAGCAACCGTGATTACAAGAGCAAACTGCTGATCGAAGAAAACGGCGAAAAACGTGAATACGTAAATGCTGGCCGAGTGGTGACCTTTGTGCCTTTAACGATAAAAAAGAAGCACACCAGCAAAGTTCTCGTCCCGCCAGCAGGGGTAAGACGTGAGGGTTCGAAGACGTCGATCGATTACGCAATGTTGAAAACGCTTGGAAAGGCGTTTTATTGGCAAAAACTCATCGATGAAGGCGAGTACGACAGCGGAAACGCGCTGGCGAAGGAGCTAAAGCTTGAGCCTGGTTGGGTGGCAGAAGTGCTGCGAATGACCCGGCTAGCTCCCGAGATTGTGGAATCGATTCTAAATGGATCGCAGCCAGTCACGTTGAATCTGCATCAGATCAGAGGTCGGGACTGTGAAATACCTGTGATCTGGAGCGATCAAAAGGAACAATTGGGATATGCGTAGCTAGAGCAGCTCAGAAAAGTCATCAATCTTCAGATCACTGCATCCATTTAGCATGTCGGAAGCTAGCTCTCGCTTTTTGCTGAGAAGCGCATCCAGGCGGACGTCAAAGCTGGGGAATTTCGGGCTAACCACACCAGGGTAGTACACCTGGACAGTTCGAGTCTGACCAATTCGGTAGGCTCTGGCCGTTGCTTGATCTTCTTTGGCTGGGTTCCATGTCCGTGTGAAATGAATGACGTGATTTGCCGCCTGAATGTTCACCCCGAAACCCACGGCCAATGGCGAGAGGATGATGACGTTGAAGCCATTTTTCCTCTGGAATGCGTCGATCAACTGTTGGCGATTTTCATTTGCACGAGGATCCGCCGAAGTGTCTCCGTTGACGATTGACGGTGCAAAACCAAAGATGGCCGCAATCACACGTTGAAGTATTAGCTGAAGCTCTCGGAACTCACAAAAGATGATTGCTTTGTGATTCCCGCTCTGGTCTGCACCAAGCTCCTTGAGTAGATTGATCAGCCATCCCATCTTGGGTGATTCGCTAAGTAAGCGATCGATCGACACGCTGCTTGTATTGGGTTCGGCGTGTCCATGGGGATCTGAGCATATTTTTCGAATGGCTTGTAAAGCCTGAAGTTGAGCAGACGGATTGACCTGTCGCTGCTCGTGAAGATTGGCTAATGCGCGCTCATAGAGTCGATGCTGATACTCTGACATCGCTAAAAGCTTGCAGGCCTGGTCTTCTTTTGGGGCGGGTAGATCTTTGGCAACGTCAGTTTTCTTTCGATGCAGTATCTGCGGGCGTATCAACTCGCGAAGTTCTTCAACTTTAAGTTGTTGCTCGTGTGTTTTTGCTTCGATGGGCTGCCTGTATGTTCTCGAGAAGAAATTGAGTGCGCCGAGCATCCCCGGTTGAACAAAGTCAAATAGACACCAGAGATCTGCCAATGTGTTCTCAACAGGCGTGCCGGTGCAAGCGATGCGAAATCGGACCTTCTGTTTTTTTGCGGAGCGGGTAACTAAAGCTGCAGGCGTTTTAATCTTCTGCGCTTCATCACAGACCATGACTGACCAAGGTTGGCTGGCAAGAGCGAACTCAAGGTCGCGCATCGTCTCATACGTGGTCAGCACCAGCTTGTTGTTGTCGGGGGAGGTATGCCACACACCCATGTACTTCCTGCCGTTTTTGCGATTTGGTAGAGCGCCTCACTTTTCGACCATAACCAGCGCATGCACAGATTCGTCGGTGTCGAAAAACGGCT
>Ga0114984_1000932_pt1 | contig 11138 bp, 8 predicted proteins | sample Shrwel1BS1Day1_FD_96987 | JGI IMG/M metagenome (GOLD analysis project Ga0114984, IMG submission 96987) | Subsurface microbial communities from deep shales in Ohio, USA - Utica-3 well 1 S-1-Day1 | ecosystem: Environmental > Aquatic > Deep subsurface > Shale gas/oil reservoir > Produced water/Flow... | reverse complement strand
GAAGCCACACTCAAAAAAACCCTTCTCATCCATGTGAAGCTGGCTTTTCAACCCACCCACCAACGGCAACCCAATTTTTCGGAAGTGGCACACTGGGCATCACGGCAGGGATTCAGGTTCTATACTTTCCAAAACGAAAAAAAAAGGACGCCTATCCCAGATAAAATCATCTATAGCAATCCTCACAAAGATGAACTTATAAATGCAACGGCATTATTTATACCCAATCACGACACTCTAAAAAAACTAACAAAAAACCAATTGCGAAAACTGGCGTTCATTGCAGACAATGCTTGCAAGCTCAGTGGTCTAAGCTATGAGATTCTAGAAATATGCAACGAAGGCGAAATCTATATCGGCCAAAAAAATAATAAAATAATAAAAAGAAACATCCCCAAAAAACCACAAAAAACAATCAAAGAAATAATAAAAAATTTAAAAAATACCGCGCTAAAAAAACTCAACCCCAACCATGACCTACCTTCAAAACTGGTCGTATCGCTTACTTCATACAAAGACCGATTCCCTAACCTTGAATTAACAATCAGGAGTCTGTTGGAGCAAAAAACACATCCTGACAAAATAATACTTTGGATATCAGAAGAAGAAAAGTTGTTATTGCCAGATGAAGTAAGATCTTTGGAAAACTTTGGGTTAGAAATTAGATTCTGTGACGACATAAAGTCATACAAAAAGATTATCCCAACATTATTGTTGCATCCCGATTATTACATCGTAACGGCAGATGATGACTTGTATTATGACCCAAGTTGGCTAGGCGCTTTAATAGAGGGCTGGAAAATACACAAACAAGTTATATGCCACAGGGCCCATAAAATATTATTGGATTCAAAAGGCTATCCAGTACCCTACAAGAACTGGGACTGGCAAGCCAACAACAATAGCGAGCCTGATGGCTTGTTATTTCCGACATCAGGGGCTGGCACGCTTTATCCTCCAGGAACATTTAACAACGAAGTATTCAACAAAGACAATTTTATGTCTATTTGTGATGGCACAGATGACATTTGGCTATATTGGATGATGTGCCTGAATGGAAAAAAGGCTGTCTTAACAAATCACCCGTTCAGAATTACAGAGTGGCCTCATGAACAAGCCAACCCTCTATGGCACGAAAACCTATTAAAAGGAAAGAATGATAAAAATATTAAACTAATGATAAAATATTATGGGCTTCCGTGGAAAAAAACCGATAAAAAAAGCCACGCCGGAAATAACATAGTCCAGTTCTATTACTCCCAAAATAACATAAAATTCTACCTTCCGAACAAAAAAGACCACATACAAAAAATTATTAGAGAAACAAAATCTTTTTATGAAATAGAAATGCTTAATGATATTAAATCACGGGCAAAGCCAGGGATGAGCTTCTTAGATATTGGCTCAAACATAGGAAACCACAGTATATTTTTTGCAAAAATATGTAAAGCAAAAAAAGTTTTCGCTTTCGAACCACAAAAAGAAGTTTTTCGTATTTTACTTAAAAACATAAAGATAAATAAATCAGAAAATATAATTCATGCTTTTAATTTGGCAATCGGGGATAGCAATTACAAAACAAAAGCAAAAAAAATAAACCCCGATAACCTTGGGGCAACAGCAATATCAAACGAAAAATTTATTGATGGGGATATAAGTGTAGTCACGCTCTGTTCGATCATCCCAGAGAACACAAAGATCGATATAATAAAAGTAGATGTCGAGGGCATGGAAATTAAAGTCCTAAAAGGCTCGCTACCCATAATAGAAAGAGACAACCCTATAATATATGCCGAAGCATCCACGGAAAGAGAATTTTCTGAATTAAAGGAATTCTTGAGGTATTACCACTACAAACCTACTTGCAGATTTAATGCAACACCAACATACTTATTTGAACCTGAAAAATAAAAAAGATAGTTGCATCGATAGTAGATCATTGCCCGGCAGGATGACAGAATGGAGGCCCACATTCCAACCAACAACGGCGGCATCAGATGGACAAAATAACCGAGCTTTCCTTGCAACTGCTGCAAACCACCCAGGCGATGTACGACAGCATCGAGGCCGGCGAGCTGTTGCCGCTGGAGACGTTGCAGCAGCAGCGGGCCGAGCTGGTGGCGCAGTTGGATACCGAGAGCCAACAGCCCCACCCGCGTGATGTGCTGGCGGCTTGCCGCGATTTGATCGAGCAGTCCCAGGCGCTGGAGGGCCGGATCGCCACCCTGCTGGAACAGAAACGGGAGGAGCTGGCGGAGGAGTTTGGCAAGCTCAAGCGGGGCCAGCAGGCCAGCAAAACGTATGATCGCTTCAGCTGACCGGTGGGGCTGTTCAGGCAACCCGATTGTCGACGGGGCGTGCCGTTGCGAGGAGGGATTGACGGTGTCTGTCGAGGTGGTTGGAACCTGATAGATGCCGTATAGAGCGACGAACCAGGGATAGCGTCTTTTGCGTATATGATCATCAAGGATGCGACAATTGCTGCCTTGTCACAGGTAGTTGAACAGGCTCATGTTGCGGATCTGGTTGAAACTTTGATAGGCCGCCTCCAGCACGGTTTGCTGAAGGGAGAAGCGGCTGACGGCTTCGCTGTAGTCCAGATCTTCGAATGAGGAGAGGGTTTCTTTGGTGAACAGCTGGTAGTCGGTATTGACCGATTCCTGCTGTTCCAGCGCGTTCAGGCGGGCGCCGAGTGATGTGCGCGCCTGGATGTTGCTCTCTTCCGCCTGTTTGATCATATCCAGGGTGTCGGCGATCAGGGTTTTGAAGCTCTCTTTCTGCACCGGGTTGTTCAAATCGAGGGTGCGCAGCCCTTCGCTCAGCTCGGCCGCCACGTTGAGCGGGTTGGTCCGTTCCGGTCGGGCGCCCACGGTGGCGGTGAAGTCGACGGCCGGATCGGTCGGCAGGTTGCCGACTCTCACCGTCATGCCGCCATAGGTGACCTCATCTGCGCCGGCGACGATCAGCGGCGGCGTTGCGCCATTATCGGGGGGCACGGCGTCCCCCAGGGCGTTGGTGACGGTCAGCTGGTTCTCGACGGGGGGGCCGGCTGTGTAGCTAAAGGTGAAGTTGTAGGGCAGCTTGCCCGCGTCCACTTCGGTTTTGAACAGCGTCGGGTCGGCCAGTTTCACCAGGGTGATGGCGCCATCCGGGTTGTTGGTGACCACCGGGCGTTCCGGGCCTTCGATCTGTTCAAACAGCTCCAGGCCGGTGTCGGTGGTGGCGATGTGGTTGTCGGGGCCGATCTGAATCATGCGGCGGCCATCGTCGCCCTTGAACTGGTAACGGCGGGTGGTCTGGTCGTATTCGTAGGTTTTCTGTTCGCCCTGATAGCCGGAGAAGAGATACTCGCCCTGCACATCCTTGGTGTTCATCAGGCCGAGCATCTGTTTGGTCATCTCCTCCACCTCGGTGGCCAGGGTCTGCCGGTCGGCGGCCGAGAGGACGGTGCTGCCGGCCTGGATGGTGATCTCACGCAGGCGCATGTTGATGTTGTTGAGCTGATCGAGGGCGATCTCCTCCTGTTCCAACCGGCGGCGTGTCACATCGATGTTGCCCTGGAACTGCTCGTTACGGGCCACCTCTTTTTTCAGTTTGATGATCTGGGCCGAGGCCAGCGGGTCGTCCGAGGGCTGCAGAACGCGCTTGCCGGTGGCGATCTGCTGCTGGGTGCGGAACAGCTCGTTGTTGGCCTTGCTGAGGTTATCCACGTTGTTGGTGAATATCTGCGCGGTGGAGATACGCATGGTGATGACTCCCGTTTATACCGCTGCAATCAGCGCATCAAAGATGGTTTGCGAGGCCCGGATCACCTGTGCCGATGCCTGATACGCCTGCTGAAACTGAATCAGTTTGGCCGCCTCTTCATCCAGGTTGACACCGCTGAGGCTGGAGCGCGCTTGCAGGTTGGAGTCCAGCAGCGATTTGCTGGCCTGGGCGTTGATCTGGGCCACGGCGGTCTGGCTGCCCACCTTTTCGATCAGCTGGCCGTAACGGTCCTGGTAGGAGGCGTTGTCGACCATTTTGGCAAACTGCAGGTCTGACATGGCCAGGGCGTTGCGGTTGTCGGATACGCCGTTGCGGTTGAACACCACGTTGAAGCTGTCGCCCGCTTTGGGGGTGTTTTCCACCACCACCTGGTAACCGTAGCCGGTGGGCAGCGCCAGCGGTTGGCCGGGCTGGTAGGGGGTGGCCTCTATCGGGGTCGTGGCCGGGTCGCTGAGATCGATCTCGACCGGCGCCGCCGGGTCGGAGAGATCATACACCCGGTAGGTCAGCTGAGCGGCGCTGTCTTCACTGAACTCGATCCGCAGCGGTGGATCGAGGCTGTCGCCGGCGAGCACGCTTTCCAGACTGGCGCGGTTGGTGGCGGTGACGGTGGCGCTGCCGGTTCCCTGGTTGTCGGCGTCGGCTTCGACGCGCAAAGGCGCCGCCAGCGCCAGATCGCGCGGGTCTTTCAGCACCATGCCGATATCGGCAGCGGCGCTGCGCGCCGGGCGGATCAGGTACTGGTCACCGGCGCTGAAGGGGACGCCGTTGGTGCTCATCTCCAGCTTGAAACCATCTATCTGCAACTGCAAGGTGCCATCGCGGATCTCATACTCACCGTTCTGATCCACCTGGGGTACCACTTGAGGGGGGGTGTAGGCGGTTGGGTCTGTGTTCTGGTAGGTGAGTTGTGACGATTCCCAGCGCTTGCCATCGCTGGCGCGAATCAGGGTGAAGCTTTCGCCGTCTCCGCCAATGACCAGTTTATACTCGCTGGCCTTGAGCTGGTCGGTATCTTCGATTCTGACGCGGGCGTCCACGTTGGTGACGTTGCGGCCATCGCTCAGCACGCGGTTCTGCATCGCTGCCGGGCTGTTGATGTCGGTGAACAGCAGCCCGCCCAGCTCACCGTCCAGGTCGATACCCAGCTGGTGCTGGCTGTTCATGCTGTCGGCGAACGCCAGGGTGATGATTCCGACCTGGTCGCGGGCCTGGTCGAGCACGTTTTCCCGGTAGTCGAGCAGGCCGCCGATCTGGCCGCCGCTCATCTGGGCGGTAACATCGTGCAGGTTGTTGGCGATGCGCAGGGAGAGGTTGACGCGACCGGGGTCGGCTTCATCCCCCTTGGCGACCAGCTCATTGGCCTCCCGCCCGATCACCAGCGGCTCGCCCTTGCCGATGTAGACGCTGATTTCGGAGGTTTTGCTGTTCTCGATGGTGGTGAAGTTGACGAATTCGGCCAGCTGATCCAGCTTCAGGTCGCGCTGGTCCAGCAGTTCGTTGACCTCTTTGCCGCCGGCGGCGGCCAGGCGCAGCTTGTCGTTCAGCTGCGCTATGTCGCTCGCGATGGCGTTCACCTGTTCGGCGGCGCTCGTCAGCCGGCCGTTGAGGCTCTCGTTCTGGCGTGTCAGGGTGGCGTCCAGGCCGTTCATGCGGCGCACCAGGGCATCGGCCTCGGCCACGAAAAGCTCACGGTTGGGCAGGCTCATCGGGTCGTCGACCGCCGTTTGCAGCGCCCCGAAATAGTTGTCCATCGCGTTCGACAGGCTGGTGGCGTCGGAGGCCAGCAGGTTGTCGAGCTCGTTGGCGTAGGTGCTGAAGATGTCGGCGTTGTTGTAGGAGGCGGTGTCCGACCAGATCTGGCTGTTGAGGAACTGGTCCGCCACACGGCTGATGTCGTAGACCTCGACGCCATTGAGGTTTTCGTGGGAGGCAAACTCGGGGCGCTGACGGCTGTAGCCGGCGGTGTTGACGTTGGCGACATTTTGCCCGGTTACCGACAGGGCGGTCTGGTTGGAGCGCAACCCCTGGATGCCCAGGTTCAACAAACCGTAACTCATGATCGTTCCTCCGCTGGTCTACCCGATTGCAGGCCAGGCTCCTGTGTTATCGGCCCCGGTTCAGCCTTCTTGAGCACCACGGCTCAGCCCCGCCAGCAGGTCGCCGGTGAAAATGCGTTCGATCTTGTCGGCGTACTCCGGGTCGGTGGCGTAGCCGGCGTTGTGCAGCTCGCGCACGAAGCGGGTCGGGTCGGCGCCCTGCTCCAGCGCCTGTTGATAGCGTGGGTTGCTGCGCAGAAAATCCACATAGTCGGCGAAGCTGTCGGCATAGCTGTCATAGGCCCGAAAGCGAGCCTGCTCCTTCTCGGCCACGCCGCCACGATACTCCACCGTCTGGACCTGTACCGTGTCCCCCTGCCAGCCGGGCTGGGCCTTGATATTGAACAGGTTACGACTGCCCTGGCCGCTGGTTACATCACGGCTGATGAACTTGCCCCAACCGGTTTCCAGTGCGGCCTGGGCCAGCAGCACGCCGGGGTCGACCCCCAGCTCCCGGCCCGCCTGCTCGGCCAGCGGCCACAGCTGCTCGATGAACTGGGCGGGGGTGTCGAAGCGATCGGGCCGGGTTTCCGGCGCGACGGAGGCGGCGCGGCGCCCGGCCTGGGCCTGAACGACCGCCTCTCCGGCTGGCGGCTGGGCGGCCTGTTCTGGCGTGGTGGCCTGTGGCGGCTCGGCGGCGCCGGCCGAGGGGGCACGGTAGCCCACTCCCGCCGGGGTGGGCAGCGGCCCGCCGCCGAAGGCGCGCGTCAGCATCTGTTCGGTGATCGAGGGTGGCGCGTCGTCGTGCTCATCCTGACCCGGCGCCAGCGTGGGGGCGGGCTGGCGGCTCAACTGCTGGACGATGATGTCGGCCAGCCCGATGCTGCCCTTTTTGGATAGATCCAGGGTCAGCTGCTGGTCGAACATCTCCTGATAGAACTTCACGTCACCGGAGTTGAACGGGCTGTCGGTGGCCAGTACGTTACTGGCCTGGCGCATGCTCTTGAGCATCATGTTCATGAACAGCTGCTCGAAATCCTGCGCCACGCTCGCCAGCGCGCCCTGCTGATCGGTCTGAGCCTGCGCCTTGAGTTTGTTGAGCTGGTTCAGATCGGTATAAACCGCCGCCGGGGCGGCGGGTTTGGGGCCGTTGATCGCCATCTCAGATCACCACCAGCTCGGCCTGTAGCGCGCCCGATTGTTTCAGCGCCTCCAGAATTGCCATCAGATCGCCCGGGGCGGCGCCGACCTGATTGACCGCCTCGACGATGTCACTGAGGGTCGCGCCGGGGGCGAACTCGAACATGCGCCCGGAACCCGCGTCGATCTCGATCTGGCTGCGCGGTGCCACCACGGTGTTGCCGCCGCCGAGTACGTTGGGCTGGGTCACATCCAGATTTTCCGTGATCGAAACGGTCAGCCCGCCGTGGGTGATCGCCACCGGCGATACCCGCACATGCTGGCCGATGATGATGGTGCCGGTGCGGGAGTTGATCACCACTTTGGCGGTTTCTTCGCCGGGCTCCACTTCGAGGTTCTCCAGCACCGAGAGGAAGGCAACGCGCTGGGAAGGCTCGCGCGGGGCGCGCACCCGGATGGAGGCGGCATCCAGCGCCTGGGCGATCTCTGGCCCCAGCAGGCTGTTGATCTGCTCCGCCACCCGGCGGGCGGTGGTGAAATCCGGGTGGTTCAGGTTGAACATCAGGCTATCCCCCTGGCTGAAGGCGTTGGGCACGGTCCGCTCCACGCTGGCTCCGTTGGGGATCCGCCCCACACTGGGCACGTTCACCGACAGGCGCGAGCCATCATTACCCATGGCGCCGAAGCCGGACACCACCAGGTTGCCCTGGGCGATGGCGTAGACGTTGCCATCGGCCCCTTTCAGCGGCGCCATCAGCAGGCTGCCGCCACGGAGGCTTTTGGCGTCACCGATGGTGGATACGGTGACATCGATCGTCTGGCCCGGCTTGGCAAACGGGGGCAGGTCCGCATGGATCGCCACCGCGGCGATGTTCTTCGATTTGGGGTCGATATTGGGCGGAATGGCCACGCCAAAGTTGTTCAGCATGTTGCGGAACGTCTGCGAGGTGAAGTTGGTCTTGTCGCCGGTGCCATCCAGCCCCACCACCAGGCCGTAGCCCACCAGCTGGTTGGTACGCACCCCGGCCACGCTGGTGATATCTTTCAGCCGCTGCTGGGCGTGGGCCAGCGGCGCTGCCAGCAGGGCCGGGAGCAGACTCAGGAGCAGTCCAAGTCGAAGCCGTTTATACATGATCTTCTCCTCGCAAGGGGGTCAAAACGGCCACAGCGGGCTGATGAAAAATCGTGCCAGCCAGCCCATGACGTTGGCATCATGGGTGGCGCCGTTGCCGCTGTAGGCGATGCGCGCGTCCGCCAGCCGGGTGGATTCGACGCTGTTGTCGGGGCCGATATCCTGCTTGCGCACCAGCCCGCTGATGCGGATATATTCATCCCCCTGGTTCAGGGTCAGCCACTTCTCGCCGCGCACCAGCAGATTGCCGTTGGGCAGTACCTGATGCACGGTGACGGTGATGTTACCGCTGAGGCTGTTGCTCATGTCGGAATCGCCCTGGCTGTCGAAGGCGGTATCGGTGCTGGCCGAGGCGCTGAGGGGATTGCCCAGCACCGACAGCTCCCGCCCCAGCACCGTGGGGGCGCCGAACGACATGTCGTTGGTTTTGTCCACCGTGGTGGAGGCGCTTTTGGAGGACTGGGTGCTTTCGGTCAACACCACGGTGAGGATATCCCCGACCCGATAGGCGCGCCCATCGCTGTACAGATCGAGACCGGCGTTCGCCTGATAGATGGCGCCGTTGACCGGTTTGGGCGGCTCCATCTCTGCTGGCTGCACCGGGGCGTAGTAGGGGTTATCCGGTTTCGGGGGCTTGTTGACACAGCCGCTCAGCAGAATCAGGCCGGCCAGTGGCAACAGTCGCATCAGCTTGGACATGGTCATACCTCACGTTGCGTGCTCATTAGAGCTGCTGACTGACATAGGAGAGCATCTCATCGGCGGTCGAGATCACCTTGGAGTTCATCTCGTAGGCGCGCTGGGTGGTGATCATGTTCACCAGCTCCTCGACCGCGTTGACATTGGAGCTTTCCAGCATCCCCTGCTTGATGATGCCGAGTCCATCTTCACCGGCGATGCCAACGATGGGAGCACCACTGGCGGCGGTTTCGATATACAGGTTCTGACCCACCGCCTGCAGCCCCTGCGGGTTGACGAAATCGGCCAGCTCCAGCTGCCCCAGCTCCTGCGGTTCGGGGTCGCCCGCCACGGTCACATTGACGGTGCCATCGGTGGCCACCGAGAAGTTGGTCACCTCATCCGGCAGGGTGATGGCCGGCTCGATCAGATACCCCTCGGCGGTCACCAGCCGGCCCTCGCCGTCGAGGTGGAGCTCGCCGTTGCGGGTGTAGGCGATATCACCATTGGGCTGGGTGACCTGTAAAAACCCCCGGCCATTGATCGCCACATCGAAGGGTTGGTCGGTGATCTGCATATCGCCGGTGGTGAACAGCTTCTGGGTGCTGACGGTGCGCACTCCGCTACCCAACTGCAGGCCAGAGGGCAGCATGGAATCCTCACCGGTGGCGGCACCGGGCTGGCGGCGGATCTGATAGAGCAGATCCTCGAACTCCAGCCGATCCTTCTTGAAGCCAACGGTGCTGACGTTGGCCAGGTTGTTGGAGATCACCTTGAGCTGAGTATCCTGGGCACTCAGACCGGTTTTGGCGACGTGTAATGCACCGTGCATGGGTCATTCTCCTCACTATCAGCTCAATGAAAGCACTTGCGCCGCGGAGGAGGACAACTCTTCCGCCGTTTTCATCATTTTGATCTGCATCTCGAACTGCCGTTGCAGGCTGATCATGGCGGTCAGCTCCGCCACCGCATTCACGTTGCTGGCCTCGAGATAGCCGGCACGTACCTGCACATTGGGGTTGGCGGCCAGCGGCACGTCGTTGTCGGTGTGCATGAAGCCGTCACGCCCCTTGAAGAGCTGGCCGTTCTCCGGCTGAACCAGCTTGAGCTGGTCTATCTGGGCCACTTCGACCGCGTTTTCACCGACAGGACGGATGGTGATGGTGCCATCGTTGCCGATGGTGAGGCTCTGCGCCGGCGGAATGACGATGGGGGCGCCACCCGCCCCCAGCACCGGCAAACCACTGCCCGTGACCAACTGGTTGGCGGCATCGACCTGCAGGGAGCCGTTGCGGGTATAGACTTCGTTGCCATCGGGCCCCTGAACGGCAAGCCAGCCGTCCCCGGCGATGGCCACATCCAGATCGCGCCCGGTCTGCATCAGCGTGCCGCTCTCCAGATTTGTGCCGGGGCGCTCGCTCATGGCGTAAACCCGCGACTCAAAACCGTCGCCCAGCACCCGCATGGCGCGAGCCTGCTCGAAATCGCTCTTGAACCCGGTGGTGGTGGCGTTGGCCAGGTTGTTGGCATGGGCCTGCTGCGCGTACATGTTCTCCCGCGCGCCGGTCATGGCGACATATAACACTTTGTCCATCGGTTGCTCCGGTAAATCGTTGCCGCTTTGGCGGGCGTCACTATCAATAAAGCAAACTGTGTGCCATAAAAAAGAGAGCCGGGCGTCGGCCCGGCTGGAAGTGACGCCACGGGAGCGGTCAGATCTGCAGAATGGTCTGCGTGATCGCGTTCATGGTCTCGAGCGTCTTGGAGTTGGCCTGGTAGTTGCGCTGGCCTTCGATCAGCTTGACCAGCTCCTCCGAGAGGTCCACGTTGGAGGCTTCCAGCGCCGCTGAGCGCAGGGTACCGTTCAGCCCCGTTCCGGGCGGGTTGACGATCGCGTCGCCCGAATCCAGCGTCGCGATCCACTCGGTATCCCCGCTCGGTTGCAACCCGGCCTGGTTCTCAAAGGTTGCCAGCGCCACCACGCCCAGCGCCTGGTTCTGACCGTTACTGAACGAGGCGATCATCTCCCCGGCGCCCGAAAACGTGACCCCGATCAGATCCCCCTTGGTGTAACCATCCTGCTGCGAAGCCTTCACGATGGAGGAGGAGGCGAACTGGGTGGCGCCGGTCAGGTCGAGACTGATCTTGGTCAGGTCGTAGGCCGGGTCCGCCCCCTTGATGGTGATGGCGGGCACCTGAGCATTGGCGGTGAAAGTCTGGCCGTTGATCTCCCGCAACAGACCATTGGTTGGGTTGAACCGGATCAGGATCGGGCCCGGCTCGGTCAGCGTTCCCTCCCCCGGGTCCTGTGCCTTGCCGATATCCAGCAACTCCTCATTGTTGAGATAGGCGTACATGCGGTAGTAGCCCATGAAGGAGTT
>Ga0114984_1000929_pt1 | contig 11147 bp, 8 predicted proteins | sample Shrwel1BS1Day1_FD_96987 | JGI IMG/M metagenome (GOLD analysis project Ga0114984, IMG submission 96987) | Subsurface microbial communities from deep shales in Ohio, USA - Utica-3 well 1 S-1-Day1 | ecosystem: Environmental > Aquatic > Deep subsurface > Shale gas/oil reservoir > Produced water/Flow... | reverse complement strand
GTTCACGCGGGGGTGGGTGATCATCCATTTGGGGATGTCGGGCAGCCTGCGGCTCTTGCCGCGGGGCACGGAGCCCGGCAAGCACGACCATCTGGATCTCCTGTTCGCGTCGGGCCAGCTGCTGCGGTTGACCGATCCGCGCCGCTTTGGAGCTGTGCTGTGGCAGGAAAACGGCACCCAACACAGCCTGCTGGCCCAGCTGGGGCCGGAGCCGTTGAGCGAGGCGTTCAACCCCGAGTATTTGCAGGCTGCCTGCAAAGGACGGCGCACGGCGATCAAGACGCTGATCATGAATGCGCGGGTGGTGGTGGGGATCGGCAACATATACGCCAATGAGGCGCTGTATCGTGCCGGTATCGACCCCCGCCGGGCGGCCGGGCGCATCGCCGCCGGTCGGCTTGCGCTTTTGGTCGAGGCGATCAAGAGCGTACTCGCAGCCGCCATCGAGCAGGGCGGCACCACCTTGCGCGACTTTGTGGGCGGTGATGGCAAGCCCGGTTACTTCAAGCAGCAACTGGATGTGTATGGCCGCGGCGGCCAACCCTGTCAGGGCTGTGGCGAGCCACTTTCCGAAATAAGAGTGGGGCAGCGTAGTACGGTGTACTGCCCTCGCTGTCAGCGATAAGGAGCCCGAAAAACCGATGAATAGCTACTCTCCCCACCCCGTCGACCCGCAACGGGTCGAACTGCGCCGCAAACTGGGTATCGAGTCCTGTCTGCAGCGGCGCCGCTGCGTTCGGATCGGTTCGCTGCCACTGCATACCGAGTTGTACTCCACCGATGACCCGCAGGCGCCACTGCTGCTGTTCCTCCCCGGCATCGGCACCTATTGCGAACTCTATGCCGAGTTGCTCGCCGATCTTTCCGCCCGGGGGTTCAACGTGGTTGGCGTCGATCCGCGCGGGCACGGCTATTCCGGGGGGGAGCGAGGTCTGTACACGGTGGATCAGGTCTGCACCGACCTGGCCGAGATCATCGACCACTACCGGCAGAGCTTTGGTGGTCCCATCTACCTCTACGGCTACTCCATCGGCGCACTGCTGGGGCTGGCCTGCGCCGAGCAGGATAGTCGCATCGAAAAACTGGTTTGCGGCACTTTGCTGGTGCCTGAAATAGCCCCCGATATGATGCACCAGCTCGGCTGGTCATGGATCTGGAGCAGTGCTCTGCTGCTGCCCGATATCAAGCTACCCATGAAAAATCTGATCGACTACGATCGCCTGCTGGCCGGCCACCCGGCCGGTGATGAGATCAACCAGGATCCCCTGGTCGTGTTCGATTACCCGCTGCGTACCCTCTCCAGCCTGTTTACCCATCGTGTCGGCAGCCTGGCCCGCCGCTACGATTTCAAGGGAGTGATCATCCACGGCAGTGAAGATGAGGTGCTGCCACTGAGCTATTCCGAGCGGGTGCGGGAGTGGTTGCAGCACCCATTCGAGCTGATCGTGGTGGAGGGGGAAGGACACATGCTGCCCTGGGACAATCCGGCGCGGCTCACCGAGCTGATCGCTGAGTGGTTGCGGGCGTGATCCCGGTGTCATCAAAATTTCAATCCCGTGTAACGCACCTGTCGTTGCCCTGAGCAGAAAATGACCACCTGAGAGCCAAATTGGAGGTGGTCGCCATGAACGGTCTGCAAAAGTTGAACGCCTTTGATACCCGAGCTTTCTTCTGGTGTAACGACTATAGCCAACACGCCCCGGTGAAGACCGGCAGCCGCTGGGTGTCGCGCCTTGGAGATGGTGGCCTCTATCTCCTGCTTGGGCTGACACTGGCGCTGTGGGAGCCGGAGGATGGGCCGGCGTTCCTGCAGGTGGGGCTGTTGGCCTACGCCATCGAGCTGCCGCTCTACTTTCTGCTGAAAAATACCATCCGACGTGACCGCCCCTGCCACCGTCTGGCGGGTTTCCGTGCGGCCATTGAGCCCTCGGACAAGTTCAGCTTTCCCTCTGGGCACACATCCGCCGCCTTTGTGTTCGCCATGTTGCTGTCACAATTCTACCCGGCGCTCATGGTGCCGGGTTTTATCCTCGCCCTGCTGATCGGCGCTGCCCGGGTGTTGTTGGGGGTACACTACCCCACCGATATCGCCGCCGGAGCCCTGCTGGGGGTGGTCTCCGCCCTGCTGGCGCTGGGTCTTTGGGAGTGGCTTTGATGCGGATTCTCTACGGCGTGCAGGCCACCGGCAATGGACATATCACCCGCGCCCGGGTGCTGCTGCCGGCGCTCCGGGCGGTTGGCATCGAGGTCGATCTGTTATTGAGTGGACGAGCGCCAGAGCAGCTGTTCAACATGGAGGGGTTCGGCCACTTCGCCACCCGGCGTGGTTTTACTTTCGCCACCTCCTCTGGGCGGGTCGATTGGCTGAAAACGGTGCTGCGTAGCCGTCCACAGGAGTTCTGGCGCGATTATCGCCGGTTGGACCTGAGTGGCTACGATCTGGTGCTGTGCGATTTCGAGCCGGTAACGGCCTGGGCTGCGCGCCGACAGGGAGTCCCCTCCCTGGGCGTTGCTCACCAGTACGCTTTTTTCCACCCCATTCCCGGCACCGGCTTCGCCCCCTGGCTGAAGCCGGCGCTGAAGCTGTTCGCGCCGGTGGATGCGGCGGTGGGCGTCCACTGGCACCACTTTGACGCCCCCATACTGCCGCCTCTGATCGCACCGGCCCCCTACCCGCTGACCGAGGAGCCGGACAAGATTCTGGTATATCTGCCCTTTGAATCGCTGGGCGAGGTGCTCCACTGGCTGGGAGCCTTTACGAGCCACCGTTTTCGCATCTACTGCGATATCGAAACGTTCCAGCAGCGGGGTCACCTCGAGCTGCTCCCCTACTCGCGGGATGGCTTTCAACGCGACCTGTGCAGTTGCGCTGGAGTGATCAGCAACGCCGGTTTTGGTCTGTGCAGCGAGGCGATCCAGGCGGGCAAGAAGCTGCTGGTGAAGCCGCTCCACAGCCAAGTGGAGCAGCGCTCCAACGCCGTCGTGCTGGAGCAGATGGGGCTGGCAACGATCCTCTCCAGGCTGGTGCGGGAACCGGTGGCGGCGTGGTTGGCTCAACCCGCCCGCCACCCCAGGCCCTGGCCCGATGTGGCCGGCGCACTGGCTCGCTGGATCGTCTCGGGCCGGGCGGAGCCGATCGAGAGCCTGGTACAGGCGCTTTGGGGGGAGGAGCCGGTGGGCGAGCGCCCGCCCGGTTGGGTCGGGCAGCGATGATCGGTTGGCCGCCGCTCGCCGCCGGAGAGTGGCGCGAGATACCCTCTCGCGGCCATATAAAGCGAAAGGAGCCGGCGATCCCTCATCCGGCTCCTTTCTCTGGCGTCCCTATCCCTGCCGCTGTAACAAGCGACTTTCCTGGTCTGTGCACTCCGTGCGTCCTGAACGGCTGCGTGGCCATCCTTGTGTTCGTTCCCTGAACAGGAGATCCACCCGACCCATTATCCCCGGCCAACAACGGCTGGCTATAGGAATTTTTCCTAATTTTGCCTGTCAGGCCATTTTTACCACTTCATCCACCAGCCGGTTGATGCCGGAGGCGGCCTCGGAGATGGAGCGGGCCAGCATGTAGGCCGGGGTGGAGACGACCCGCTTGTCGGGGTCGACCACGATCTGATCCACGCTACAGCTCGCATGTACCCCTCCCATGCGCTCGATGGCGCCGGCCACCTCGCTGTCGTTGCCGACGGTGCAGCGGATGCCGGGTCCGAGCAGCTTCGGGGTCAATGTGGGGGCGATGCAGATCAGGCCGACGGGCTTGCCGGCCGCATGGATGGCGCGGGCAAACTGGACCAGTTGCGGGATCACCGTGCAGTCGGCCCCCTTGATGGCAAAATCGCTCAGATTCTTGGCGGCGCCGAAGCCACCGGGAATGATCAGGGCGTCAAACTCCGCCGGGTCGGCCGTGGCCAGATCCTCGATCTCGCCGCGGGCCAACCGGGCGGCCTCGACCAGTACGTTGCGGCGCTCCCCCTGTGCCACCTCTCCGGTCAGGTGGTTGATCACATGCAGCTGCTCCACATTGGGGGCCAGACACTGATACTGGACACCGTTGTGCTCCAGGCGTAGAAGGGTGAGGACCGACTCGTAGATCTCGGAGCCGTCGAACACGCCACATCCTGATAGAACTACCGCGATTTTTTTCATGCCGTTAACTCCTTCGCTTGTCGTTACCGATATAATCGAACGGGTTGCAATGATCGCCCCACAGGGGTCATCTGTATCCACAGAGTACGTCAAGATGGGGCCGACACCAACCGGGTGATGGCGCACAACCCGCCCGGTCACCTGCCTGTCATCATCTTGTCGTTCAATATACGCGAAAAAAGGAACCGAGCCGTGGCGTTTACCAACAGTCAGCGTTTCTACCCCGAAACCCGCATGCGCCGGATGCGTGCGGATGATTTTTCCCGTCGCCTGATGCGCGAGCATCGCCTCACCACCGATGATCTGATCTATCCGGTATTCGTGCTGGAGGGGGAGAACCGAGTGGAGGCGGTCTCCTCGATGCCCGGCGTGGAGCGTTACAGTATCGACCTATTGGTGGAGAAAGCGCGCTACTGGCAGCAGCTGGGCATCCCGATGTTGGCGCTGTTTCCGGTGACGCCCGCCGAAGCCAAGAGCGAGCTTGCCGAGGAGGCCTACAACCGGGACGGGCTGGTGCAGCGGGCGGTGCGCGCGCTGAAGGCCGCGCTGCCGGAGCTGGGCATCATGACCGATGTGGCGCTGGACCCCTATACCACCCACGGGCAGGATGGCATCGTCGATGAGACCGGCTATGTGCTCAATGACCGCACGGTGGACACGCTGGTGCAGCAGGCGCTCTCCCATGCGGAAGCCGGAGCCGACGTGGTCGCCCCCAGCGACATGATGGATGGTCGTATCGGCGCGATCCGTGATGAGCTGGAAAGCCACGGGTTGGTCAACACCCGCATCATGGCCTACTCCGCTAAGTATGCGAGCGCTTACTATGGCCCCTTTCGTGAAGCGGTGGGTTCGGCGGCCAATCTGGGCAAGGGTGACAAGGCCAGCTATCAGATGGACCCGGCCAACAGCGACGAGGCGCTGCATGAAGTCGCGCTGGACCTGGCCGAGGGGGCCGACATGGTGATGGTGAAGCCGGGGATGCCCTACCTGGACATCGTTTACCGGGTGAAAACCGAATTGAAGGTGCCCACCTTTGCCTATCAGGTGAGCGGTGAGTATGCGCTGCAGATGGCGGCGTTTCAGAATGGTTGGCTCGAGGAGGAGGCGGTGGTCCTGGAAAGCCTGACCTGTTTCAAGCGTGCCGGAGCCGATGGCATTTTGACCTACTTCGCGGTCCGGGCGGCACAGCTGCTGCAGCGTTGAATCAACCAGAGACGCCGGGATGACACGGCAGCAAACCGGGAGAGAGTGAATGAGTGAGATCAGCCAGGATGTGACTGTACCCCTGGAACAAAGCGAGGCGACCGCCGCCCTGCTGGAGAGCCGGGAGATACTGCCCATCGTCGATCCGATCGAGAAGGTGCCGGTGGATCTGAAGACGCCGGAACTCTATATCAACCGTGAGTTGAGCCACCTGCAGTTCAACGTCCGGGTGCTGGAGCAGGCGCTGGATGAAAGCTATCCGCTACTGGAGCGGTTGATGTTTCTGCTGATCTTCTCCAGCAACCTGGATGAGTTTTTCGAGATCCGGGTGGCCGAGCAGCTGCGCCAGCTCAAGTATGGGCGCGAGGCGGTGGGGCCGGATGCGATGCCGCCGCAGAAGGTGCTCGATAAGATCGCCGAGATCTGTGCCATCAACATAGAGCGTCAGTACAAAATCCTGAACGAGATCATGTTCCCGGCGCTGGAAGCGGAGGGAATCCACTTCCACCGTCGGGGTGACTGGAACGCCGAGCAGCTGGCCTGGGTGCGGGATTACTTCGAGGAGAAAGTGGTACCGGTGATCAGCCCGATCGGGCTCGACCCCTCGCACCCCTTCCCGCGACTGGTGAACAAAAGCCTCAATTTCATCGTCGAGCTGGATGGCCGGGACGCCTTCGGTCGCGAGACCGGCATGGCGATCATCCCGGCACCGCGCTCCCTGCCGCGCTTGATCCGTCTGCCGGATGAGTTGTGTGAGAGCGGCGATAACCTGATCTTCCTATCATCGATCATCCACGAGTTTGCCGAGGAGCTGTTCCCGGGGATGAAGGTGGATGGCTGTTATCAGTTCCGCATCACCCGCAACGCCGACCTCAGCTTCGACTTTGAAGAGATAGAGGATCTGGCTCGAGCCCTGCGCGGTGAGCTGCACTCGCGTAAATTTGGTGACGCGGTGCGGCTCGAGGTGGACAGCCGCACGCCGGAAAACCTGATCAGCTTCCTGCAGGCGGAGTTCAACCTGCCCAGCAGCCATGTATACCGCGTCAACGGTCCGGTCAATCTGACCCGGCTGATGGCGGTGCGGGATCTGGTGAATCGTCCCGATCTGCTCTGGAAACCGTTTACGCCGAGTTTACCCAACAGGCTGAAAAACAACGAAGATATCTTCAGCGTACTGCGCAAGGGCGATCAGTTGCTGTTACACCCGTTCCAGTCCTTTACCCCGGTGGTGGATCTGCTGCGGCAGGCGGCCAAGGACAACGACGTGATCGCGATCAAGCAGACGCTCTACCGCACCGGAGTGAAGTCCGACATCGTCAATGCGCTGGTGGAAGCGGCGCGTAACGGCAAGGAGGTCACCGTTGTGATCGAGCTGCGGGCGCGCTTCGACGAGGAGAGTAACCTGCAACTGGCCGGTCGATTGCAGGAAGCGGGCTGTCTGGTGGTGTATGGGGTGGTCGGCTACAAGACCCATGCCAAGATGATGCTGATCGTGCGCCGTGAGGGGAGCGAGCTGGTGCGCTACTGTCACCTAGGCACCGGCAACTACCATTCGGGTACCGCCCGGCTCTACACCGACTACAGCTACATGACTTCCGACAACGAGGTGGGGGAGGATGTACACAAGATTTTTCAGCAACTGACCGGCATGGGCAAGATTCAGAAACTGCAAAAGCTCTACAACGCGCCATTCACGCTGCATGGCAAAATGCTGGAACTGATCCAGAACGAGATCCGCAATGTCAAGGCGGGCAAGCAGGGCTATATCATCGTCAAGGTAAACGGCCTGACCGAGCCCAAACTGATTCGCGCACTGTATGAGGCCTCCCAGGCCGGCGTGCAGATCGATCTGATCGTGCGCGGCATGTGTCGCCTGCGGCCGGGGCTCGAGGGGATCTCCGAGAATATCCGGGTGCGCTCCATCATCGGTCGCTTCCTGGAACACTCCCGCATCTACTGGTTTGCCAATGGCGGTGGCAAGCCGGTGGTGATCGGCTCGAGCGCCGACTGGATGGAGCGCAACATGCTGAACCGGGTGGAGACCGGCTTCGAGCTGTTCGGCAAGAACGCCGAGCGGATCCGCAAGGAGCTGGATTACTACCTGCAGGACAACACCCAGGCGTGGGAGCTGCACTCGGACGGCAGCTACACCCTGATCCAGCCGAGAGATGGCGAAGAGCGGTTCAGCGCCCAGCAGAAACTGCTGGAGGAGCTGGCCGTCTGATCAGCCCTGTCGCAACAGCTCACGGTAGCCGCTGCGAAAATCCGGATGGCGAAAGCGATAGCCGCTGGCCCTGAGCCGGCGGTTGCTGCAGCGTTTGCTGCCGCCGTGGCGCACCGGCTGGCGCTGGCGGATCTCCACCCCCAGCGCGGCGGCCAGCCACTCCATCACTGCATGAATCGGTGCCGGCTGGTCATCGCTGGCCAGATAGAGCGGCTTCAGCGCTAGCCCCCGCAGGGCTTGCTGCAACAGGTGCTCGAGCACACCGGCACAGTCGGCGCTATGGATGCGGTTGCTGTAATGCAGCGGCTCCCGGGGTGCGGCGATGCCCGACTCGACCAGCCGGAGCAGATGGTCGCGCCCGGGGCCGTAGATGCCGCTGAACCGCACCACCGTGGCCGGGATGCCGCTCTCCAGAGCCAGCCGTTCGCTGGCCAGCAGAATCCGAGCCTGCTCGCTTGCCGGTTCGGTGACCGACTGCTCATCCACCCAGTCATGCTCCGATTGGGCGTAGACCCGGCTGCTGCTGGTGAGGAACAGGTGTCTGGGTGGATGCGGCAGCGCTCTCAGCAGGTGGTGCAACCCCTCCAGATAGGTGCGGCGATACTGTTCAGGATCACCCCCCCCGGCCGCGGCGGTGTAGAAGACCCAGTCACACGCCGGCAGCCGCTCCAGCGTGAGCGGGTCGGTCAGGTCGGCGCCGATGCCATGGATGCCGGCAGGCAGCTGGTTTATAGTACGGCGGAGCCCGAACACCTGTGCCCCCCGGGCACTCAGCCTGGTGCCCAGCTGAGTCCCGACATCACCACAGCCCGCGATCAGCACACGTTGTTCCCGCATGGTCATACCCCGACTCATTGTTTACGATCATCTTAACAGAGGTACGCTGATGACGCTGACGGAGCTTCGATATATCGTCACGCTGGCCCAGGAGCAGCACTTTGGCCATGCCGCCGAACGCTGTTTCGTCAGTCAGCCGACACTGTCGATCGCAGTCAAAAAATTGGAGGATGAGCTGGGCGTGGCACTGTTCGAGCGCAGCAAGAATGCGGTACGGGTCACCCCGGTGGGGGAAAAGGTGGTGCGCCAGGCCCAGATCGTACTGGAGCAGGCCGAAGCGGTGCGGGAGCTGGCGCGAGAGGGGCGGGATCAGCTGGCCAGCCCGCTGCGGATCGGCGCCATCTACACCATCGGTCCCTACCTGTTTCCGCAGCTGATTCCGCAGATCCAACAGCTGGCGCCCCACATGCCGCTTTATATCGAGGAAAACTTCACCGAAAACCTGCGCACCCGGATTCGCAACGGTGAGCTGGACGCCATCATCGTGGCGCTCCCCTTTCACGAACCGGATGTGCTGACCCGCCCCCTCTACGATGAGCCCTTTATGATGGTGATGCCCAAGGGGCATGAACTGACACGGCAGCAGGAGATCGACCCGCAGCAGATGAACGAGATCCGTATGCTGTTGCTGGGTGAGGGCCACTGTTTTCGGGATCAGGTGCTGGAGGCGTGTCCGAGCCTGAACCGATCCTTCCATGATCAGCATACGGTGACCGAGGGCAGCTCGCTGGAAACGATTCGGATGATGGTCGCCTCGGGGCTGGGAACCAGCGTGTTGCCGCTCTCGGCGATCGAGAACCACCCCACCACTGAGCTGATCGAGGTGAGACCCTTCAAACAGCCGCAGCCGATGCGCACGGTGGCGGTCGCCTGGCGCGCCAGTTTTCCGCGCCCGCGGGCGATCAACGTGCTGGTGGATGCGATCACCCATTGCAGCATCAACGTAACAAGAGGTGGCAGCAGGGCGTGACGGTTACGGCGGGAGTACCGGTTACCGCGTTGAAAGGCGTCGGCGCCGCGCTCGAGCTGAAGCTCGAACGGTTGGGTATCCGCACGGTGCAGGATCTGATTCTGCACCTGCCCAGCCGCTACCAGGATCGTACCCGCGTTCTTCCCATCGGCTCGTTGCGCCCCGGTGACGAGGGGGTGGTGGAAGGCACGATCCGTGCGGCCGAGGTGACCACCGGGGGGCGGCGCAGGAGCCTGCTTTGTCGCCTTCAGGATGGCACCGGCTCGCTGACGGTGCGCTTCTTCCACTTCAACGCGGCACAAAAAAACACACTCTCCAGCGGGCGTCGGCTGCTCTGTTTCGGCGAGGCCCGCCCCGGCCCCTCGGGCCTGGAGATGGTCCACCCTGAGTACAAGCTGCTCGAGGCCGGGGGCAGCAGCGTGATGGCCGAGAGTCTGACCCCGGTGTACCCCCTGACCGAGGGGATGACCCAGGGCCGGATCCGCGCATTGATCGCATTGGCACTGGAATGGATGGAGCGGGAGGGGCTGGATGATCTGCTGCCGGAGGCGGTGCGCCGGCGCTGGCAGCTGCCCGAACTGCAGCAGTCGATCCTCTATCTGCACCATCCGCCGGTGGATGCCGATCGGACCTTGCTGCAGCAAGGTAAACATCCTGCCCAGCGCCGGCTGGCGCTGGAAGAGCTGCTGGCCCACCACCTTTCGTTGCAGAACGTCCGCCACCGGCTCCGCCGCCAGGGTGCCCCGCCACTGCGGGCCCGTGGCGAGCTGAGCCGCCCCTTCCTCGAGCGGCTGCCGTTTTCGCTCACGGAGGCACAACGGCGGGTGGCGCGGGAGGTGGCCCGCGATCTGCAACAACCGCAGCCGATGCTGCGGCTGATCCAGGGGGATGTGGGTTCCGGCAAGACTGTCGTGGCGGCGCTGGCGGCGTTGCAGGCGGTGGAAAACGGCTTGCAGGCGGCGGTGATGGCGCCCACCGAAATTCTGGCCGAGCAGCACTATCTCACCTTCAGTGGCTGGCTCGAGCCTTTGGGGATCAAGCTGGCCTGGCTGGCGGGCAAGGTGAAGGGCAAAGCGCGCACGGCGCATCTGGCGGCCATTCGCAGTGGTGAAGCGCAGATCGCCATCGGTACCCACGCCCTGTTCCAGGAGGAGGTGGTGTTTGCCGATCTGGGGGTGGTGGTGATCGATGAGCAGCACCGGTTCGGTGTCCATCAGCGGCTGAGCCTGCGGGAAAAGGGGCGCAACGGGGCGCGCAGTCCGCATCAGCTGATCATGACGGCAACCCCGATCCCCCGCACCCTGGCCATGAGCGCCTATGCCGATCTGGACTGCTCCATCATCGATCAGTTGCCACCGGGGCGCACCCCGGTCCAGACCGTGGTGGTTGCCGACTCGCGCCGGGATCAGGTGATTGAGCGGGTGCGCCAGGCCTGCGCGGCGGGACGGCAGGCCTACTGGGTCTGTACCCTGATCGAGCAGTCGGAGGCGTTGCAATGTGAGGCGGCGGAGGTGACCGCCGAGCGCCTGCAAGCGGCTCTGCCGCAGCTGCGAATCGCTCTGGTGCATGGGCGGATGAGGTCGACCGAAAAGGCCGAGATCATGGCCCGGTTCAAGGCCGCCGAGCTGGATCTGCTGGTGGCGACGACGGTGATCGAAGTGGGGGTGGATGTGCCCAACGCCAGCCTGATGATCATCGAGAATCCCGAGCGCCTCGGCCTGGCCCAGTTGCACCAGCTGCGCGGACGGGTCGGGCGTGGCAGCGCGGCGAGCC
>Ga0114984_1000927_pt1 | contig 11149 bp, 10 predicted proteins | sample Shrwel1BS1Day1_FD_96987 | JGI IMG/M metagenome (GOLD analysis project Ga0114984, IMG submission 96987) | Subsurface microbial communities from deep shales in Ohio, USA - Utica-3 well 1 S-1-Day1 | ecosystem: Environmental > Aquatic > Deep subsurface > Shale gas/oil reservoir > Produced water/Flow... | reverse complement strand
TCGACTTCAAATGCCCGATTGAAGTCATGAGCGAGGTGATGCAAGAAGCCATGGCTATGCGGCATGATGCTCCAGCTTCAATTCAATAACCGTGTTGCACTCAGCTCCTGAAACCGCCGAGTTTTAAGCCAGTGTGGTGGGTGGACGCCAGATCTTTTGGTGCCCAAAGCAAGGCATGGCGCTAAGCGGTTGATTGCAGTTGTTGACCAGATTAATTAGCGAGAAGGGCGTGGAGCGGTGCGTATTAGCCAAGTACCGGCGAATAGCAGCCAGGCTGAATCCACGCCATGAAGATGCCAAATCTCATACTTCAAGCTCTATTTCCAACTTCTTGCGTAGAAGACGTCTTATCGCTTCCGTATCCAGTGCTGTATCAACTCGATTGAAGGCCCCCCAAATCTCCCAATATAAAAATCCCGGAGCAGTAAGAGCCAATTCTCCGCACTCGTTCTTAGCATTTTCCATCAAATTATCCACTGCTTTTTGATAGTCATCCGGTACTGACTTGCCGCATGTTTAATGCCAAAGGTGATAGTACTCCTTCTTGAGTTCACATAAATCCTCAATTAACTTCGCGAGGATCTGATGCTGTTCGGCTATCGTCGGCATTGATACATTTTCCTAGTAGTGGCTACACACGGAAAGTGTAGACGACTCTTAGCTATACATACATCAACATATACACCAAAGATCTGATGTCAGCCAGGCCTTACCAAGGGAATGGCAGGTCAATCTACATTGCATAAGCAGCCTAAGCTAGTTCAAGAGGCGCCAGGGCACGCGCAACCTAGCTTCCCCAGAAGCCTTGAAATGCATCAGCGAATACCATCCGATTTTGCGTTCAAAGTCGCGATCACGTAGAAACTGCCGCTTGTGGTATGCAGCACCCAGAATCCACTTTCTTTGTAGAGCTGGATTACATCGGACGTGCGAATAGTAACTCCCTCTTTGAAGATTTTTCGAGTTCCTTGATGGCGGTACACACAGCCAATGGCTGATCTTATGAAGGTATGGACATCTGTTAGATATCCAGTCACTCGCCAAGAGAAATGGGTGTTTTGTGCTTTGAACAGGCGTAGCCTGGTGCGTCTTGATAGTTCGCTCATTGACATCAAAAAATGCGCCCAAGGGTCTCAAGAGAAGCTCTTGATCTGATGCCATCGCCGATCAGGATGTAAATCGAATTTAGTGTCTGGAAGATGAACCCGTCTTCGAATTTATGAAGATAGCTTGTGCGCACAAAGTCACCAACATCCCATCTACGCTGACTATCGTAAATCACGGTATGGGCGTAGATGACGACTGGGTGCCGGTTGGTTCTAGTTAGCTCGTTGAGTTGCGCTGAGGTGACGTTCAGATCTATCCAGCGCCAATCAGAAATGAGGCAGTACTCAGAGTATGGGTGGCGCTCACGGACAATCCGAACAGCCTCATCCTGACTGACCTTTGCTCCAGGCATCTGTATTCCATCGCCGTAGAGCAGATCGGCTATCTCATGCAATTCTTTCATCGCTTATCCACCGTAATACCGACGCGCAGGTGGCTCGGCGGTGTAGAGCACTACATCAGACCCCATCTGAACTTGACTGGCTATCAGTTTGGTCGGCCCTCCGAATTGATAGCAACCAAACTTTGTGTGAACGAGATGTATAATCTCGCCGCGCTTGGTTCGTTCCTCTATGAGCTTTAGTACATCAGCTACGGCAATTCCTTTGTTATCCGGATAATTGCAGCTTACGACCGCTTGGAAACTTCGGATGTACAGTCCTTCGCCAGGGGCATTAAGGGTTCGCTTGATGATCTCTGGGTCATTTGTAGCGATTGTATTTACAACACCATTGGTTTCGGTACTGGCCAGCGTAATGCTCATCCAGCGCTCGCTGCCTTTCTTATTGAGGCACCAGAGTCCTGCACTTTCTGACTTGAACTCAAAGTCTATATGTCCGGCTTGATCAGCCATGGTGTTCCTCCGCTTAAAATATCTGTTCAGTCGCTATGCCGCCGTGGAGGCGGGGTGTCATTCAGGGCGTCAGGAGCAGAAGCTGGGCATCGCTCTTTGCGGACTCGGTTGGGGGTGCCGCTGGCTGCAATCACACCTGCTTGGCTGGTGCCAAGGATTTCAATTGGCATTTATTGACGGGGTTTCTGATAAGATCGCTGCGCCACATTGATAGCATATAAGCTAACGATGTGGCGCGTCAAAACTGGTCTGATGCTCAATTTTGAGCGCAAAGAAAATGGGGTTCGAAAAGGTATTGGGGCAGGTGCTACGGGATATTCGAATCCACTCAGGCCTCACGCGCACAGAGCTCGTAGAAACCCTCCATATTTCAAATCTGAGCAAGATTGAAAACGGGCAGATCCTGCCGAGGATCGATACGCTTGCCGCCCTATGCGGGGTACTTGGTGTAGCTCTCAGCGATGTGTTGCTGGTTGTCGAGGCGCGTCGTTCTGGCCTCGATGTTCAGGATCAGATTCTCAGGAGCAATAAAAGGCTGATGGCGTTATTGAATGCTGGCCGGTTAAATCCGGTTGCTGCCGATGATGCTATTCGGGGGATTAGGGGGCAGAAAGCAGACAGTACGCGCGATGCTGTCTTGCGATTACAGGGCCAAGGGCTAAGCAAGGAAGAGGTAGCCAAGAAGCTCGATGTGGGGCTAAGAACCGTCCAGCGGTATTGGTCAAGCAGTTAGTAGGAGCAGAAATAGAGCAAGCGCCAGCAAGGTCTAGTCCTGTGAATACCGACGAAGACGGGATGTTGAGACGAAAAGGATCTAGACCACTACACCGTGCTCCACCTGCCTAGTAGGTCTCTGAGCGCTTCACTGCCGGGGTGGACAGTAAGTCAATGGGGCATTGGCCTTTGAGACCAATCTGTGATTGAAGTATCCAATCCGCATCAGCTTGCGCGTTTCCTTCAAATAGCTCGGCGCACAGATCTAGGGGGCAGCTCCGCTAAGCATGCAGTTCTTTCGGGGCGGCTGGAACTGGGTATCGGATATTGTTGTAAGCGAAACATAAGCAGTGGTCGGGTATGCGATTTCAGGCTCATCCTGCTGGACGCAACAACTGGCGCCCCGGGTCGTTTTGTGTATCGATAGAGCTATTATCTTGAGCTGCCATTAATATTAATCTGAGTTATTGCAGTTTGAGGTAGGTATATATTTATGCCTCCCCTTGAACTTCCTCGTCGTCCTCCACTGAGCCGGCGGCCTCATGTTCCAGTATGTCATCAGGGATATCTAGGGCCTGCATGAAGGCACCTATCGTCTGATTTGGATTGTTGATGAGTTCGAATGTTTGCCCCTTATGGAGCATCATGATGATTCTGGCCATGTCGATATAGTACTTATATGTTGTTTCTATGTCTTCGTGGCCCATTTGGGCAGTTATCGCCTGTGCAGTGGCGAGATATAGCACTTCCATCGATTCAGTCAGCAGTCGCTCGCCAAACGTTTTGATGAGGTGCTGCGTAGGCCACCAATGTCTGCTCTGATAAAAACACAAGTGTGGGCGAAAATTTGGATCTTTGAGTATGATTTTTTCTTTCGCATCATTTGTGCGGGATGAGATCATTTTCTCAGTAACGGGCTCTCCTTTTTTATTCAGAAATAGGATGTGAGGTGGGCAGGGGTGGCCGTAACGTTTCTGATATAATTGCTTACGTTTTGCGTAGTATGGAATTATGTAGTTTTCTTCAAGTGCCTTTAGGTCTTCCATGTGGATTGTAATGGTGCGATCCTTGTTTCCCTTGCTTTTGTAAACGGTATACTTAGTGGTAACAAGATTCTTATTCATTTCTGAATATGGCAGGATATGCTTGTTGTCGCGGTTGCCTATATATGGAAATTTAACCAAGTCCATAGGGCGCATCGCGGTGCCCAGAGCCAGGTTGAACAGGCAGGCGTATACCGGGTCTGCATAGGCCTCAAGCAGTTGCTTGATTTCGTGGTTGCTGATGAGGAAGTTGGACTTGCGCTGCCGGCTTTTCTTGTCAAGTACTCGGATGTTGTCCGAATTTATCTTGCTTTTTGCCTTAAGTTGCACATAGCTAAGCATACGTTTGCTGCGAAAATTTGCCTGCCATGTTTTCAACTGTACTTCAACATTGCTGAGGAAGCCATGGGCGTTGAGCCATCTGAAATATATCAGGAGGATCTTGGCGTCCTCGAAGATGGTCTCCGACGAAGGGCGTAAGGACTGTCGTTCTACCCGATCAATCTGTCGCTGCACTTGCCAGCGCATGATGTCTTTGTTGTCAGCGAGCATGTGATAGACGCCCAGCTCTTTTCCCTTCATCTTTTCCTGAGTTGACAGGAAACGATAAAACATTGAAATGATGCTTGCGTATCGCACCGAGGTTTTAATTGAAGCCCTAGTTGTTTTGTACAAAAACATATTGGGATGCGAGAGCAGGATATTTTTACCTTCCTGCTGTGCAATGAGAATGCAGTGTGTGACATCCAGTGATGTCTCAATGCTGTTGTAGCTGATTTCTTTAGTTTTTATGCTTAGCATTGTATCCGGTGTCCAAGTTTCATTCGTCGCTGCCCGGTTTAGTTGCCCTGTTCTATCTTAAAGAAAACGACTTCATCAAATCCCCAGGCTATATTGGGGGTGTCGGCATCATCCGCCCACTTTATCTCCTTTTGGGGGAGCGGATATTTTTGATAGATGAAGACGCGTTGGGCTTTTTTCTCAGCATCTGAGTCTGAGTATGGCACGTGAATGCTTCGTTTGAAGCCGGATGGAATGTGTTTGAGGAACGCCACTATCTCACTGCGAGTGAACAGCGGTAGCCTAATAATTAAGCTGACTTCGGCTGTAAGGCTGGTGTAGCGGTCAGCAAATGTTTTGAATCTTGAAATGTATCGGTCAGCGAACAGGATGACGTGCACGTTCTGTGTGCCCACATATTTGTTTAGTTTTTCGCGTATTTTACGTACCTGATCACTCTTTTCTTGTTCGAAGCCGTCAAGACTCTGTTCTCGCTGGTAAGTGATGCACATGGCCTCGATGTCGAGATCGAAAATAATTTTGTTTTGCTTGGGTATTGATCCGCTTCCCTCTTGCTCTGGGCTGGCGATAGCGCTCAGACCTTGCTTGAGTTCGAGCATCTGGATCTTCTTTAGCAGCTCAGCGTTGTGAAGGGTCTGCTTCTCCAGCGATACTCGCATTTGGTTGCTCTCAAGCAATGCGATATCAGTATTCATGAGTGAGGTAATGTGCGTGTCGATGGCCATTTTTAAGGCCTTCTCGTGCTCTGTTTGGAGCTTTTGAATTTTCTGCTTCCATTTCGCTTCGACGTCATTTACCGCCGTCTGCGTCTGAATCTGCGACTTAAGCGCCTGGCCATTGACTAGGTCTGCAACATCCCTTTTCCCTGCTATGTAGGGCTTCAGATCACCGTAATAGCGGTCAAGGGCCTGGCGACTGATGCCAGCCATTTCTGCCACATCGACCAGCTTGAGCTTTGCGGTACTTCCGGAAAGATGATGTTCGACGATGATCTTGATCAGATGCGCGCGGCGGTCGGTACCACTTCCTGGTTCAGTAGGGGGAGACGAGATATCAGTATGGGGGGCTTGCAACTTAGACATTGCGTGCCTCGATCAGCTGAGAGACGGAATGGCCAGTGGCTGTAAGGTTGTCCAGGTGAACGTGAGTTGCAGCGATGCGACGCTGCAACTCACGTTCAGCCGTGCTGCTCAATTTGCCGTTGGCCTTGTCCAGTACGGCGGAGTAGAAGGTGATGTTGTCGCTCAAGGCTTGCTTGGCCGACTCCAGTACCACGACCTTCTTGCATTCCAGTTGGCAGTTAGAGGGGTCAGGCATGATCAAATCACCTTCGACCTTCCTGCCCAGCAGGCACGGAGGAAGGTTTTGGGGGGTAAAGTGCTCACCAGACAGGCAATAAGTGCCGACCGCCGTGCGGCGAATGAAGATAGGCTCACCGGCGGACAGCAGGTGAGTAATGTAACTGATCAGCGACACCTTGAACTGCTTACCGGCGAAGTCTTCCGGGCGCTTGATGATCTGGCCAAAAATTCGATTGGCAGCATCTCCAGAGTGAGCGCCAAGCCTAATCCCCGCGACGATTTCGTGAAATTCGCGGGTATAGTTCTGCTCGATAGCAATCGCCACACTGCGAACCATGAGCGGATTGCGAGCGATGTAGCGCAAAGTCATCGTGTAACTTTTGTGCCCAAACAGAGCACGGATAATGTCGACGTTCCTTTCGTCACGGTTGATCAGGATTTCTGCGATAGTCTTACGGAAGCGGTGGCAATGCAGCCGCTCGATAGGGAGCTCTTTCTTGAGCTGGATAATGATGTAGTTGATCAGACCAGGCGTGGCCTTCTTCACGGTCTTATTAGACTTCTGAGCTTGGAACAGCCAGCCCTGCTTGACGAAAGGCTCAATGCTACGGACATCCTTGTACTGGCAGATCATGTCCCCCAAGAATTTGGGAATCGGCAGACGGTCTTCCTCCCCGTGGGTTGGGCTGCTAGCCGTCTTCCAGCGCACAATTCGCAACCAGTATTCGCCGTTGTCATCCTGCGTCAGGTCTGAGAAATTCATGACGGCCAGTTCCGATTTCCTAGCACCAGTGATCAGGGCGACCAGGATGAAGATGGCATTGCGAATTCCGTCCAAGACATCTGCGTAGGACTCGATCCAGGTATAGGAGTAGTTCTGCACGTCATACTTGACGTGCTCCCGGATCTGAGGGCGCATGACTGTTTTGTCGTCGACGGTGATGGTCATCAGCCTTTCAAGCTCTTCCTGGCGAGTTGTTCGGGTAATTACTCGGTCGGCCAGAAATGCGGCTTTGGTTTCGATCAGATGATTCTTTAAGTCTTGGAGCTTGGGCATGACGCCCTCAAGCCAGAACATCGAGTAGTCCATGAGAATCTCAAGGTCTTCTTCCGAGTAGGACACCCAGCCTTCCAGCGTACCCTGGAAGCGTGATTTCACGACCTCCTGACGACGTTCTGGGGTGTCAATGTGCTCAAGCTTGATGTTCAGCCGCAGCTCCTCAGGGATCAATTTATGCTCCGAGAGGTTGATCCAGTGCTTAATCGTCTTGAAGAGGGAAAAATAGTGATGCTTGCACTCGCTATTTCTTGCAGCTTCGAACGCTTGGAGCACCAAGGGCGCAGAGATCATCTGAATATGGTGTGGCTCTGCCGTTAGCTGGTTGGCTGAGAAAATGTATTGCTCCAAGAGCTTGTACTCATTACCGTAGGATTTGGTCGTTGAGTACGAACGAATGTAGCTGAACGGCGAAAACTCAGGGATCACATGGTAGATGAGCGCCCGCTTGAGCGCATTTGACCCCGGCATCTTACGGTTGAAGCGAATATTGTTTGGGAATGCGTGCTTACCGTGCGTCAGGCGCCAAATAACGTCGTGGTAGTTCGAGAGCTTACTGACGGGGAAATCCCCTCCTGTCATTTGCAGCTTCTTCACGAGTGTCACAGACGGCTCCGTCATGGAGGATTCGAACTCCTCCTGCAACCCCTCCAACTCCTCCAGCTCTGACTCTGAGTAATCTTCCTCCAAATCATGTAGCAAGCGCTCCTGCTCCATTATCTCAGAGTCGTCACCGTCCTCCTCATTGATCTCGCTCTTGCCCTCGGTCTTTTTCTTAGGCGCGCCATGGTTTACTTCTGCTGTATCGTCATGGGTGGTCGCGCTGAGCTTAGTGTCTTCCTCCGAATTTGATGCCTTAGTTTCAGTGGCATCGCGCGTACTGGTAAAACGTTGTTCGAAAACGAGCGTTGATGTGGCTCCATAAGTCCTGGAGCCACCTAGTCCGGTATCTTTGGTACTGGTGTGTACGGTCTTTTGAATATTCACTGTTTCGAAGTCGGATGTATTTTTATGGTCAGACATTTTCATCCTCACTTTCGAATATAATTTCCAGAATGCTCAGATCGCGGGGCAGAAGGGGGGATTCACGGCGGCGGTACCTTGCAGCAGCGGCGACTTCGTCCTCGTCCCCCCACTCATCAATAATGAATTGGAGGGCTTCCCTTTCTTTCGCGATACGCGACTTGAATCCCATATCGGATGAGTCAGCTAGAAGCTCATCCAGATGGGATTCGCGTTCCATGAGGAATGGGAGAGAGTCTTCAAATACGCGCAGTTGGCTGCAAAAAATGCATTCTTTGATGGCAAAGCATTTCTGCCCAGTGGTGGCGATAATCGCCGAGCCGACCCAGTCGGGTTTGGTTTGATCGGCACAGCCCCAGAGCGCCCGCGACTTCCCAGGGATATGAAAGATCTTGAGTTTGGCTGACGCGTCAGCCTGTGCCTGCTTACCCAGCAGGCCTTTAAATTGGCGCGTGCGCAGAAGATTAATGACTTCTTCGAGCTCTGAGCGCAGGCGCTTCATTCGCTCTTGGTGGGCTGCGCTGGAGTTGTCGTAGAAGATATCGGTGGTGTCGCGGTCGGCGTGCGCCATTGCCATGGAGAGTAGGGAAATCGGGTTGTGCTTCTTCTTATAGAGCAGCCAAGTCGGTCTGAGACGCCTGGTAAGCTCGGCAGCCATCGTCAGGCGTTTACCATCGTCGATGACCTCATACTGCCTGAGGAAAAATTGCACGCCCACCTGAAATGTCTTGGGGTTTGCAATAGACGTATGACGCCCCCCTTTCTTCCACTCGGCCCAGGGTCTGATGCATAGGAACAGGGGGTTCATTCTTTCATCGGATGAGACGACCGGGATGTGGTCGAATTCAAACTCAGTAAGCGGTTCAGAAAGCATGCGTGACAATCTAATGAGATTGTACAAGCTGTACGGGTCATCATCCCGGGTTGGTATGCTGATCCGCTTGGGTGACTCGAACGGCTTACCTAGTCCCTGAGATTTATTTTTCTCAGCGAAAACGACTTTGATCGCGGCTTCGATAGTTTCACTCAGGATGTGCTCGTGGTTGTCTTGGTCAAGCGCCAAGGCTGTCTCTTTGTTCCAGCCTGACTGAAACATCATGAACAGCAGGATTGCTGTCATGTCCAGTGTGTCTGCGTAATAAAGAGAGAAAACCTCATCAACTGGAAGCGTTCGCTCTTGGCTGCTACTCCTGTTCGCCCCTGTCAGGCGATGCATGATGATTTTGATTACATCATCACAGTCTTCTGGGATCGAGACGAGATGTTTCTGGCGGTAGTTGTTGTAGAGGTCGTCCATGTCATACTTGAATGGAAAACCATAGGCGATGAATGTTTTAACCGCGCGAGCATAATCAATTTTCCAGTTGGCAAAACCGCCGGTTGAAAATGGGTCGAAGCTCCCATCGCAATTGAACTTGTCTATATCGCGCTGATATATTTTACGAAATTTTTTGACCCCATCTGCGTCATTTGCTAGGGCTCTGATTTCTTCATCAGGGGAATTTTGGAAGCGAGAGAGATATACCTCTGTTTTGGATTTTCCGCCTTTGGAGAGCAGAAATTTTTGCCATTGGAAAAGATTTTCTTTGGTCGGTGTTGGGCGCACCTCTTCCATAATGGCCAGGGCAGTATAAGGCTCAGCCTTTTCTACCTCTGCACGAAATTTAAGTTTCTTCCAAAGAACAGTAATATGCTGGGTTAGTGCTAGCTGGAATGATTCAAATCCCTCGGAGCTCAAGGGTTGGCTACCGTTGCTTTTTTGGACAGGAACAATGGGTAGCGCAATGAGTGGAAGCTTTCCAGTTTCTTTGGCCACTGCTGTCATTGCTGTCTTGAGTTTCTCCGCGCAGGCTAGATTAATTTTGTTGTCGTGAAGATAATTAATGAAGCCCGTAAATATTTCTGTGTTGATATCGGTGTATTTTAAGATATGCAGCGGCTTGGGGTTTTTCTGGTTGTGGAGCGCCAAGTAGTCTAAGAAGTGCTCAATGCCTGATCTGAGCAGATATCCACTTGGGTGGGTACGGCTTGGGGAGTACAGAAGGAAGAGCCAATGCAGGCATAGGCAGACGTTCGAGGTAGGGCTGTAGTTCGGGCTCATTAGGTAGCGGCACTCAATGCGCATACCGTTAACGCATTCTACTTCCGAGATCGCATGGTTGAAGGCAGTCATTTAGCGCCGCCTTCATTGATGTCGTGAGTGTGTGCTGTGCGTACTGTGTATTCGTCCCATGCGTGCTCTACGAGAGCTCTCAGGTCTGCTAAAGAGCCATTGTTTTCTAGCAGGATGTCCTCGGGCGCCTGGTTGATGCCGTGCTCTGAGGAGTGTGCGTTCACCTTCAGCAGATTGGGACGGGTGATATGCCAGATTTCCCCATGGTGAGCGCGCAAGAACGCGGCTTCGTTCTCGAAGCGGATATCCTTAAAGATGATTGTCTTCGCGGTTCGGGGAACTTGGCCGCGCGGCTTCAGCAGGGTTGTTTGGCGTGCCGCTCGTCTCAGTTCGTAATCCGGAAACATTGCGTAGGCGTGACGCTTGAGTAGTTCGATGGCCTCGCGCGGGGTAAGACCCCAAGCCTCATCTTTAATAGTCGCGCTGGCACTGTTCCACACCTGGTCGTTCGTGAAGTCGAAAAATGCTTGAGCGGCAAGGGCGAACGGAGCGTCAGGGGAGGCAAGGTTCGCCGGGAAGGGCGGGTTCTTCGTGCCAGCAGGTGGGTTGATTTCCCGGTCTGCTCTCATTAGCCAGTGGTCTGCGTTATGATGCCGCATCCATTCAGTCCCGACCGTCTGAAAGAACTCTCTCGGCGAGTGGCCCCAAAGTTCGATAGTTTTCTCTTTTAGGTCGTCATGCCAGGTCTCTTCGTCCGTCAAACCAAAGAGCGCTTGGCAACCGACCTTGAGCGGGTCAGCGAGGGCAAAAGCAGCCACCCCGGGGTAGGTCAGGAGAATAGATGCTACGGTGTCTTTTCCTGATCTCGCCAAGGCGGCAAGGCCAATGATTGTTCTCACGGAGGACTCCTGTTTCGTCGCTCAACCCTTCTATCATAGGGGGGTAGAGGCGTTTACGTTTTGTTAAAAGGATTGTAGCCCTTTGGCGTTTACATTTGCAGGAAACCGGAAACAAGACGCGACCTACGCCTATCAGGGCGGCGGTCGCGGGGTGCCGGCCGAACGGATCGCATTGCTGGAAGACTTCGTACAAGACGTGCTGCGTCCCGATCTCACCCTGGTGTTCGACCTGCCGGTC
>Ga0114984_1000926_pt1 | contig 11150 bp, 8 predicted proteins | sample Shrwel1BS1Day1_FD_96987 | JGI IMG/M metagenome (GOLD analysis project Ga0114984, IMG submission 96987) | Subsurface microbial communities from deep shales in Ohio, USA - Utica-3 well 1 S-1-Day1 | ecosystem: Environmental > Aquatic > Deep subsurface > Shale gas/oil reservoir > Produced water/Flow... | reverse complement strand
CACAGCAGTTGATTACAACGCCGACAGAGTGAAAAAAGCCAAAGAGCATTTCAGTGGTTCTGAAAATGTGGAATTCGTTTTTGATAAGGCTGAAAATTTTCTTGACAAAACTGAAGATTATTACGATTTTGTTTTTGTTGATACAATCAAAAGGGAATATCCCGGAATCTGGTATATGATTCGTAAAAAGTTGAAAAACAAAGCTTTGGTAGTATTTGATGATATACTGCTTTATGGATATACACTTTTCGAAGATGCTGAAGTTCCCAACAAATATATTCAGTCAGTGAAGGAATTGAGAAATTTTATAAATGAGATTAAATACGGATATTCATCAAATTCTTCTGTTATCCCCGTAGGGAACGGTTTGTTATTGATAAATCATGAAAAATGTTGAGTTATTGAGTCCTGCGGGCAATTTCGAAAAGCTTCGTATCGCGGTGAATGTCGGAGCGGATGCCGTTTATCTTTCGGGAAAGCATTTCGGTCTGCGGGCTAAAGCGGCTAACTTCGAAATTACGGAGCTTGAGGATGCACTAAAATATCTGCATTCTGCAGGTAAAAAAGGGTATGTAACAGCCAATATATATCCCCGAAATGATGATTTTGAAGATTTAAAATCTTATATCGGAGCTTTATCCGAAATAGGCGCTGATGCTGTAATAATAAGCGATCCGGGAGTTTTGCATCTTATAAGAAAATCCGGGATGAAACTGCCTGTTCATATCAGCACCCAGAGCAATACCGTTAATTATATGTCCGTGAAATTCTGGGAGGAGATGGGAGCTGCACGGGTTATTCTTGCCAGAGAATTAGGCAGAGATGAAATAAAATTTATTTGTGAAAATACCGGAATTGAAATAGAAATGTTTATTCACGGTGCCATGTGTATTTCCCATTCCGGCAGGTGTGTTTTGAGTAATTATTTTACCGGAAGAGATGCCAATCGGGGTGAATGCAGTCATCCGTGCAGATGGAATTATTATCTTGTTGAAGAAACAAGACCTGATGAGTATCTGCCTGTAGTGGAGAGTGAAAACGGTACTTTTATTTATAATTCCAGGGATTTGTGTCTGCTGGAATATATTGACGAAATTATCAACATGGGAGTTACGAGTTTGAAGATAGAAGGAAGAATGAAAAGTGCAATGTATACGGGTGTGGTCACCGGAGTGTACAGACAGGCTGTGGATGCTTCTTTGAACGGTAAACAATTTGAGTGGGAAGAATGGATGCCTTTTTTGGAAAGTGTCAGCAACCGCGGCTATACAACCGGTTTTTATCTTGAAAGCGCCGATGAACAATCGATGAATTACAGTACGTCTTCATATTACAGAAATTGTGATTTTATCGGTGTTGTCACGGAGTGTGGCGGGGAAATGGTTAAATTCCTTTGCAAAACCAAGCTTGAAAAAAATGATGAGATACATCTGCTTGATACGGATATGCGGGAAATCCCGTATAAAGTTGAAAAGATTTATGATGATAAAATAAATGTGTGTGAAAGTACAAAACCGAATTTTGAATATTATATCCCTGTGGATGTCAGTATTTCTGAAGGTGCTTTGGTGAGAAGGTATAAATGAGCGGAATAAAAACATATGAAGAATACATAAAGCTTGTTGAGGAAATTATTGAACATGATAAAAGGTATTATGTGTTCAATAATCCCGTAATATCAGACTATGAGTATGATCAGCTCTACAACAAACTTAAACAGACGGAAAAAGAACACCCCGATTGGACAGTCGATTATTCGCCCACCCAAAGAGTCGGACATAAAGTTGAATCGGGACTGGCCGTTAAATCCCATGAAGTCCGAATGCTCTCTCTGGATAATACCTACAGTAAATCCGAGCTTGAAAATTTTATTACAAGGATGCAGAAGGATTCTTCCAACAGCTTCACTTTTGTCCTTGAGCCTAAAATTGATGGTGCCGCTGTTTCTTTGACATATGAAAACGGTATGCTGACAGAAGCTGTTACCCGCGGGGATGGTTATCAGGGTGAGGATGTGCTCCACAATATAAAGACGGCTAAAACGCTCCCCTTATATATTGAGCATAAAGACAAAATCGTTGTGAGGGGAGAAGTCTTTTTATCAAAAGATAATTTTGAAAATATAAACAAAAGAAGGGAAAAAGATGGAATGCCGTTGTTTGCAAATCCACGTAATGCAGCTGCAGGTACTATGAAGCTTCTTGACCCTGAAATTGCCAGTGAAAGATCCCTTGATATATTTATTTATGCTTTGGATGTAGGTAGGGTTAATGCTGAGCATTTTAAAGATTTACAATTTCTTAAATCCATAGGAATAAAAGTAAATCCAATGATAGAGCATGTATCCTCACAGGATGAAATTTTTGAATATATTGACCGTATTGAAAAGAAAAGACAACAACTGGACTATGAAATTGACGGTGTTGTTATAAAGGTGAATGAGTATAACGTACGTGCAGAACTGGGAAGTACGAATAAATCTCCCAGGTGGGCGGTGGCATATAAATATCCTGCCGAGCATGCCCGGACAAAGCTTTTACGAGTTTCCTTTCAGGTGGGGCGAACAGGCATAGTTACGCCGGTTGGAATCTTTGAACCGGTCAAAGTTGCAGGTTCAACTGTCAGCAGGGCAACACTTCACAACGAGGATGAAATAAAGAGGCTTGGTATAAAGATAGGAGATAATGTTTTTATAGAAAAAAGCGGAGATGTGATTCCGAAAGTGACGAGTGTTATTAAAGATGAAAGAAAAGGGGATGAAAAAGATATTAAATTTCCCGATACCTGCCCGGTATGCGGAAGTTCTGTTTTAAAAGACGAAGATGATGTATATTACAAATGTGCAAACCCGGATTGTCCTGCCCGTCTGAAAGCTTCCATAGTACATTTTGCAGGAAGAAACGCTATGGATATAAAAGGGTTGGGTGAAAAGATTGTGGATCGCTTTGTTGATTTGGGGTTGCTGGGCTCAATTGCAGACATTTATGATTTAAAATGTGAGGATATTCAGGAACTGGAAGGCTTTGGTGCGAAATCTGCTGAGAATTTGACTAAAGCCATAGACAAAAGTAAATCGAAACCTTTTTCAAAAGTGCTTTTCGGACTCGGCCTGCCCAATGTTGGTGTCAGGACAGCTGAGATACTTGCTGAAAAGTTCGGCAATATAGATGCAATGATTCAGGCTGAGAGGGAGGATTTTGAAAAAGTTGAAGATATCGGCCCTGTGATTGCCGATGGGTTGTTCAAAGCGCTGCGAAATGGAAAAATTACATATCTTATTGAGAAACTTCAAAAAAACGGACTCAATTTTACATATACACGAAAAAAAGAAAGCGATATTTTAGGGGGGAAGACATTTTTGATTACCGGCAGTCTAAGCAGACCGAGAAAACAGTTCGAGGAGCTGGTTAAAAAAAACGGCGGAAGGGTTCTTACCGGTGTCAGCAGTAATCTTGATTATCTCATCTGCGGCGAGTCTCCCGGTTCGAAACTTGATAAAGCTAAAGAATTGGATGTTAATATAATAGATGAAAAAAAATTTATGAGCATGTTAGGTGAATAATGGCTGAAAAAACAGTGTATATATTATCAGATGGAACCGGCCAAAGTGCAATAAATATAATAAAGGCATGTTTGATTCAATTTGAGGATCCTGATCTTAAATTATCGGTGTATTCAAAAGTTGACAATGAAGACAAAATTGTAAGAATTCTGGAGAAAGCCGGTCGTAATAAAGCTTTTGTGGCTTTTACCATTGCCAAAAAATCGTTGAGAAGACTGGTTCATGAGGTTTGTCACAAAAGGGAAATTATTCATCACGATATTTTGGGTCCTCCTGTGGAAAAACTCAGTGCATTTTTAGGTAGTGAACCCATTGAAAACCCCAATCTGCTGAGAAAAGTGGACAGTAAATATTTCAAGCGGATAGAGGCAATAGAGTTTTCGATTAATCATGATGACGGCAAAAATCTTAAAAATCTTGAAGAAGCGGACATAATAATTCTCGGACTTTCGAGGACATCCAAAACGCCGACATCCTTTTTTCTTGCCCAACAGGGTTATAAGGTTGTAAATATACCGATTATCCCTGAGATGGGTATTCCGGAAGAAGTGTATAAGGCTGACCAGGATAAGGTTGTCTGCCTTATGATGGAGCCTGATGTACTGCAAAAAATTCGAATTGAGCGTCTTAAGCATTACAGAACTATGAGCAAATATACCAACATTAACAATATTCTTGAGGAAGTGGAGTTTATGTACGCATTAAAAGATAAACATAAATTATGGCATATAGTTGATACGACGAGTAAATCTGTAGAGGAAACGGCAAGAGAAGTGCTTATGAAAATTTACGGCAGGGAGATCCAGTTGTGATTGGTCTGCTTTTTAGCTGCTAAATTATTTATAAAAAGCTTGACAACGGTTTGACTTGCAGTTATTTATACTTCTATATTCAGCTTTTGAGCCGCTGAAACAGCCGTTTCGATGCTTAAATAAAATTCAAAAATCAATAAAAATTAATTTAGGATGTATTTAGTTTGCTTTGTTTTCTGCTGATTTGTGAACTTGGATGATAAAATGAATAATCTGAAAAATATTCGCATTTGAAATTTATTTTTGTGTACTGATAGTGTTTACCGACCATGATGGTTGAGTAAATATCTAAAAATAATAGATAAAAAATTGCAGAGGTGCTTGTGTGAATTTATCCGAACTTAAGAAAAAGTCTATAGAAGAACTTGTTAATATTGCAGAAGAACTGGAAATTGCAGATGCTCCGAACCTTTTAAAACAGGAACTTATCTTTGAAATTTTAAAAGCCACAAGTGCAAAAAATGGTCAGATATATGGCCGGGGTGTTCTTGAAATTCTCCCTGACGGTTTCGGTTTTTTACGATCCACAGACTATAACTACCTTCCCGGGCCGGATGACCTTTATGTTTCTCCTGCACAAATAAGGCGTTTCGGTCTCCGTAATGGTGATACTATAGCCGGCGAGATCAGACCGCCCAAAGACAATGAGAAATATTTTGCATTGCTGAAAATCACAACGGTTAACGATGTAAAACCGAGACGCCAGAGAAACCTTTTTGAAAATCTTACTCCTCTTTTCCCGGAGGAGAGGCTCGACCTTGAAGCTTTTCCCGCTTCTTACGATACGCGAATTATAAATATGCTTTCACCTATTGGCAAGGGGCAGAGAGGTTTACTGGTGGCTCCGCCCAAAACCGGGAAAACAATGCTTTTAAAATCCATTGCCAACAGTATTACAACGAATTATCCTGAAGTTTATATGATTATTCTGCTTATTGATGAAAGACCTGAGGAAGTTACGGACATGCAGCGCTCAGTGAATGCAGATGTTATCAGCTCTACATTCGACGAGCCCGGCTACAGACATGTTCAGGTTTCTGAAATGGTTATGAATAAAGCTAAGAGGTTGGTTGAACAGGGCAGGGACGTTTGTATCCTTCTGGACAGCATTACAAGACTTGCCAGAGCTTACAACTCTATTGAGCCGCCCAGCGGCAAGGTTTTATCCGGCGGTGTGGATGCCAATGCACTGCATAAACCCAAAAGGTTTTTTGGAGCTGCAAGGAACATCGAAGAAGGCGGCAGCCTTACGGTCATTGCTACAGCTCTTGTGGATACAGGCTCCCGCATGGATGAAGTTATCTTTGAGGAATTTAAAGGTACTGGTAATATGGAAGTTCATCTGGACAGAAGGCTTGTTGAAAAACGTATTTTTCCGGCGATCGATATCAACAGATCCGGTACAAGACGTGAAGAGCTCCTTCTTGGAAAGGATGAGATAAACAAAGTCTGGATACTCCGAAGATTCCTGAGCAACATGAATGCTGTGGATGCAATGGAGTTTCTGCTTGATAAGATTAAAGGAACAAAAACGAATAAAGAATTTCTCGATTCTATGAATAAATAATAATTTATTAATATGCAGACGGAGATTCCTCGGTTCCACTTCGTTCCACTCGGAATGGCACCTTTTTGTCATTTCGACCGAGCACTTAACGCCTTAAGTGCGCGGGTAGAAATCTCAGACGTTATTTGACAAGAGATCCCTCCGCTTCGGTCGGGATGACAGTTACCCATACGTGTCATCTCTGACGTTGTTTTACAATAGAGACCTCTTGACTCCGCTCGCCCCTGTTAAATATCAGCTTCGCTGATAGACCGTAAGTCATTCAATAGGCAAAAGGTTGACAATGTTGAGAAAGTTGATGTGGTTTAGCCGTCATTGCTCGCCCTGTTAAATCCGGTTTCACCGGGCTGCAAGTGCAGCATTTTTAACAGGGCGAGGAGTGCCAACGACGAAGCAATCTCCCATACGGAACGCGAGATCGCCACGGGCTTACGCCCTCGCGATGACGCCGTAAAACCGTCTGGCATTCACCGTTAGGTGAATAAATAGAATGTTACACATATTTAACAGTCTAAAAGACTGGTGTTAGCCGTAGGCATTATTTCGATGAGCCACTGTTAAGTGGTGAAGAGAAATCTCTGACGTTATTTGACAAATCTACCCCCTCTTTTTACCCCCCTAAAGTAGGGGGAGAGACTGGTTTCTTCCCCTACTTTAGGGGAAGGTTAGGATGGGGTAAGTAATCGTTGTTTGACAAGAGACCTTTCCGCCCGCAGGCCTTATCTTAATTGAAACGGAGTGGAGTCGTGAGATTTATAGCATTGTTTGACAAAGTATACCCCTCTCTGTATCTCCCCGAGTTTTAGTTCAAGGTTCAACGTTCAATGTTCAAGGTTCAAGGCTGAATATCCGCTCAACCATCTCAACCAGTTCAACTTCCTCAACCTAGAGGTTGAAGCTACGGGATGACCATTTTGGATTATTTTCAGTGGTATTTTTTATTTCACATGGAAGTTTCCGAAACATTTGTTTACTCTTAACTCTTATTCTATTAAAATAATTTGACACAATATTTTTCCGGCAGTGGGGATTCTGTGCCAAACAAATTTAAATTTTACCGATATTTCGCCCTGACAATTATCACCATAATTATATTGGTGGTTATCCTGTCAAAAAGTGGCGTAATAGATCTTAATATTTTTGAATATGATTTATATGAATCCCTTCTGATCATTGTTGCTTTTCTTGTTCTGCCTCTCATCGGCTTTCCCTTTTCCGCCCTTCTCGTGGCTATTGGTATCGAGTTTAATTATATTATCGGACTCTCGGTGATGGTAGCTATTATTCCCGCTCATCTTGTTTTTTCTTTCTGGATTATTAATAGATTTTTTCGGGAAAAAATAAAACATTCCCCGCTGGCAAGCAGATTCAGAATTTTTGATATACCTTCTGAGAGATACCTTGAATACACTTTTATTTTTATGGTTGTTCCGGTGGTGCCCTATGCAGTGAAAAATTACCTGCTTTCGGCTTCAGGTATTCCTTTCAAATATTATTTTATTATTGGCTGGATAATTCAGTCTGTTCTCGGTACCCCGTTCGTTATTCTGGGTAAGGCCGCATCTATGCTTGATTATAGGGTGCTTTTTGCACTTTTAATATTGTTTCCTGCCCTTTATTTTGTTATGACGAAGCTGAAAAGAAGATATTTTAAAGTTATAGCAGAAGATGAGAACTAAATGTTGAAAGGTGGTTTTGCATGTTAATGAGGTGGCTTCCGTGGAGATTCATAATAAAAAGAGCTGCGAAGTCTCAGGGGTTTCTGGACCCACTTACGTTGATGGCAAAATTGAGAAGATTCGGGCACCCTTCGGAAGTTCAGGAACCTATTGAGCTTATAAGAGCCGGCGTTCTGTTTCATGCAAGGGGGCTGGTTAATACGAGGGTCATACAGTACAATCTCGACTGGGTGTGGCCGTACTGGATAAACAAACAGTTTCGGCCGGAAGATGAGTCGTTTATACCACGGGGTTTTTCTTTCAGTCATATCAATTTGACTCACCGTAACTGGACTGCCGTGGGTTCTCCTCATCAGCCGCATTATCCTATAGTTGATCCAAAAGGCCTTTTAACGCCTTATTATGACGGCTGGTCAATCGATTTCTGGCTGTTAAAAAAAGACGGCAATATGCTGATACCTGCACAGATGGACAATGTGCATCAAACCTTTGAGTACAAAGATAATATCAAGGTGAAAACAGAGACTGAGGAAAATCACAGAAAAATCTCATCTGATATTTTTGTTGAAGGTAAAAACGGCAGATATACCATTTTCAGCAATGTCAAGGTTTCCGGTGAAAAGGGCGATAAAATCATCTGCTCCATCAGGCCGTATAATCCGGAAGGGGTGCAGTTTGTGGAAAAGATTGAGTACGACAGAGCTGGCAACAACTTTCTTGTTAATGAATCAGCGAAAGTGTATTTTGACAGAAATCCTGATAAAATATTTTTTTCTGATTATCACGACGGGGATGTTTACTATAAAATTAACGGTGAAGAGAACGGAAACTCTGTTAGTTGTAATATCGGAATGGCAACTGCTGCAGCCGTGTTTACTTTGGATGAAAATGAAACGGAACTCTCCGTTACTTTGCCTTTGAAATGTAAACATCGGCAAAAAGAAAGTTACACATCGGTTGATGTTGCCCGGGAATGGGACAGCTTAATTGGTGAAACAGCAAAACTCGATATTCCGGATGAAAAGATTCAATTTGTTTATGACGCTTCTGTAAGGAGTCTTCTGCTTTTAACGGCGGATGAAGCTTATCCGGGGCCCTACACGTATAAAAGATTCTGGTTTAGGGATGCCTGTCTGATGATGAATGCACTGCTAGCTATTGGGCAAACAGAGAAAGCATACAATATGCTGCTTAAATTTCCTGAGAAACAGACACATTCAGGTTATTTCAGGTCTCAGGAGGGGGAATGGGATTCGAACGGACAGGTTTTATGGATAGCAAACAGAATAAAACAAATCGGAAATATTCAGTATAAAAAAGATTTTATACGTTCTATGGCAAAGGCTGCCCAATGGATATGCAACAAAAGGATTAAAAATGCATCCGGTAAAATGCATAACGGTCTTCTGCCTGCGGGATTCAGTGCGGAGCATTTGGGACCCAACGATTATTACTACTGGGATAATTTTTGGGCTTTGACCGGTTTAAGAGCTGTGGATGAGATTATCGGTGAGGATGCAGAGTTTTCAGATATCAAAAATAAACTAAATGAAGAAGCCGAAGAGTATGAAAAAATCATATTTGATACGATAAAATCAATTCCCTCCGATAAGTCACAAGGTGCTATTCCGGCTTCGCCTTACAGGAGAATCGATTCCGGTGCTGTGGGGTCGCTGGTGGCCGATTATCCCTTACAAATCACCAAACCTGCAGATTCTAAGATAATGAAGACTATAGAACTCCTTGAACAAACGTCATTTTATGAAGGAGCCTTCTTTCAGAATATGATTCACTCAGGAGTAAACATATATCTGACACTGGCTATTGCACAATCTCTGCTCAGAGCCGGTGATAAAGGTTATAAGGATCTCATATACAAAGTAGCCGAACTTGCTTCATCCACAGGGCAATGGCCGGAAGCGATACATCCACAAACAAAAGGCGGTTGCATGGGCGACGGACAGCACGGCTGGGCGTCTGCTGAGTGGATTATGATGATCAGAAATCTTTTTGTCAGAGAAGAAAAAAACGAAATAATTATCGGTTCCGGTATTTTTGCCGAATGGATAGAAACAGGTAAAAAAATATCTTTCGGGCCTACGCCTGTTCCGGGGGGCAAAGTAAGAGTTGCTGTGGTGAAAGATGGTGATGGCATATCCGTGGATATTATTTGCCCGGAACGGTCACGGGAATTATCATTTAACATTAAGATTCCAAGATATGAAAATGTAGTTGTTAAAAACGGTTGTACAGCCAAAAAACTGAATATGTTAAATGGGTAAAATATTGTTCAGAGTTTTAAGCCTAAAATATTGTTTGCATAAGTATCATATAAAAAACTGTTGTTGAAAAAATACTTATCAGGGCATTTTTCATTTTCAGATGTAGTAGTGTAGCCAGTATTATTGTCAATATTTCCGGTATCCCTTTGGTTTGATTCCAGTTTGTACCGGAGAGTGCGTAAAAGATGAGGATGGTCATTATCATTACGGGAAGGTGCCTTTTTAAATAATCCATGGTTGGATTGGGCTTTACTCTGGAGAATACGAGGAATGCGAGAATTCTGGTAAGGAAGGTAAAAACGGCACACAAGAAAATGGAAAAATATAAATAGCTGCTACTCATCTACAAAACCTCTCATAACAAACATTACAATGACTCCCAATGTGAGGGATGTTATCAGCATTTTACCTGCAGGAATGAGTATTAATGAAAATATTCCTATTGAGCATGCGGTGAAAAACGTTTTGAAATTTTTCTGCTGCCTGAGAAGCTCTATTGTAAGCACCACAAACAGTACTGTCAGTGAAAACTCGACGCCGCTGGAGTTAAAAGAGATCGTAGAAGCCATTGCCGCACCTATAATCGTCCCGATAATCCAGTATAGATGATCGAAAAGGGCAATCAGGAAAAATGTTTTTTCCTTGTCTTCCTCACTTTTCCAGGTTTTTAAAAGTGCAAACGTTTCATCCGTAAGCCCGAAAATGATGTAAAACTTTTTCATGCCGAAGTCTTTCAGTTCGTCCATGATTGTGATTCCGTAAAAAAAATGTCTTAAATTAAGCAGAAAAGTACCGATCGCTATTTCAAAATAGCCAGCGTGAGCACTGAGTAGCGAGACCGCCAAAAACTGACCGGCTCCGGCAAATACCACAATACTCATGATTACTGTTGCAGTAAAAGAAATTCCGCTCTCAACGGCCAGGATTCCGTAAGCCATCCCAAGAGGGATATAACCCATAAGCACGGGCAAGGTGTACAAAAAAACTTTTTTCATTATAGATAAACCATTAAATGTTTTAAGAAAGAGTTTTGCAATTAATAAGATTTAAGTCAAGTGATATGTAATTGGCGCCCTCCCACTTATTGTTGAGATAGTGAGAGAGGGAGATGGGGAAGTAGTAAAATTGGACTTTCCACCCTTTTCTACACAAAAAGTTAAGCACATTGCTTCATTTCTTTATAATATAGTTCCAGCTTCTCTCTTGGAGTATTATACTCAATAGCCGAATGAGTCCTTTTTGAGTTAT
>Ga0114984_1000925_pt1 | contig 11153 bp, 12 predicted proteins | sample Shrwel1BS1Day1_FD_96987 | JGI IMG/M metagenome (GOLD analysis project Ga0114984, IMG submission 96987) | Subsurface microbial communities from deep shales in Ohio, USA - Utica-3 well 1 S-1-Day1 | ecosystem: Environmental > Aquatic > Deep subsurface > Shale gas/oil reservoir > Produced water/Flow... | reverse complement strand
GTCCGACAAGGCCGAGTCCGCTGTGCTCGCCGAGCTGGAAAAGTGGGTGGCGGTCGAACTCGTCGAGCCGGCTTCCCCGGGCTGGGCCAAGGTGCGCCATCGCGACGGCGCGACCGGCTACATTCGTTCGACGCAGGTCTGGGGCCTATGAAAATTTCGCTGCTTGGCGCTGGTGCCTGGGGCACGGCGCTGTCCATTGCCTTTGCCGGCAAGCATGAGCTGACGCTGTGGTCGCGCGAAGAGGATGTCGCTGCCGACCTGAAATCCACCCGAGAAAACCATCGGTTTTTCCCGGGCTACAAGTTGCCGGACTCGGTCGCCGTGTCTACGGACTTCGAGGCAGCGGTTGCCGCGGCCGAGTTGCTCATCGTGGCGACGCCGATTGCCGGTTTGCGGCCCACGGTCGAGCGTCTCAAGGCCATCGGCTGCACGTTGCCGGTGTTGTGGGTGTGCAAGGGTTTCGAGGCGGGTAGCGGCAAGCTGCCGCATCAGGTGGTGACTGAAGTGCTCGGCCAACAGGCCTTGTGCGGGGCGTTGTCCGGCCCCAGCTTTGCCGAGGAAGTGGCGGCCGGTCAGCCGACTGCCGTGGCGCTGGCCGGCAATGACCCGGCCTTCGCCCGCGAAGCGGCGCGCCAGTTGCACACCTCGCGCCTGCGTATCTACGCCAACGATGATCTGGTCGGCGTCGAAGTCGGTGGTGCCGTCAAGAATGTGTTGGCCATCGCTACGGGCGTTTGCGATGGACTTGGGCTAGGCCTGAATTCCCGGGCGGCACTCATGACCCGGGGTTTGGCCGAAATTGCCCGGCTTGGTCTGGCGCTGGGTGCTGACCGGCAGACTTTCATGGGTCTGGCCGGCATGGGTGACCTGATCCTGACCTGTACCGGCGATCTGTCGCGCAACCGTCGCGTCGGTCTGGCGCTGGCCCAGAACAAATCGCTGCCACAGATTCTCGAAGAACTCGGGCATGTCGCCGAAGGCGTTTATACCGCCCGCGAAGTTGATCGTCTGTCGAGCCAACTCGGCGTCGATATGCCGATCAGCGCCGCCGTGGCGGCCGTGCTGGATGGTCGTTTGACTGCAGCGCAGGCCGTCGAGCAGTTGATGGCCCGCGATCCGAAAGAAGAGTTGGCCTAGCTGGCGCCTGCGAAGCCGGCTTGGCGCCAGGCTTCGAAGACGGTGACGGCGGCAGCGTTGGAGAGGTTGAGGCTGCGCTGCCCGGCCTGCATGGGCAGGCGCAGTCGCTGTTCCGGCGGAAACTCGGCGAGCACTTCCGGCGGCAGTCCGCTCGTTTCGCGACCAAAAACAAATACATCGTTTTCCTGCAGAGCCGTATCGAACGGACTGCCCGTGCCTTTGGTCGTCATGGCAAACGTGCGCCGGCCGGCCAGTGCCGCCTTGCACGCGTCCCAGTCGGCGTGACGCACGACGCGAGCGTATTCGTGATAATCCAGTCCGGCCCGGCGCAAACCCTTGTCGGTGATGTCAAAGCCGAGCGGTTCGACCAGATGCAGCTCGGCTCCGGTATTGGCGCACAGGCGAATGATATTGCCCGTGTTGGGCGGAATTTCGGGCTGGTAGAGAACGACGGCAAACACGCGACAGCTTTCGAACGGTGAAGGGGGCGAATTAGAGCATGGATTCAGTGCCGTAGCGCACGGGCGATGACGGCAACGGTGACCTCGGCGGCGCCATGCAGTTTGAGGACGCGGGCGCACTCGTTGGCTGTCGCGCCGGTGGTCATGACGTCGTCGATGAGCAGCAGGCGCTGGCCGGTGAAGTCCTGCCGACACTCGAAGGCGCCACGGACGTTTTTGTGGCGCTCCTTGTGCGGCATCGAGGTTTGTGGAGGCGTTACTCGCGTGCGCAGGACATTCCCACGGTCAACCGGAATTTTTGCCCAAAATTGAAATGCCCTGGCGATCTCGGCTGACTGGTTGAAGCCCCTTTCCTGCAGGCGTTCAGCGTGCAGGGGGAGGGGAATGATGCAATCGAATGCTTCGGTGCTGCTTAGCCCGGCCAGTTTTTGCCCAGCCCAGCCGGCCACCGCCAGTTGGTGCCCGTACTTGAGTGCATGAACGATTCGATCGACCGGAAAGTCGTAGCAGTAAAGGGCGATGGTCCGCGCGAAGTGCGGCGTCTCACGCAGGCAGGCGCCGCAGCGTTCGCCATGCGTCGTCGGGACGGCGCAGATCGGGCACAGGGCCGTGGGCAAGGGAGGAAGATCGTTCGTGCATGGCGGGCAGAGCAGGTTCCCCCGGCTGTCGGCGCCACAAAGCAGGCAACTGCCTGGCAGGGCGGCGTCGAGGATTTTCCGGCCAAGCCGTTTGAGCCCTTCGGGCTGGGGTAAAATTGACATCCAGCCGGAGCGTCCGCGATAATCCATAATTACCGATGCGTTTCGTATCTGATTTTTATAGCATTTTTCACGCAAGGCCTTTCATGCAAGCTAGTTCCACCGCCGCCGTTTCGTCTGTTTCCCAGTCTGCTCCCGCCCGTCTCTGGTCGGTTGCTGAAGTACTCGCGCTCTACGAGTTGCCGCTGATGGACCTGATCTGGCGGGCGCAGGGAGTGCACCGCGAAAACTTCGATCCGAACGCCATTCAACGCTCGACGCTGCTTTCGGTCAAGACCGGCGGCTGTTCGGAAGATTGCAGCTATTGCTCGCAGTCGGCCCGCTATGACACCGACACCGAGCGCGAGCGTCTGATGCCGCTCGACGAGGTGGTTGCCGCTGCCCAGGCCGCCAAGGCCAAGGGCGCTTCGCGCTTCTGCATGGGGGCCGCCTGGAAGGGGCCGAAGGACAACGATCTCGACCGCGTGCTCGACATGGTGCGCGAAGTGAAGGCGCTGGGCATGCAGACCTGCGTGACCCTCGGCATGCTCAAGGAAGGCCAGGCTGAAAAGCTCAAGGACGCCGGCCTCGACTACTACAACCACAATCTTGATACCGACAAGGAGTTCTACGGTCAGGTCATCAAGACGCACACTCAGGACGACCGTCTCGATACCCTCGAGCAGGTCCGCGATGCCGGCATCAACGTCTGCTCCGGCGGCATCATCGGCATGGGCGAATCGCGCAAGAACCGCGCTGGTTTGCTCGTTCAACTGGCCAACCTGCCCAAGGCGCCGGAGTCCGTGCCGATCAACAATCTTGTGCCGATTCCCGGTACGCCGCTGGCCGACAAGGATCGCCTCGACCCGTTCGAGTTCGTGCGGACCATCGCCGCCGCCCGCATCATGATGCCGACCTCGTGGGTTCGCCTGTCGGCTGGTCGCCAGGAGATGAGTGACGAACTGCAGGCCCTGTGCTTCCTGGCTGGTGCCAATTCGATGTTCTATGGCGATTTCTTGCTGACCACCGGCAACCCGGACATCGAACGCGACGACGCGCTGTTTGCCCGTCTCGGCGTCAAGGCAATTTGAGCTCAGCCAGCCCGCATTCAGGTTTTGTCGACCGGCAACACGTCGGTCGACGCTTTGCCAGAGTTGCCGCAACCTATGGCGAAGGCGATTTTTTCGCCCGCGAAGTCGATCGCCGGATGCAAGAGCGGCTCGATTTCGTCAAGGTCGAACCGAAGCGGATTCTCGACCTCGGCTGCAGTCTCGGTGGGAGCTTTCCCGGTCTGTCCGCCCGCTATCCCGAGGCTGAACTGATCGGTCTGGATGTCGCGCCGGCCATGCTTTCTGCCGGCCGTATCCCGCGCGCCGGCTGGCAACGCTGGCTGGGGCTCGGCAAGAATGCCGAGCCGCTTCGCCTGGCGGCCGATGCGGCCAATTTGCCCCTGAAATCGCGGTCTACCGCAATCGTCTGGTCCAACCTGCTGCTGCACTGGCTGGATGATCCGATTCCGGCGCTGGCCGAAGCGCACCGCGTGCTTGAAGTTGGCGGCTTGCTGATGTTCTCGACCCTTGGCCCGGATACGCTGAAGGAACTGCGTGCCGCTTTCGCCGATGGTTACGCCCACACCCAACGTTTTGCCGACATGCACGATCTCGGCGACATGCTGGTCGGCTGCGGCTTTGCCGATCCGGTCATGGACATGGAGGTCATCACGCTGACCTACGACGATGTGGACGCCATGTTTGCCGAACTGCGTGCTGCCGGCTCATCCTGCGCCATGAAGGCCCGGCGCCACGGGATGACCGGCCGAAAGTCGTGGGCGAGCGGCAAGGCCGCCTACGAAGCGATGCGCAAGGATGGCAGGCTACCGGCGACCTTCGAGGTCATCTACGGTCACGCCTGGAAGGCAGAGCCGAAGAAAACGCCGGATGGTCGCGCCATCGTCCGCTTTGATCTGACCCGGAAAGGCTGAGGCCTAGTCCCGAGGCTTTCAATTTTGGCCGTTTTTTCCAGTTGACCGTGGCAAGCTGCCGGACGGATCAATCCGGTTTCTGTTTGAAGAATTTCAGCGGCTTCACTCCCTGAAATTGCGGTACCGGGATCGCCTTGCGCTGGCGTTCACGAATCCGCCAGCCGAGTAGCATGGCGACGGCCACGGAATACGCCAGCGGCCAGAGCAGCGCGGTGGCCTTGACCAGCCAGAAATAATGCACTGTGGCGAGAATGCTGATCAGGTAGATGCTGCGGTGCAGTTCCTGCCATTTTCGTCCGCCCAGCTTGCGAATGGCCCAGTTGCTCGAGGTGGCAGCCAGTGGAATCAACAACAGGAAGGCGGCAAAGCCGACTGTCACGAAGGGGCGCTTGAAAATATCCTTGGCGATGTCATCGAGTACGAAGTCATGGTCGAAGCCGATGAAACTCAGGAAGTGCAGCGTGGCGTAGAAAAAACAGAATAGCCCGAGCATGCGCCGCAGCCGGGTCAGCCAGTGTATTTGCGTCATCGCCCGCAGCGGCGTCACGCAGAGCGTGATGAGCAGCAGGTTGAAGGTCCAGGTGCCGGTCCACCGCTGGACGAATTCCACCGGGTTGGCCCCGAAGTCTCCGGTATAAGCAGCCCACACCAGGCGCATTGCGGGGATCAGGCAGAGGGCGAAGAGGGCGATCTTGATCTGGCCAAGTTGGCGGTTGTCGGGGTTGAAGCTCATGTCAGAAATTTTTCCGTAAATCCATGCCGGCGTACAGGCCGGCGACCTGCTCGGCGTAGCCATTGAAGGGTAGCGTCTTGCGTTTGAGAAACTCGCCGAGACGGCGTTCGCTGGCTTGACTCCAGCGCCGGTGCGGGACATCCGGATTGACGTTGGAGTAGAAGCCATACTCGTCAGGCCCGGCTTTCATCCATGCCGTTTGCGGTTGCTTCTCGACAAAGCGAATGCGAACGATCGATTTTGCCCCCTTGAAGCCGTATTTCCAAGGCACGATGAGGCGAAGCGGAGCCCCGTTCTGCTTCGGCATGACCTCGCCGTACATGCCGACTGCGAGAAGCGTCAGCGGATGTCGTGCTTCATCGAGCCTGAGTGCTTCGACATACGGCCAATCAAGCAGCGGAATGCGCACGTAGGGCATTTGTTCGGGATCGTCCAGGCTCCAGAACTCGACGAACTTGGCGTTGCCGGTCAGTTCGACCCGTTTGAGCAGTTCGCCGAACGGAAATCCGACCCAGGGCACAACAGCACTCCACCCCTCGACGCAACGCAGCCGGTAAATGCGCTCCTCGAGTGGCGCCCATTTCAGGATATCTTCGATGGCAAAGGTCTTTGCCGTTTTGACTTCGCCGTCGATCGTCACTGTCCACGGCCGCGTGCGCAAGCGATGGGCATTTTTCGCCGGGCTGTCCTTGTCCGGTCCGAATTCGTAGAAATTGCCGTAAGTCGTCATCGACTGGTACGGCGTCAGTTTGTCGTCGCGCGTCGAGAACGGGCTGGCGAGCAGACTCTCGAAACGGCCGCTTCCGCTGCGGGGCTCCGCGCCGTGGGCTAGTCCCAGGCTAGCCGCACCGAGGCCGAGGGCGAGAGAACGAACGAAGTCGCGGCGACCGGCGTAAACCTGCGGATCGGTGATTTCAGAGCTGGGTAATTCCGGGTGGGGGCGAATCAGCATGATGGTTCCTGAAGGCTTGCGTATCCATTAGTCGGTATCCTTCCCGAATCCTTACAGCGAAGGCCCGGCGCGATGAATTTCAGACTGACAGGATGCCCGCAGGTTCAGGCAGAAAGCGCCGCCCGCAACTCGACGATATCTTCTTCGGCGCTCTTCAGGAGATCGGCGTAGCGTAGGCGGTCCTCCTCCCGTCTAACCTCTTCCTCGGTGTCCACCACGCTGCGTTGCCACGGCAGGCAGTTGTCGGATAGCGCGATGGCAAAATAGAGAATATCGCTGATGGTGCAGGGCTTTTCGACCCGGCTCAAATGGCTTTGGTCGCGCACGGCATCCGTAATCGCCGCCGGTAGCCCCAGGATGTGCAACAGGCTCTCGCCTATCCCTTCGTGCCAACCGGCCAGCAGTTCGATCATTGCCGGCTCGTTGTTGCGGTATTCCGGGTATTCCGCCGCACGAAACAGCAGGTAGAAAATGCCGATGTTGTGGACCAGACCGGTCAGCATTGCGTTTTCCGGCTGAACGCGGCCCAGATTGCGGGCCAGCACACGCGCGATTGCCGCAACCTGCAAGGAGTGCTCCCAGGTTTGCCGGGAAATATGATCGTAGGCCGCCAGATTCCTGGACCTCAGCATCTGATCCATGGCCACGGCCAAGGATGTCGTTCGGACAATGTCGAACCCAAGCCGCTTGACTACGGCATTGAGGTTCGAAACCTCATCGCCGGAAGGGTTGTAGACGACCGAGTTGGCCAGTCGTAAAAGCTTGCTGGAGATCAGCGGCTCGACGCTGATCGCCTGAACCACTTGTTCGGTGCTGGCAAATGGATCTTTCAGTGCGTTACGGACGAGAATGGCCGCATCCAGGCAGGTCGGAAAATTGACATCGCCCGACAGATCGCGGGCGATATCTTCGAGGATGCGAAAGTGGATACTGCTACCGCTGCTCATTTCAACTGGCGATGTAGTGTTCCAGCTGGGTGATCAGGAATTGCTGGTCGCAGATCGTTTCCTTGACCAGATCGCCGATGGAGATGATGCCCAGCACATTTCCTTCGTCATCCAGTACCGGTAGGTGGCGGAAGTGCTTTTCGGTCATCAGGGCCATGCACTCGTCAAGCGAAACCCCTGGAGTCACGTAGGCAACCTTGTCGCTCATGATTTCCTTGACCAGGGTTTCCTTGGATGTCTTGCCGTGCAGGATGATTTTTCGCGCATAGTCGCGTTCGGAAAAAATGCCGACCAGTTGTTCGCCGTCCAGAACCAACACGGCACCGACCTCATGCTTGGCCATTACGGTTAGAGCGTGAAAAACGGTATCGCCAGGCGCGACGACGGCCAATGGGCGATTCCGGCCCGCGAGAAGCTGTTTGAGCGTCTTCATGTTTTGTCTCCTACTCCGTTGGGGTATTGTGTGTCCAGTCTAGTCGCGTCGACGTAGACTGCCAAGCGCCAGAAAAACAAAAAGGCAGCCGAGGCTGCCTTTCTCATGCTGGTGCGCCAATCAGCGCAGGCCGGCGGCGTATTCGGCGACTGCCTTGATTTCGGCGTCGGACAGCTTGGCTGCGATCGTGCGCATCATCTTTTCCGGATCGTTGGCGCGTTCGTCAACACGGAAAGCCTTCAACTGGGCTTCGGTGTATTCCTGGAACTGACCTGCCAGACGCGGGTACTGGGCGGGCAAGCCGGCACCAGCCGGGCCGTGACAGCCGGCACAGGCCGGTACGCCTTTCTTGAAGTCACCCTGGCGCCAGATTTTCTGGCCAAGCGCGATCTGTTTTTCGTCCTTGGCAGCGGCTGGCTTCTGCTTCTGGCTGGCGAACCAGGCAGCGACGTTCTTGATGTCGTCGTCGGAGAGAGGGGCAGCCATACCGGCCATGATCGGGTTGTTGCGCACGGGCGGCTTGTCGCCAACCGGCTTGAAGTTCTTCAGTTGCTTGGCGATGTATTCCTCAACCTGGCCTGCCAGATTCGGATTGGCCGAAGTCGGGCTGTTGCCATCGACGCCATGACAGGCAACACAGATGGATTCGGTAATAGCCTTGCCTTTGGCTGGGTCAGCCTTGGCATGCGCTTCTTCGGAAGCGTGGGTGACGAAACTGGTGGCGAAAAGGATCGCCAGTGCCGCTTTACGGATCATTTCGAACTCCTAGTGCGCGTTTATGGGCGCTTTGGCCGGAACGGAGGTTACAAACCTGTTATTCTATATCAGTTCGCCGCCCTCTTGGCGGGTCTTCCGAGTTTTTTATGCCTCTGTTCCAGCAGGCGGTTTTTTTGACAACCGTCGCCAATCTCCGTGATTTACCGCAGGATTCTGTTCGCGAAGTGGCCTTCGCTGGCCGTTCCAATGCCGGAAAATCTTCTGCCATCAATACCCTGGCGGGGCGTGTTCGTCTCGCCTACGTCAGCAAAACACCGGGTCGTACGCAGCATTTGAATTATTTCACGCTGGCCGACGGCAAGTATTTCGTGGACTTGCCGGGCTATGGTTATGCCAAGGCGCCGGAGGCGATTCGCTCGCAGTGGGAAGGCCTGATTGGCCCCTACCTGAGCAAGCGGGATCAGTTGGCCGGGCTGGTTGTCATCATGGACATCCGTCGGCCGATGACCGACCTTGATTTGCGCCTGATTGACTGGTTTCGCCCAACCGGGCGACCGATCCATATCCTGCTTTCCAAGGCCGACAAGTTGAGCCGCCAGGAGCAGATGAAAGCCCTGAAATCGGTCAAGGCCGAGGTGGCGACCTGGGGTGATGCTGACCTGTATTCGGTTCAGCTCTTTTCCAGCTTGAAAAAGACCGGTGTCGAAGAGGCTGAGGGCGTTCTCGCCAGTTGGCTGGAGATCGAAATCAAGCCAAAAGAAAACAAAGGGCCCCCGGATAAGGGGAGTCCGGGGGCCAAAAAGCCTTAACAGGGTCAAGGCGCCCGCTCAGGGAGGTGAAGCGGGAGACAGCGCGTGCCATCTGCCGAATCTGACGCGCGTCATGGCGGGAAGTTCCGCCGAGTATGAAAATTTTTCTGTGTTCAATTGATCGAGGTTGAGGCATGGCTGTTGTGACTGGTGGTTTTCCCGGAACCCGGATGCGCCGGATGCGGCGTGATGATTTTTCCCGCCGTTTGATGCGGGAGTCGGTGCTGACAGCCGACGATTTCATTTACCCGGTTTTTGTACTTGAGGGCGAAGGGCGTGTCGAAAAAGTGTCGTCCATGCCCGGCGTTGAGCGCCAGTCGCTCGATGTTTTGTTGAAGACGGCGGAGCGGGCTGTAAAACTCGGGATTCCGGCTTTGGCGCTGTTTCCGGTAATCGACGCTTCGCTGAAGTCGCTCGGGGCCGAAGAGGCGTACAACGCCAACGGACTGGTGCCGCGGGTGATCAAGGCGCTCAAGCGCGAATTCCCGAATCTCGGGGTGATTACCGATGTGGCGCTCGATCCCTATACCAGCCATGGCCAGGATGGGCTGATCGACGAAACGGGCTACGTCTTGAACGATGAGACGCTGGAAGTCCTGGCCAGGCAGGCGCTGTGTCATGCCCAGGCCGGGGTCGATGTCGTCGCACCATCGGACATGATGGATGGTCGTATTGCCCGTATTCGGGCCGAACTGGAGGGGGCCGGACAGATTTACACACGCATTCTGGCCTATTCCGCCAAGTATGCGTCGGCCTTCTACGGCCCCTTCCGCGATGCGGTCGGTTCGGCTGGCAATCTGGGCAAGGGCAACAAGTACACCTACCAGATGGACCCGGCGAATACCGACGAGGCGTTGCGCGAAGTGGCGCTCGACCTTGAAGAGGGCGCCGACATGGTCATGGTCAAGCCTGGCATGCCGTATCTGGACATCGTGCGGCGCGTCAAGGATGAGTTCAAGGTACCGACCTATGCCTATCAGGTCAGCGGCGAGTACGCGATGCTCAAGGCAGCGGCACAGAACGGCTGGCTGGACGAGAAGGCCTGCGTGCTGGAGAGCCTGCTGGCGTTCAAGCGGGCTGGAGCCGATGGCATCCTGACTTATTTTGCACTCGATGCGGCGGAGTATCTGAGGGGCTGAGCTCAGCGATTCTGGATGGAAAAATGGCGGCCTAAGCCGCCATTTTGTTTTTCAGGCGCCTGGTGCGCCGGATTGCGACAGACAGGCGAAATAGAGCATTGGCCATTGCTGTGGCCATTGAGTCAGTGGCTCGCGCGTGAAGCCGCTGCGCGCGTATTGTTCCCAGCGGCCGACGACGTAGCAGCGCAGCAAATTGGCCAGGGCGCCGAAATCGGCATCGGGCTTGAGGTTTTCCTGGGTGGCGGCGATGCGCAGGGCCTGTTTGATGGCCGCTTCGACTTTGTCGAGCAGGGTGTTGATGCGGATTTGCAGGCGCTCGTTTTCATTGACCAGGGCGTCGCCGATCAGGACCCGGGTCATGCCGCGGTTGCGTTGGGCAAAACGCAGGAGCAGGCCGATGATCAGCTCGACTTGTTTGAAGCCTTCGTTTTCCTCGGTGGTGATCTGGTTGATGACGCTGAACAGGCTTTGCTCGACGAATTCGATCAGACCTTCGAACATCTGGGCCTTGCTGGCGAAATGGCGGTAAAGCGCCGCTTCGGAGCAATCCAGTTTGCCGGCCAGCGCGGCAGTGGTGATTTTTTCCCCTTTCGGGGTTTCCAGCATTTCGGCTAGCGTCTGCAGGATTTGCAGGCGGCGTTCGCCCGGTTTTGTCGCCATGTTTCCCCCTCCTCAGATTTCATTTTTGGCCGAAATTTCCAGTCGACCGTAGCATTTTGATAATTGTGTTGCCGAGCGGATTTTAACGTCAACAAAAGGCGACTGGCGTGAGCCAGCGCTCACCCACACAGTTTTCATACCGAGCTTTTTGGCGGTGACGAGGTTGGCCAGACTGTCCTCAATCATGATGCAACGACGCGGGTCGAGGTGCTCGGCGCGGAGCAGGGTGCGGAATCCCGAGAGCATGGGCTTGGGTTGGAAACGCAGGTTTTCGACCGTATAGACGGCATCGAAACAACGGTCGAGGCCGGTTATCTCGAGAATCGCTTCGGCGTAATGCCGCGGCGCATTGGAGAAAATGATCCTGCGGCCGGGCAGCCGGCGTAGCGTGTGGAGCAGGGGCTTGTCGAAGACAACCATGCGCGGCAGGTCGGGAAACCGGTGGGT
>Ga0114984_1000924_pt1 | contig 11154 bp, 8 predicted proteins | sample Shrwel1BS1Day1_FD_96987 | JGI IMG/M metagenome (GOLD analysis project Ga0114984, IMG submission 96987) | Subsurface microbial communities from deep shales in Ohio, USA - Utica-3 well 1 S-1-Day1 | ecosystem: Environmental > Aquatic > Deep subsurface > Shale gas/oil reservoir > Produced water/Flow... | reverse complement strand
GTTCTGCTGGCGCCCCAGTGGGACCGACTGCCGATTTGGCTGGTGGCCGCCTGCGGAATACTGGCAGTGTGGCGCTGGCTTGCGCAGGAAGGCAGAGTCCGGCTTCCGGGGCGCTGGTTGCGCACTGGTATCATGCTGGTGCTGATTGCCGTCTATGTTGCTACCGTCCAGGGCCGTTTTACCGTGGATACCGCGGCCTCGTTCTTTGTGCTGGCGGTGGGGCTGAAGTGGCTGGAAACCCGCTCGACGCGGGACTTCTACGTGCTGTTTTTCATCCTGGTGTACCTGGCCGGGGTCAACTTCCTGTTCCAGCAGAACATTCTATGGTCGTTGGTGAACTTCCTTGCTGTTGCTTTACTGCTGGTGGGGTTGCAGGTGCTCAATGCCCCGGACCTGCCCAGTGATATGCCCTCCGGATGGCGCCGTTTGGGCGGGTTGCTGCTGAAAACCCTGCCGGTCGTGGTGCTGTTGTTCGTTTTCTTTCCCCGCATGGCACCGCTCTGGAGTGTGCCGCTGGTTTCCGGAGAGGCCCGCTCGGGCATCAGCGATACCATGCGGCCGGGTGATATCTCCAACCTTGCACAAAGCAGCGAGCGGGCTTTCAGGGCAACATTCGGGGGTGAAATACCCGCATACCGCGATCGTTACTGGCGTGGCCTGGTGCTGGATTATCTGGATGGCGAAACCTGGCGTCAGGGGCGTGAAGAAGGTTTCCGTCGTCCGGGCCGGATTGCCATGGATGGGGGCGTCGGGCCGCTGGGTGGCCGTGAGTATGATGTGTTGATGGAGCCGACCGATCAGCGCTGGGCTTTCGCCCTGGAGGGCTCATCGGCGGTTTCCGACAACGTGGTGGAAGAGGGCGATGACCTGTTCCGCTTCCGCCGACCGGCGGACAGCCCGATGCGTTACCGCCTCACCCTTGATGAATCCCGTAGTCCCGGTAACGCTGAGCTGAGTCCGGCGGAGCGGCGCCGGTTTTTGCAATTGCCCGCGTCCGGAAACCCGCGGGCCCGTGAGCTGGCCGGCGAGCTGGACCAACGCTTTTCTGACGAGGGGGTGCTTAACTCTTTGCTCAGCCGGTTCCGTGAACAGGAATACTTCTACACACTCCGTCCGCCGGCCATGCCCGAAAATGGCATCGATGCCCTGTTGTTCGATCAGAAACGCGGCTTCTGCGCCCACTATGCGGGGGCTACCACCTTCGTTCTGAGAGCAGCAGGTATCCCGGCCCGGGTGGTTGTCGGCTATCAGGGTGGCGAGCCTGGTGCAGGGGGGGAATACCTGATTGTGCGTCAGTATGACGCCCATGCCTGGGTCGAGGTCTGGCTGGATGGTCAGGGCTGGGTGCGGGTGGATCCCACGGCAGCGATTTCTCCGGCACGGATCGAGTCCGGCCTCCGGGACGCGGTGGCGGAGGAAGGCTCGTTCCTGGAGGACGAGGTCCTCTCGGCCCAGAAGTACGGTGATATGGCACTGGTGCAATGGGCCAGTCTCCAGCTGGATCGAATCAACTATCAGTGGCAGCGCTGGGTGGTCGGTTACCAGGGCCAGAGCCAGATGGATCTGATGTCCCGCCTGCCAGGCGGTATCGGCATGAGGGAACTGGGCTATCTGACCGCCGGTATTGTAGGAGCCGGGTTGCTGATTGCCGGCCTGTTTTCAGCCTTGCAGTTGCGTCGGGGTGAACGCCGGGATGACTTCCAGAAAGTGCTGCTGTCCTGGCATCGCGCATGCGAAGGTGCTGGTGTACCGGTCCGGCAGGGCGAAACGCCCAGCACTCTGGCAGACCGGCTGGCGCAAGCGCGACCTTCGGTCACCGAAACGGCACGCCGTTTTGCCCGAATGGTGAACAGTCATTACTATAAGGCCTCATCCGAATCGGACGATCAGGAACTGCGGCGCATGCGGCGGCTACTTGGCACTATGAAGCGCCAGTTACGGGAAGCCTCAAAGGGGCGCCAACCACACAGCGAATCCGGAACAACATCGTGACCGATATTGCCCAAGACATGCCCTGGCTCCAGCGAGCCTGGCAACAGATCCAGGCCCGGCTCGCCGAGGACCGATTGCCCCACGCTCTGATCATCAATGGCGAGCGGGGCGTCGGCAAGCGGGCCTGGGCGGAAGCTGTGGCCGGGTTGCTCCTTTGCGACCGGCCGGTGAAGAATGAGGCAGGTCTCCCGGTCGCATGTGGTCACTGCAAACAATGCGAGCTTGTTGCCGCCGGTAGCCATCCGGATGTGCGGATCTACGCGCCGGAAAAGTCCCGGATGGTGAAGGTGGACCAGATCCGGGCGCTTTCGTCATTTGCCGTGGGCTCGCCCCAGGTCGCCCATCACAAGGTGGCGATCATTGATCGGGCCGACCAGCTCAACATCAATGCCGCGAATGCCTTGCTGAAGACCCTTGAGGAACCACTGGCGGACGTCACCCTGCTGCTGCTCCAGGAAAGTGGCCGCCCGGTGCTGCCAACCATTCGTTCCCGTTGCCAGACTCTGAACATTCCTGTGCCTGCGAGGGAGCAGGCGGAACGCTGGCTGGTGTCGAAGGTAACCGAGCTGGATGAAGATCAGCGACCTCCCGCAGAGGTGCTGGCCAAGGCTTTGATGCTGGCGGGTAACGCACCGCGACTTGCCCTTGAATACGTCAATGGCGAGTTTCTCAAGCTCCGCGATGAGGCGTTCGAAAGCTTCCGGCAGTTCATGAAGGGGCAGATGCCCGTGGCCGAGGCCGCCAAGGCGTTCAAAGCCATGGGGCTGGAGGATGCGCTGTTCCTGTTCGAAGGCTGGGCAGCGGATCTTGCGCGCATGGCGGCTGGTGGCCAGGCTTCGGACGCGGAGGCATCGGACATGCTCGGATTCCTGGCAAAGCGGAACCCGGCGTGGCGGGCCCATGAGCTGCTGGACATGATCCGGGAATCCAGGGCGGCCGGCGTCTACAACGCCAATCCGGAGCTTGAAGCCAGCCGGTTGTTGCTGGCCTGGCAGGCCCTGATGCCCAAGAGACGCAAGGCCGGCTGACCGCAATCCCGGCAAGGGCTACGCCTATGGGGGCCCAAGCTGCTATGATTGCGAAATGACAGGGATTTTCTTATCCCGGTATGGACGAGTTACCGTGACAACACAATAAAAGGTGTCAGATATGGGCCCAGGATTTGGCGCGCGCAGTGGCATTCTCACCCTGACCATCAAGGACAAGGCAGTGCTGTATGCCGCCTACATGCCCTACATCCGTCAGGGCGGACTGTTTATCCCGACGCAGAAACAGTACCAGCTCGGTGATGAGGTTTTTCTCCTGCTCAACCTGATGGATGAGCCGGAAAAAATCCCCGTGGCCGGCAAGGTCATCTGGATAACACCCAAGGGCGCCCAGGGGAACCGCGCCGCAGGTATCGGCGTACAGTTCAATGGCGATGATGAAACGGCTCGTACCAAGATTGAATCCTACCTGGCCGGCGCCCTGAGTTCCGATCGCCCCACACACACAATGTGAGGCGATCCGCTTCATGAACGATATGTCTGAAACCGCACGATCTGCCGGAGAGCCGCTGTGTTGTTCGGAAACCGTCTGGCAGCTCGAGAACATCGATCTTGCCGGCCTTTCCTGGTCCGCCAATCCCGGTGTTAGCGGGCAACCACCGGTCCTGATGCTTCACGGCTGGCTGGATAACAGCCTGACCTTCTCGAAACTTGCCCCGGAACTTGCAAAGCTGGCCGATGTCCATGCCATCGATATGGCCGGGCATGGAAAATCGGGGCACCGCTCACCGGGCCAGTCCTACCTGCTGATGGATTACGTGGCGGATCTGGCCGAATTGATCGAGCGGCATTTCAGCGAATCCGATGAAAGCCGGGTCGACCTGGTGGGGCACTCGCTCGGCGGCATCGTCAGCGCCCTTTACGCCGCAGCTTTTCCGGAAAAGGTCCGGCATCTGGTGATGATTGACAGCCTCGGCGCCATCAGCCGTCCGGTTGAAGAAACCATTCCCCAGTTGAGAAGGGCGATCAAGAAACGCCTGAACGGATCTGGCAAGTCGGTGGTCTATCCGGACCTGACGACCGCAGCAAAGGCCCGGGAGGGCGGTGTCAGCCCGTTGAGCCATGAAGCCGCGCTGACTTTGGTGCCCCGGAATATGAAACCGTTTGGCGACGGTTCCGTATGGTGTACTGATCCGCGTCTTCGTCACCCGTCCCCGCTGATGATGACGGAAGAGCAGGTGCTGGCTTCCCTAGAAGCCATCGAAACGCCGACGTTGTTCGTGCGTGCCGACAAAGGCCTGCTCTCCCATCGCACAGGTCTGGACGACAGGGCAGAGCGGATCAGGAATCTCACAATGGCGCGCGTTCCGGGCGGCCACCATTGTCATCTCGATGGCGATACCGTTCCGGTAGCAGAGGCGGTAAGGGCATTTCTGACCAATGGTTAAGAATTTCAGCGCAAAGCGGTTCGTTAAATCCCTTGGCGGGATGCTGGTCTTGTTGTCTACACTTTTGAATGGGGCAATGGCAGCCGGCTTTCCGGAGCCGTTCCCCCAGTCCCAACTGGAAACCAGTACCCGGATTCAGTCCAACGGCCACCTGGTGCTTTTCAGCCCGGTGCGCGAAGTGAATGACGAGATCCGCTCCAGCACCATGGCCCGGTTGCCGGTTTCCGGTGAGGGTCGTATGTACCAGATCAACCGGGATGCGAGCCGGGAAGAAGCACGGGATTATTATCAGCGGCTGTTACAGGCCCGAAGCGCCAGCGTGTTGTTTGAATGTTCCGGTGTCAGCTGCGGCCGAAGTGTCATCTGGGCCAACCGGATTTTTGGCCAGGCGATCCTCAACGGCCGGGATTCGGAGCAGGATTACCTGGTTGCGGGGTCACTGGATGAGGATGGAACCCGTTGGCTGACGCTTGTTTACACCGTAACACGCGGTAATTTGCGCGAATACGTCTGGGTGGAACACCTCAGGCTCGGTGACGGTGCCGTTGTGCCGGGATTTGATGCCGGTTCCGATCGGGTGTTCGGCCCGCTGATCGTTCCTTACGAGGGCGGCTTTACCTACCAGTTTGACTGGACGTCAACCGATCGACGCACCCTGAGGGAACGGGCAACGGAAGAGGGCGCTATGGTCGTTCTGGTAGGGTTTTCGTCACTGGGCGCTGAAGAATCCGTCGAGGATTCCCTCGAGCGCGCCCGGGGGGCAACCGAGTCCCTCGCCGACGTGTTGGCGCGCATCGGGATATCCCGGGAGCAGCAGAAAATACTGGTAGTTGGCCCCTTTATACCCATGGAAAGCCCGGATCGTCAGGGTGATCGGGTGGAAGTGACCGTCATTTCGAGGTGAGATCATGGCCAGGGATCAGGGAAAGAAGGGGGATTCCCCGGAAAAACCGGATTCAGATGTTCCACAGGACAACATTTCCAAGGTCCTGCAAAGTTCCGATGTGTCAGCGGCGGAGGCTCCTGCCGATGCCCAGAAACCCCCTCCCGGTACCAAACGCAAACAGACCGTTGCACTAACTCTCGGTAGTGGCGGCGCACGGGGCTATGCCCATATCGGCGCCATCGAGATCCTGAATGAGCGCGGTTACGACATCGTGGCGATATCGGGATGTTCCATGGGCGCGCTCATCGGTGGCATGTATGGCGCCGGCAAGATGAAGGACTACAAGGACTGGGTCACCGGCCTTGGCCAGTTCGATGTACTCAAGTTGCTGGATGTCACCTTCAATTCCGTGGGTGCTATTCGGGGCGAGAAGATTTTCTCCGTGGTCCGGGAGATGCTGGGTGATACCCGGATCGAGGATCTTCCCCTGGCCTACACGGCAGTTGCCACCGACTTGCTTGCTCACAAGGAAGTCTGGTTCCAGGAAGGGCCTCTGGATCAGGCCATCCGCGCCTCCGTTGCCATTCCCAGTGTCGTGACCCCCCTGGTGCTGAATGGGCGCGTGCTGGTGGATGGGGCGCTGTTGAACCCGTTACCCATTATTCCGACCATCTCTGCCCATGCAGACCTGATTGTGGCGGTCAACCTTAGCGGCGAAGATGACCAGCGTCAGCGGATTCCGGACGCGGCCTTTGTCCATGATCAAGAGGCCTCCGACATGGAAGAGTGGGTCGACGCCATCCGGGACAAGGCGTCCCGCTGGTTTGACTGGGATGCCATCAAATCGCTCGGAGCCCGGAAAGCCGACAATGGCGAAAGTCCGGAAGAGAAGATCAGTCGGGAGGTCCACAAAAAAGAAAACCACAAGAACCACGACAAAAAGCCAACCGACAAGAAGCATCAGGAAGATCACGAAACCATCGACTGGGACAAGCTGGGCATTGGTAAATTCGATGTGATGAACCTGACCATCGAGACCATGCAGAGCGCACTGGTGCAGTACAAGATCGCCGGTTATCCGCCGGATCTGCTGGTCAACGTACCCAAGAATGCCTGCCGGACCTACGACTACCACAAGGCCCCGGAACTGATCCAGCTCGGGCGCGAGCGTATGGCCCTGGCGCTGGATCGTTACGAGGCGAACAGGAGCAGCTCCGGCCCGCTCGCCATCTGAGTAGCATCCGGGCTGGTTTAGGCTGCAGGAGCGGGGCCAAACAGCGTATAATCCCGCGCTGACATGCGCCAGAACAGGAAACGATCCTTGTGACGAGCCCCATCGACGATCTTCAGACCGTTCGCGATTACCTTCGCTATGCCTCGACGCAGTTTGCCGCGTCGCCACTGTTTTTTGGTCATGGCACCGATAACGTCTGGGACGAGGCGGTCCATCTGGTGATGCGCAGCCTGAACCTGCCGCTGGAAAACAACACCCTGTTTCTCGACGCCCGGCTCACTCGTGACGAGCGCGCCATGATTCTCGACCGAATCGAGCGCCGGGTGAACGAACGCGTTCCGCTCGCATACCTTCTGGGCGAGGCCTGGTTCATGGGTATGCCGTTCCACGTGGATGAGCGCGTACTGGTGCCCCGTTCACCCATCGGCGAATTGCTGGAAAATGGCCTCCAGCCCTGGCTGGGCGATATTGAAGTTAACAGGCTCCTTGATCTTTGCACCGGTAGTGGCTGCATCGGGATCGGTGCTGCCATGGTGTTCGAGGATGCCAAGGTGGATCTGTCCGATATTTCCGAGGACGCACTGGCAGTTGCCGAATCAAATATTGATCTTCATGACGTCCGTAACCGGGTGCGCACCGTAAGGTCTGATGTGTTCGAGAACATCACCGGCCGCTACGATGTCATTCTGAGTAATCCTCCATACGTGGATGCTGAAGACCTGGCGGACATGCCGGACGAATACCAGCATGAGCCTGAGCTGGGTCTTGCCGCAGGGACGGATGGCCTTGATATCGCCCACCGTATTCTGGCAAAAGCGGCTGACCATCTCACCGAAGAGGGCCTGCTGATCGTGGAAGTGGGCAACAGCTGGGTCGCGCTGGACCAGGCCTATCCAGACCTGCCGTTCACCTGGCTGGAGTTTGAAAATGGCGGTGACGGGGTGTTTCTGCTGCGGGCTGAAGACCTGCGCGCCTGGCAGGCTCGCAGTTAAACCGAATTCTCACAAGAACTGGATAAGATACTGAATCATGTCGGGAAATAGCTTTGGAAAACTGTTCACCGTAACCACCTTTGGTGAAAGCCATGGGGCTGCCCTGGGCTGCATTATCGATGGCTGTCCTCCGGGTCTCGAGCTTTCGGAAGCCGACATGCAGCGTGATCTGGACCGCCGCAAACCGGGCACTTCCCGCCATACCACCCAGCGGCGTGAGGCGGACGAGGTAAAGATCCTGTCCGGGGTGTTCGAGGGCAAGACCACCGGAACACCTATTGGCCTGATCATCGAGAATACCGATCAGCGCTCCAAGGACTATTCCAAGATATCCGAGCAGTTCCGGCCGGCCCATGCCGATTACACCTACGCGCACAAGTACGGCGTTCGTGACTACCGTGGCGGTGGCCGCTCCTCGGCTCGCGAGACCGCCATGCGTGTCGCTGCCGGCGCCGTCGCCCGCAAATTCCTGGAGCAGCGCCTTGGCATCAAGATCCGCGGCTACCTTTCGCAGCTTGGTCCCATCAAGGCGGAAAAGCTGGACTGGGACCAGGTGCACCAGAACCCGTTCTTCTGTCCGGACGCCGACAAGGTGCCGGAAATGGAAGCCTACATGGACGCGCTCCGGAAAGAGGGCGATTCCATCGGTGCCCGGATCAACGTGGTGGCCGATGGTGTTCCTCCCGGCCTTGGCGAGCCGATTTTCGACCGCCTCGACGCGGATCTGGCCCATGCGTTGATGAGTATCAACGCAGTGAAGGGCGTTGAAATTGGTGCAGGTTTCGACTCGGTTGAACAGAAGGGCACAGAGCACCGGGATGAGATGACGCCGGAGGGCTTCCTGTCCAACAATGCCGGCGGGGTACTGGGCGGTATATCCTCTGGTCAGCCCATTGTGGCCAGCATTGCTCTGAAGCCGACCTCCAGTCTCCGTTTGCCGGGTCGCAGTATCGATGTGAACGGCAATCCGGTGGAGGTGATCACTACCGGTCGTCACGACCCCTGTGTGGGCATCCGTGCCACGCCGATTGCCGAGGCAATGATGGCAATCGTTCTCATGGATCATTACCTGCGTCACCGCGGTCAGAATGGTGACGTGGAGGTTTCTACACCCGTTATCGGCCAACTCTAGGGCCGTAATCCGGAATCCAGATTCCAGCACGAGTGGGGACGTCCGGGCGAGGCGTTCAAAAATGTGGAGCGCCATGGATGGCGCGACCAAGCCCTACAGGGACGTATTTACGGGCGTTTTTTGAACGCCTCGCCCGGGCGGCGCCACGGACTCTCGGTTTAGCTTCGTAAAGGAGTCCTGGTATTTACTGGCGGCTATCCAACCTCTATTTCTGGTTCTTCGCCCTTCTGGGCGGACTGCTTCCGTATTGGTCTCTGTACCTTGAGGGGCAGGGCTATACCTATCTTCAGATTGCCACGTTGATGGCGACCATCCAGCTTACGAAGATCGTAGCCCCCAGCGTCTGGGGCTGGCTCGGGGACCGGAGTGGTCAGCGGGTCCGGCTTGTAAGGTTCGGTGCCATAACCGGTTCGCTATTCTTTGCCGGCGTTTTCCTGGAACCGGGGTTCTATGGCCTGCTGCTGGTGATGCTTGCCTTCACGTTCTTCTGGAATGCCATCCTGCCTCTTTACGAGGTCATTACGCTTCGCACTCTCGGTAAGCAGAAAGAGAAGTACGGCCGGGTCCGGCTTTGGGGTTCGGTCGGGTTTATTGCAGCAGTAGCCGGGGTCGGGGGCATCCTCGAGATTGTTCCGGTCAGCTCGCTTCCATGGCTGTTGCTGCCGGTGTTTGTCGGTATTGCGGTCTCGGCGTTTCTGGTGCCATCGGAGAAAGGAGAGGTCAAGCCAAGGGCGCCAGAGGGCAGTCTGAAGAAAATTGTGACCCATCCAGCGGTGGTCACCTTCTTCCTGATGAATTTCCTGCTTCAGGTCTCCCACGGGCCGTACTACACCTTCTTCAGTATCCATCTCGAGCAGCATGGTTATGGCAAATTACCGATCGGGTTACTTTGGTCACTGGGCGTGGTCGCCGAGATCGGGTTATTTCTGGTGATGCACCGGTTTACCCGGCGTTTCTCCGTCCGGCAGATTGCCATCAGCGCCCTGGTGCTGACCATGATTCGCTGGGCGTTGATAGCCGAGCTGACCGACGTGGTTGCGGTGCTGATCTTCGCCCAGCTTCTTCATGCGGCTTCCTATGGGGCGCTGCACGCGATTTCTGTCCAGTACATCCAGGGCTTCTTCGGCAAACACCACCATGGCCAGGGTCAGGCCCTATACAGCGGCCTTACTTTCGGCGCCGGAGGAGCGGCTGGCGCGTGGATATCCGGCTTCCTTGTGGAAGGCGTCAATACTTCTGCAGCCTTTTGGGGAGGCGCCGTGGCTATGGCTATTGCCGTGCTGATTACCTGGCGGGGCCTGAGGCCGCCGCCAGAGGATGTCTGAAAAGCCTTTTATTCGTCCGGATCTTCCTCGTCTTCCTCGATTTTGAGGGAGAGGCCACTGCCGGTCGGGCCCGAGGCGGTGGATGAGTCGGCGCCACCCTGACCGTGTAACTTGATCTTCAGTCGCAGGTTGTTGGCAGAGTCGGCGTTCTTCAATGCTTCCTCTTCGGAAATCTTGCCTTCCTTCCAGAGGTTGAACAGCGCCAGGTCGAAGGTCTGCATGCCGAGGTTGGCCGACTTCTCCATGATTTCCTTGATGCCGTCGATCTCACCACGCAGGATCAGCTCGCTTATGGTGGGCGTTCCGAGCAGGATTTCTATGGCCGCACAGCGCTTCTTATCGACCGTCGGAACCAGTCGCTGGGATACGAACGCGCGCAGGTTCATTGAAAGATCCATCAGCAGCTGCGGGCGCCGCTCCTCGGGGAAGAAATTGATGATGCGATCCAGCGCCTGGTTGGCATTGTTGGCGTGCAAGGTGGAAATGCACAGGTGCCCGGTTTCGGCGAAGGCCAGGGCGTGTTCCATGGTTTCCCGGTCCCGGATCTCACCGATCAGAATGACATCCGGCGCCTGACGCAGGGTGTTCTTCAGCGCTTTCTGGAAACTCCGGGTATCAACCCCTACCTCTCGCTGGTTGACGATGCATTTCTTGTGGCGGTGGATGTATTCCACCGGATCTTCGATGGTAATGATGTGGCCGGCGGAATTGCTGTTCCGATGATCGATCAGAGCGGCAAGGGAGGTGGACTTGCCCGAACCGGTGGCACCGACAAACAGAACCAGGCCGCGCTTGGCCATCACCACATCCTTGAGAATCGGCGGCAGACCGAGGTCGTCTGCGTTCGGAATCTCGGTCACGATGTTCCGCGCGACGATCGAAATCTCGTTACGCTGCCGGAAAATATTGATCCGGAACCGGCCCACTTTGCCAATGCTGTAGGCCAGGTTCATCTCGAGCTCCTGCTCGAACTCGGCAATTTGCTCATCGTCCATGATGGTATAGGCGATATCCTTGATCGCCCCGGGCCCCATGGGAGACCGGTCGATGGGCTTGAGCGCACCGTGGAATTTGGCGCAGGGCGGGGCGCCGGTACTCAGGTAAAGGTCCGAGCCATCGTGCTTGGCCAGAATCTTGAGGTAATCGTCAAAGCCCATGT
>Ga0114984_1000921_pt1 | contig 11170 bp, 5 predicted proteins | sample Shrwel1BS1Day1_FD_96987 | JGI IMG/M metagenome (GOLD analysis project Ga0114984, IMG submission 96987) | Subsurface microbial communities from deep shales in Ohio, USA - Utica-3 well 1 S-1-Day1 | ecosystem: Environmental > Aquatic > Deep subsurface > Shale gas/oil reservoir > Produced water/Flow... | reverse complement strand
TGATTTCGACGTCCTGTGGGTCATGGGCATGAACGACGACCTGTGGCCGCCGCCGCCGCGCCCCAATCCGCTCTTGCCGGCCGAGCTGCTGCGGGCGGCCGGAGCGGCCCACGCCAGCGCCGAAGTCGAGCTCGATTTTGCCCGGCGCGTCCATGCCCGGCTGGCGCAGTCGGCGCCGGAGGTGACTTTCTCGTTCGCGCAAGCCGACGGCAATCGCGTCCTGCGGCCGAGTCCGCTCATTGCCGGGATTCCGCTCGCCGCCAACGCTTCGGCCGACGTCACGACGCTGGCCCGGCAAATGGCCGACGAATCGGCCGCGGCGCTGGAGCAGATAGACGACGCCATGGCGCCGCCGGTCGGCGAGGGCGAAAAAGTCTCCGGCGGCAGCTGGGTCCTGCGGGCCCAGGCGATATGCCCGGCCTGGGCCTACTTTCAGTACCGTCTCGGCGGCGAGGCAATGGATGAGCCGGTCGAAGGCCTCGACCCGGCGGCGCGCGGCACGCTGGTGCACGAGGCACTGGAAGCTTTCTGGACGGCCGTAAAGTCATCCGAGGCGCTCGCCGCATTGGGCGACCTGAGCCGCCAGCAAACCATCGCCGAAGCCGTCGCCAAGGCGCTGGATACTTTCGAGCTCGACCGCCGCATCACGCTGCCGGCTCGCTTTCGCGTACTCGAAGCGGCGCGTCTGGCGAAACTGGTGGATGTGTGGCTGCAGGTCGAGGCCAAGCGTGGCCTGAGCTTTGACGTCATTGCCTGCGAAGCGCCGGCCGAAGTCGAGATCGAGGGCATCAAGGTCAAGATGATCGTCGACCGCATCGATCAGCTGGCCGACGGCCGGCAGGTCATCATCGACTACAAGACCGGCGCCGCCGTCGACACCAAGAACTGGGCCGAGCAGCGCATCACCGAGCCGCAACTGCCGATCTACGCCGCACTGGTCAACGAAGATGTCGCCGCCGTCGTCTTCGCCAAGGTGTTGCTCGACAAGCCGGCCTTTGCCGGTGTGGCCGACGAAAAGGACATCCTGCCCGGCGTTCAGGGGATCGGCGACGACAAGCAGAAAATCTTCGACCCGGCCGAATTCCCCGACTGGGTCGCCGTCATCACCCATTGGCGCGAGCGGCTGCACGCCGTCGCCAAAGAGGTCAAGCAGGGCCGGGCCGGTGTCGTTTTTGCCGACGAAAAGGCATTGCAATATTGCGAGGTCCTGCCGCTGCTCAGACTACCCGAACGGCGTCGTCTGCTGGCCGCCGCGCAGGCCGGTTAGCAAGGACTGAGGCTCAATCTAATACGTTTGTTATAGGTCAACCCATCGGCGTCGGGATGGGCGAAAAATAAGCTAAAGGGCTTTGCTTCGCTCACCCTTTTGTCTGGAGGTGCCTCAACGTGTCGCCTGATCTTGTCCCGCTATTGCAACGCTTGAAAGGGTGGCGCTTGTCCGCGGTCGCCACAGTCGGTGTTGTCGTGATGGTCGAGCTGATCGTGTCGGCGATGGGGCTTCTGCTCAAAGGCTCGGTGCCTTGGGATTATCTGCTGACGGGGTTGGTGGCGGCGGTGTTGGCCGCGCCGCCGGCACTGGTCGTGGTGGGCTATCTGCTGGGCAAGCTGGCCGAACAGCAGCGGGTTTCACTGGCGCGAGATATGTCCAGCCTGGAAAGCCGTTTGATGACGGCGCTGCAGGCGGCTCGGATGGGTAGTTGGGAGTTGGATTTTGTCGATGGCTCCCTGCGTTACGACCCCTCGTTGCTGACGATTCTGGATATTCCGCGAGAGCCGCCGCCAATGACCCTGCAGAGCTGGCTGGCGACCGTGCATCCGGACGACCAGGCCGGGTTCGCGGCGGCCTATCAGGAAACGGCGAGGGTCGGTGGGGCACCATTTTCCGTCGAGTACCGGGTTGGTCTCCAGGCTGGCGGCTGGGGCTGGATTCATTCCCGGGGAATGGTCGTCGAGCGCGATTCCGATGGGCGCCCGCTGCGCGGTGGCGGCATTTCGGTGAATATCAGCGAGCGCAAGCAGAACGAAGCCGAGCTCGATCAATACCGGCATCAACTTGAAGATCTGGTGCAGAAGCGGACGGCCGACCTGCGCGAAGTGCATCGCAAGTTGCTCGATACCCAGTTTGCGATGAACAGCGTCGGCATCGGCATCCGCTGGAGCGATTTCGAAACCAAGCGCCTGATCGACGTCAATAGTTTTGCCGCCGAGATGCTCGGCTACTCGGTCGAGGAGATGCTCCAGCTGCGGGTTGGGGACATTTATCCGAAACAGGCCATGGACGAGACCGAGCAGGCGGTAGCCATGATCCGGAAAAAGGGTTGGTTCAAGATCGAGACGCAGAACCGGGCAAAGAACGGCGCGCTGATTCCGGTCGAGGTAACCCTGTATTACATTCCAGCCGATGATGGCCTGCCAGCCAGGATGATTTCCTTCGTGCGCGATATCAGCCAGCGCAAGAAAGCCGAAGCAGCCCTGATTGCGGCCAAGGAGGCGGCCGAGGCAGCCAACGTGGCGAAAAGCGCCTTTCTCGCCAACATGTCACATGAAATACGGACGCCACTCAATGCCATCACCGGGATGGCCCACATCATCCGGCGCGCCGGGTTGCCGCCGGAACAAATGGCCCGTCTGGAAAGAATCGATGCAGCCGGGCACCATCTGCTGGAAATCGTCAATGCGGTGCTCGAACTGTCGAAAATCGAAGCCGGCAAGTTTGCCACGGTGGAAAGTCCGGTCAGCCCGGCCGGCATCGCCCGCAATGTCGTTTCCATGCTCCAGGAGCGGGCCACGGCGAAAAGCTTGCGGCTGTATGCCGATGCCGAGGAGCTGCCATTCCCACTGCTCGGCGATGCGACCCGGCTGCAGCAGGCGCTGCTCAACTATGTGGCCAATGCCGTCAAGTTCACCGACCATGGCGTGGTGATCGTTCGCGTTCTGACAGCCGAGGAAACGGATGGCGATGTCGTACTGCGTTTCGAGGTCGAGGATACGGGTATCGGCATCGATCCCGAAGCGGCTGGCCGCCTCTTTTCGGCCTTCGAGCAAGCGGACAATTCGACCACCCGCAAGTATGGCGGCACCGGCCTCGGCCTGGCCATCACCCGCAAGCTGGCCGAACTGATGGGCGGCACCGCCGGCATGAACAGCACGCCGGGCATGGGCAGTATTTTCTGGTTTACCGTGCGCCTGAAAAAAGGCGGGCCGGGTGCCTCGGTGCATCTTGCCAGTCCGGTGGAACCCGCCGAGGCGGTTCTCGGCCGGGAATACGGCGGCCGACGGATACTGCTGGTCGAGGACGAACCGATCAACCGCGAGGTGGCGACGGCCTTGCTGGAAAGTGCCGGGCTGGCCGTCGATATCGCCGTCGATGGCCGGGAGGCAGTGCAAAAAGTCACACTGGGGATTTACGACCTGATCCTCATGGATATCCAGATGCCTGGCATGGATGGCCTCGAAGCAACGCGGCAGATACGCGCCATGCCTGGCCTTGCTGACGTGCCGATCATCGCGGTGACGGCCAACATCTTCGCCGAGGACAAGGCCAATTGTCTGGCAGCCGGCATGAACGACTTTCTCGCCAAGCCCAGCCCGCCCGGCCTGCTTTTCTCGGCTGTCCTCAAGGCGCTGAAGCGTCGGGAACAGGCCAGACCGGAAAAGCCATCGATCACTTGAGGCAAAGCGCTGCCCGGCGTACGATTTGCCGCCGCCGGGCAACATTCGTTTGCCTCGGCTCCCTCCTCGGAAAGCTCCCTGCCTGTGACTGCTGCGGTCGACCGCCTCGAAGAAGACAAAACCGCTCGGCTGCGCGCTCTGGAAGTCGCCTCGTTCATCGTCGAAGCGCCCGCCGGGGCGGGCAAGACGGAGTTGCTGACCCAGCGCTATCTGCGCCTGCTGGCCGTCGTCGAGGATCCCGAAGAAGTGCTGGCGCTGACTTTCACCAACAAGGCGGCGACCGAGATGCGCGACCGCATTCTCGGCAGCCTGGAGCGGGCGGCGAGTGGAAATCTGCCGGCCGAGCCCCACAAGCAGCTGACTTTCGGCCTGGCGCAAAAGGTTCTCGCCCACGATGCGGCGCAAGGCTGGCACCTGCTCGGCCACCCGGGACGGCTACGCATTACGACGCTCGACGCCCTGTGCGCCAGCCTGGCCCGGCAGATGCCCTACCTCAGCCGCTTCGGCGCCCAGCCGGGCGTCGCCGAGGACGCCGAGGCGCACTACGCGACGGCGGCGCGGCGGACGCTGGAAATGGTCGAAGCCGGCGGTGCCGATGCCGACATCGTGGCCGAGGCGCTGGCCTTCATGGACAACAACGCCGGGCGTCTCGAAAAACTGCTGATCGCCATGCTCGGCCGGCGCGATCAATGGCTGCAGCACGCTTCGCGCATCGAAAGCGGGGTGATGAAGGCCGAGGTCGAGGCTGGTTTCGCCGCCCTGATCGAACGCGATCTGGCGATCGTCGGCGAACGGCTCGACGGCCGTCTGCAAAGCCTGCTCATGCCGCTGGCCCGCTTTGCGGCGGCCAATGTGCCGGGAACGCTCGATTCCATTTTTGACTGGAATTTCCGGTTGACCGTGGAAATCGCCGATTTGTCGCGCTGGCAGGCAGTGGCCGCCCTGCTCATGACCGGCACCGGCACGCTGCGCAAGACGGTCGATAAACGCATCGGTTTCCCGGCCGACAAGGAATTTGCCGACCAGAAAAAAGCCATGCTCGAACTGCTCGCCGAACTGCGTGGCGTCGCCGGCCTCGAAGAAGCGCTGGCCATGCTCGTCAAGCTGCCTCGGCCAGAGCTGAGCGACGGCGAATGGGCCACCGTCGAATGCTTTTCGCGCCTGCTTCGGCTGGCCGCCGGGCAGTTGTGGCTGGCCTTTCAGGAAGCCGGCGAGGTCGATTTCATTGAAATTGCCGCCCGCGCCGGGCTGGCCCTCGGTGATGACGAAGCGCCGACCGATCTGGCCCAGGCCCTCGATTACCGCATCCGTCACCTGCTGGTTGATGAATTCCAGGACACCAGCCCGACCCAGGTCGAACTGATCGAAAAACTGACGCGCGGCTGGATGCCCGGTGACGGGCGGACGTTGTTCGTCGTCGGCGACCCGATGCAGTCGATCTACCGCTTCCGCAAGGCTGATGTTGGTCTCTTCTTGCGCGTCCGCGAGCGCGGCATCGGCGACATCAAGCTCGGCCACCTGCGCTTGTTCCGCAACAACCGCTCGTATCCGGGCATCGTCGATTGGGTGAACACTGCGTTCCCGAGCATCTTTCCGGCCGATGACAGCCCCGAAGCCGGCGCCGTGCGCTACGCCGAATCGGCGGCGACCCGGCCGGCGCGCGCCGATAGTGGTGTCGAGGTGCATCCGGTCATCGCGCGCGACGGCACCGATGCCCTTGGCGAAGAAGCCTGCCGCATCCTGGCCATCATCCAGCAGGCGCGTCGCGAGGCGCCGGAAGAGCGCATCGCCGTCCTCGTTCGCGCCCGCAGCCACCTTGACGCGCTCGTCGCCGAAATCCGCCGCAGCGCGCCCGACCTGCGTTTCCAGGCCGTCGACATCGAAGGGCTGGACGGTCGTCAGCATGTCCAGGACCTGCTTACCCTGTTCAGCGCTCTCCATCACCGCGCCGACCGCGTCCATTGGCTGGCGCTCCTGCGCGCGCCGTGGTGCGGTCTCAAGCTGGCCGACCTGCATGTGCTGGCCGCCGACGACCGGAATTCGACGATCTGGCAGCTGATGCAGGACGAAACCCGTATCGCCCGTCTGTCCGCAGATGGCCGGCAACGTCTGTTGCACGTCCGCGAAGTCCTGCACCTGGCCTTCGCCGGCCGCGCCCGCCAGCATCCGCGGCGCTGGCTCGAAGGCATCTGGCTCATGCTCGGCGGGCCGCGCTGCCTCGAAGCGCCCGAGGCATTGAACGACGTCGCCGCCTTCTTCAAGCTTGTCGACAAACTCGTCGCCAGCCGCAACCTGAGCGCCGAAACGCTGGCCGCCCACGCCGCCGAGCTCTACGCCCCGTCCGACCCGCTCGGCGATGCGGTGCAGATGATGACCGTGCACAAATCGAAGGGCCTCGAATTCGACACCGTGATCCTGCCCGGCCTCGACCGGGGCACCGGCGGCAACGACAGCAGCCTGCTGCTCTGGGATGAAGTGGCCGGGGCCGATGGCGACGAACATCTGCTCGTCGCGCCGATGAAACAAAAGGGCGCCGGCAACGGCGAGCCGACCGCCTACGACTACCTCAAGAAGCTCGAAGCCGAACGCGCCGCCCATGAGGATGAGCGCCTGCTTTATGTCGCCGCCACGCGCGCCATCCGCAAGCTGCATCTGCTCGGCGTGGCCGTCGCCGATGACAAGAAGGACGACGGTCTCAAGCCACCGGCTGCCGGCACGCTGCTCCATCTGCTCTGGCCGGGTGTCGCCCAGCCGGTATTCGTCGCGGCGCTGGCCGGGAACGAAGCCGTTCTGCCGGCCAGCCTCGGTATCGACCCTGCGACCTTCATCCCGCCGCTCGTCCGCCTGCGCGAAACGGTGCTGCCCGCCAGCCTCGGCGCGCTACCCGAAGGCCTGCGCCCGGCTGACAACCCGCTCGATCTCGACGAAGTGGAGCTTGGACTGTCGCTCGAAGCCTCGGTCGGTACGCTGGTTCACCGCTACCTCGAACTGATCGCAAAAAATGGCCTGGAAAGCTGGTCGACCGCAAGAATTGCCACGCTCCAGCCGGCCTGTCAGCGCTGGCTGCGCAGCCAGGGCCATGGCGAGGAAGAGGCTGTCAGCGGTGCGGCGGAAGTCATCGCGGCACTGCGCACCACGCTGAACTCCGACAGCGGTCGCTGGGTGCTCGCCGAGCATCGCGAAGCTGCTGCCGAGCAGGCCTGGAGCAGCAGCGATGGCGAGGTCGCGGTCAACCACGTGATCGACCGCATTTTCGTCGCCGATGGTTGCCGCTGGATCATCGACTACAAGACGGCGCGCCTGCCCGATGCCGAACTGCCACAACGCGCCGAAAGCTACCGGCCGCAGCTCGAACGCTATGCCGATCTGTTCGCCGACGGCGGGCTGCCGCTCAGGCTGGCCATTTTCTTCCCGGTGCAGGGGCGGCTGGTCGAGCTGGCCGGAGTGCCGTAAACGAGGGGGCTAGGGTAACGACGAGGCGCAACGTTATATTCATATCGACTATAATGCCGGTCCGGTCGAATTTATGCGATAAACATGTCTCGCGCTGCGCTTGTCTTCCTGTTGTGTTGCGCGCTCCCTGCCAGCCTCGGAAGTGGAGCTCTGGCGGCAGATGAGCCCGCCTTGCGCGTCCTCGTGCTCGACAATGCGCCGCCGATGTCCTTTCGCGACGAGTCTGGCCAGCTGACCGGTTTCAGCGTCGAGATTGCCCGGGCGGTGTGCAGTGAAATGCGCGTCAATTGCGCTTTCGATGTCGTCACGCAAAGCGCGTTGCTGCCGACCCTCAGCCAGGGCAAGGCCGACATCGCCGCGGTTGGCCTGCTTGAAACGCCTGAGCGGCGCACCAAGATGCTATTTGCCAAGCCCTATTACCGGTCGATGTCACTGTGGCTGGCTCGCTCCGGCGTCAGCCCCGGGCAAGCCGGGGTCAAAGTCGCTGTTGTTGGCGGTTCGGCCCAGGAGGCCTATGGCCGCAAGCAGGGCTGGGAAATGCACCCGGTTGCCACCCATGGTGAATTGGGCGCGCCGCTGGTTTCCGGCGAAGCCCAGGCTGTGCTGGTGCCGATGATCACCGGCATCAGCCTGCAGAAAAACGCGGCTTTCCGGCAACTGGACCTGGCCACGACGGTGTTGCAAGCCCCCGAGCTGGGCGGCGATGCTTCGTTCGGCATTTCACCCTATCGGCCCGAATTGCAGAAAGAAATTAACGCGGCGCTCGAACGCATCAAGCGCAATGGGACGTATGATCGGATCAATTCCCGGTTTTTGCCCTTTCGGGTGAGTTGATGCCAGTTATCTCCCAGATTCCAGTCCGCTATCGAGCGGCAGGTGGCTTGCCGTGATCAAGTCGCTTCAGGCGATCCAGGCCGGTCGGGCCTTTGCGTTGCTGGCTGCACTTTTCGTGACAGCCTTCGGGGCCGCTGTCGTCCTGCTGGCGCTCGACCAGCAACGCGTCATCGAAGCAACCAGCCGGTTACAGGAACAGACGGTGCCGGAAATCATCCGTTTCCAGCGTCTGGCCAGAAATCTCGAACAACTTCGCCAGGAAGGCGAGCGCATCTTTGCCGTCAGTTCGCATGCCTCGCGTCAGCAGTCGATGTTCGTCGTGACCCTGATCGCCAGTCATCCAAGCATCCTCGAACATCCCGGCGCCGCCCAGCTGGCGCGCGAAACCGAGCAGTTTCTCGGCGATGTCGTGCGCCAGGCTGTCGCCGACGATCGCCGCCCGGCCATGCGCTACGACGAGTGGCAGCGTCTTGCCGCGCGTCTTGGCATGCAGGTCGACGATGTATCGATCCAGGGCATCAATCTGGCCAATAACGATCTGGTAGTGGCGACGAGTGCGATGAAATTGGCGCGTTCGAAGCTGATGATGGCGCTGATTCTGGTTGGCGTTTTCCTGCTTGGATTCATGATCATTGTTCGCCGTCATTTGATTCAGCCACTTCAGCAGATCAACCTCGCCCTGTCGACGCTGAGCGCCGACCGCCCGGCGCCCGAATTCAAACCGTCGACGATGCTCGAAATCCAGGCCGTCGAAGAATCCATCTGCGAACACCATGCGCTGCTTATCCAGAACGAAGAAACCCGGCAGGTGCTCGAAAAGCTGGCCAACAAGGATGGTCTTACCGGGCTCATGAACCGCCGCCATTTCATGCAGTCGGCCGAAGTCGAACTGCAGCGTGCCCAGCGCTATCGGCGGCCGGTGACAGTGGCCATGGCCGACCTCGACCTCTTCAAGAAACTCAACGACACCTACGGCCACGCCGCCGGCGATGCCGTGCTACGTGCCTTTGCCGAACTGGTTCAGGACACCTTGCGTCAGTCGGATCTGGTCTGCCGCTACGGCGGCGAGGAGTTCGCTTTCCTTTTCCCGGAAATCGGACCGGCCGAGACGGAAAAACTGGCCGAACGCCTGCGCGCTCGCTGTGATGCCATGGAAGTCCCTTTGCCCGATGGCCGCTCGGTCAAGGCTACGGTCAGCATCGGGCTGGCCGATGCCAGCGAATGTCCGATCGAGATTGCGCTCAAGCGCGCCGACGAGGCGCTTTACGAAGCCAAGCGCCTCGGCCGCAACCGGGTCGTGCTGTCCGGGCCGCCGGTGCCCGAGTCGGCATTCGAAAACGAGCCGGATACGCGCACGGCCAGCCTGTTCTGAGAGGCCATCTGAGGTTTTTCGGGCCGTTCAGCTCCAGAGCAGACAGGCCCAGACGGCTGCGGCATTGAGCAGGCTGAGCAGCACGGCGGCGCTGCCCATGTCCTTGGCCCGTTTGGCCAGTTCGTTTTTTTCCGGCGAGGCCTTGTCGACGACGGCTTCGACCGCCGAATTGAGGATTTCGGCGATCAGGATGAGGGCGACGCTGCCGATCATCAAGGCCCGTTCGACGCCGGTTTTGCCGAGGTAAAAGGCCAGCGGAATGGCGATGCCGGCACTCAGCATTTCCAGCCGAAAGGCCGCTTCGTTTTGCCATGCCGCCCGCAGGCCTTCGCACGAATAGCCGAGGGCGTTGATCAGTCGCCACAGGCCGCGTTTGCCCTTGAAATTCTCGGGCGCGCTCATCGTCCTGTCTTGCCTTGGCGTTTTGAATTTTGGCCGATTTTTCCGGTTGACCGTGGCATCGTCGTTTCCGGCTATTTCTTGTCGAGCAGCGGTTTGAGGAAACGCCCGGTGTGGCTGGCCTTGCACTTGGCGACCTGTTCCGGTGTGCCGGAAACGAGGATGCGGCCGCCGCCGTCGCCGCCTTCCGGGCCGAGGTCGACGATCCAGTCTGCCGTCTTTATGACGTCGAGGTTGTGCTCGATGACGACGATGGTGTTGCCGTTGGCGGCCAGCCGTTGGAGCACGCTGAGCAGCATTTCGATGTCCTGGAAATGCAGGCCGGTGGTTGGTTCGTCGAGGATGTAGAGCGTGCGGCCGGTGTCGCGCTTGGAGAGTTCGAGGGCCAGCTTGACGCGCTGGGCTTCACCGCCGGACAGCGTGGTGGCGCTCTGGCCGAGGGTGATGTAGCTCAGGCCGACATCGACTAGGGTTTGCAGCTTTCTCGCGATATTGGGCACCGGGTCGAAGAATTCGCGGGCCTGCTCGACGGTCATGCCGAGGATGTCGTAAATGTTCTTGCCCTTGTACTGGACTTCCAGCGTTTCGCGGTTGTAGCGCTTGCCGTGGCAGACGTCGCAGGGGACGTAGATGTCGGGCAGGAAGTGCATCTCGACCTTGATCATGCCGTCGCCCTGACAGGCTTCGCAGCGGCCGCCCTTGACGTTGAAGCTGAAGCGGCCCGGGCCGTAGCCGCGGACGCGCGATTCGGGCACCTGGGCGAACAGTTCGCGGATCGGCGTCAAGAGCCCGGTGTAGGTTGCCGGGTTGGAGCGCGGCGTGCGGCCGATGGGCGCCTGATCGACGTTGATGACCTTGTCGAACAGTTCGAGGCCGATGATTTCCTTGTACGGCGCCGGCTCGGTCGTCGAGCCGTAGAGATGGCGGGCGGCCGCGGCGTAGAGCGTGTCGTTGATCAGCGTCGATTTGCCCGAGCCGGAAACGCCGGTGATGCAGGTGAGCAGGCCGCCGGGGATTTCGAGGGTGACGTCTTTCAAATTGTTGCCGTAGGCGCCGACAACCTTGAGCTGCTTGTTCCGGTCCTGCGGTCGACGCGATTTTGGTGCCGAAATCGATTTGCGGCCGGACAGGTAGTCGCCGGTCATCGACAGCGGGTTGGCCGTCACTTCGGCCGGCGTGCCCTGGGCGACAACGGCGCCGCCATGGACGCCGGCGCCGGGTCCGATGTCGACGACGTAATCGGCGCTGCGGATGGCGTCTTCGTCGTGCTCGACGACGAGCACCGTGTTGCCCATGTCGCGCAGGTTCTTGAGTGTTTGCAGCAGGCGGTCGTTGTCGCGCTGGTGCAGGCCGATCGACGGTTCGTCGAGGACGTACATGACGCCGGTCAGGCCCGAGCCGATCTGCGAGGCCAGCCGGATGCGCTGCGCTTCGCCGCCG
>Ga0114984_1000920_pt1 | contig 11170 bp, 8 predicted proteins | sample Shrwel1BS1Day1_FD_96987 | JGI IMG/M metagenome (GOLD analysis project Ga0114984, IMG submission 96987) | Subsurface microbial communities from deep shales in Ohio, USA - Utica-3 well 1 S-1-Day1 | ecosystem: Environmental > Aquatic > Deep subsurface > Shale gas/oil reservoir > Produced water/Flow... | reverse complement strand
TAGGGGGCTACGCATCCAAGTACATCGGAATTGCTGACAAAGATTTTGCCCATCGCTCCGCATGGGTGTGGATCGGTGGCCCCCTTGTGGCAGCCACCTTTGCGTTCTTCGCCTGGCGAATGGCAGGCATGCTCAAGGAGACCCCCATGGCGATGGGTCAACTGATACTGGGCTTTGCCTGCATCGTGCTTGGAGGCGTCGTACTGGAAAGCACCATCAATTTTCTCGACCACAACGAACAACTACGAAATCTCTGGCGGATTGAGGTCATTGCCGAAGAAATCCTCGAAATGACCGGTAGCGTCCTGATTGCGTTCGCGATGATGCATCTTCGAGATGCCACCATCCAAAGCCGCACCTGATGGGCTCATCGTGTCGGAAATTTTGCGAAGATACACAAATCCAGAGGCGCCAAATCAACCGATTACTGAGCGCAGCCATTGTTTGACCTGCGCATATCCCTTGCCGGTCATATGGCGCCCCCATGACAGCAATCCGAGAACATGGCTCATCTTGAAGGCAATCAGTCCGACACGCTCTCGCCGATTCGACATCCAGTCCTTTTTGTAGTTGTCATCGCCGGTAAGGTAGTCGACCTCGATCACACCATCCACATCCATCACATGCCGCATTAGCGCGGCGGTCAACACCGACCCGACCGAAAAACGCTCAAACCCGGACTGGTACGCCAACTTGAAAATGTGTGCTTTGCCGGCGGTCACGATCCAGACCTGGGCTGCGACCACCTCACCCTCCAGCCACAACAGCCCAAGTCGCAAATCTCCCTGAATGGCAGCCATTCGAATCAGGCCGGGCATGAAGTCAGGATTGGGCTCAGGCTCTTTCCAGCTTTGCGCATACACACGCTGATAGGCAGCAATGCCTAGCTCCAGCGCCGGTGACAGGTCCGTCAGGATGTCAACGTGCCACGTGTGCGATCGGTCCAATCGGCGCCGAGCACGCTCCACCGTGTTACGCAACTGAGCGGGCCGTTGCCGCCAATAGGTCTCAAAGCCTCCGGGCTCGACGGGCAGGTACCAGTTGCCAAAGCAGAAGAACCGATCGACGCTGTAGCCACAGGCTTGCAAGCCAACTTCCATGCCGCAAATGAACACGCCGTCGGCATCAAGGGGTTGTAGACGAATGACCGCCGCCCCCTCCAATTGACCGACTCGTTGAGCCAGATCCACCCAATCGACTGGTTCCTCAGGGGACGCTACCCAAACCGGATCGTAAAGGCTACTGTAGTAGTTGCTCAACGCAAGCAAGGGCCCTCGGACATCCGATTGCATCAAATGCAACTTGCCTACGGGCCTGCGCGCCCCGCCCGGACGAAATATTTCCACTTCGTGAAAGGCAACAGGGGGGCTTGACAGTCCGTGGCGACGTAAATTCTCAAACCAGCCTTCGGTGTCAAACACTTGATGTGGGCCCGCTGTGTCAATGGACTGATTGTGCCGCAGAGAGCGCGAAGCCCATACGGTCACACGTCGGCACCCCCAGCGGAGGGGGCCTACCCCCTCGAAAACCCCGATACAGTAGGCGAGAATGGTCTGTCGCTCACCCATCCAAGATCAGCCAATCCTTCAGCAACAGCATGCAAACCAGATCCGGCTTTCGACATGACATCAACGGACTGCGTGCCTGGGCAGTCATGGCCGTCATGCTCTACCACTTCGAGGTTCCGGGCTTCCGGGGTGGTTTCGTCGGTGTCGATATCTTTTTCGTGATCTCTGGCTATCTGATGACGGGCATCGTTAGCCGGGGACTGCAAAAACATTCATTTGATTTCATCGAATTCTTGACCGCAAGAGCACGACGCATCGTTCCAGCGTTACTGACACTGTGTGCCGTTTTGATGACTTTAGGATGGTTTACGCTCCCGCCTACAGATTACAAATCTCTTGCCAGCCACGCTGTTTATAGCCTTCTATTTGTCTCAAACATTGAGTATTGGCTCAGCGCAGGCTACTTCGACACATCGTCCCATGAAAAGTGGCTTCTTCATACTTGGTCTCTCTCTGTGGAGTGGCAGTTTTACCTCCTGCTGCCGATCGTGCTGTGGCTTGGCTGGAAAGCCAAAGCGACAATCCGCGCCCAAGTCTGCCTTATTGCCGGTTTTTTGCTCGCCTCCCTCATTGCGGCATTGTTGATCAGCCCCATCGATGGCAGCGCCGCTTTTTATCTGATTCACACGCGTGCGTGGGAGTTGTTGGCAGGGGGACTGCTGTCCCATGCGGCAACAGCAAGAATACCTGAGCGATGGAGAAAACACCTGGCTGTCACTGGGCTAGTGTTGCTGACGGCATCGATCACCTGCTTTTCGCCAGAAACCTTGTGGCCGTCGGTTTGGACGATCGTGCCCGTCACCGGCACCGCGCTGGTCATTCTGAGCAATCAGCGCCTGATCTTTACTCACCACCCCGTGGCGCAATGGCTCGGTGAGCGCTCGTATTCACTGTATCTGTGGCACTGGCCAGTGTTTGTCGTGCTGGTCACACTGGAGTGGAGAGACCAGTCGCTCGCCATCCCTGCTGGCCTGATGGCCGCAACCGCTTTGGCGATGGCGTCCTATCGCTTCATAGAGCTACCCAGCAGAACTTACCTGACCAAGCGTAGCGTGAAAATCAATCTGCTTCAGATTGCATCAGCAACAGCGGTCGTCAGCGTGATGGCCATCGTTATCTGGAAAGCACAAGGCGCCCCATCTCGTTTGCCCGCAGCAGCACAATTGATCGTGGCAGAACAACAAAAACTGCCTGCGCGGGCGAAAGAATGCGAAGGCCATTTTGGCGTTGCGACACCCTTATGTGAATATGGCCAATCGCAAAACAAGATTTTGATCGTTGGCGACTCGCACGTTCATCCGATGCTATCGGCTGCGGTCACTGCAATACCCGATGCCACCTGGATTCCGATCAGCTATGTGGGATGCCCATTCATCAACGGGCTCAAAACAAACTCTCACTCCACCCTCAAGCGCCACCGAGACTACAACTGCGAAGCGCACAATGTATGGGTAAAAGAGCAAATCTCAAAGTATCCGCCCAACTTTCCTGTCTTGCTGGTTGGCCGATACGCCATACAGGCATCCGGCTTGAACGAGTCCGGGCGTCAACAAAGCATCCCTCTCGGCTATATATCCAAGCCAACCCAGCAGGCCACCCCTGAATCCACAATGGAGTTGGCAACCGCACTGACCGCCACAGCGTGCGAATTAGCTCGCCATCGAAAGGTTTTCATGCTTCGGCCGACACCGGAAATGCCAGTAGATGTACCCCAGACGGCCATACGTCGAATCATGTTTGGCGTCAGCCCTGAGATTCACACCGCCAAGCAGGCGTACCTCGACCGCAACGCCTGGGTGATCAAGGCGCAGGATGATGCAAAACTTGAATGTGGCGCGATCATTCTCGACCCCATACCCAGTTTCTGCCCAACCGAGCGTTGTCATGCTTTAGACAAGGGGCACACAATTTTCCGAGACAGCAATCATTTAAGTGATTACGGCAGCCAACTGCTCCAACCCGCACTGAGAGTCATCGCAACACAAACCGCCATTGCGACACAATAGGCCAGGGACAACTGACATGCAAGCGCATATTGCAAATGCAACTTACTGTGTCACCAATTTGCTGAGCAAATTCATCAGATTGGAAACCATCCTCAGAGCGCTCACTCATGTTCGGTCGTTTCTCGCCCCGGCACTACAGCGGGCGCACGGTCTTCCTCATCCGATAATTGTCTCCCTTACTTCCTTCCCGCCACGCTTCCCAACTGCTCACCTGACAATCAAGACCCTACTCAGCCAATCTATTAGACCTGACAAGGTGATTCTCTGGCTTTACGAGCCGGACTTGGCGCACCTACCAGAATGCATCAAGCAACTGCAGGGGAAGTGGTTCGAAGTTCGAACGGTCAATCGCGACTTGAGGAGCTACAAGAAAATCGTACCTGCAGTCAAAGCATTCAGCGAGAGTTACATTGTCACGGCCGATGACGACATTTATTACAACTACGACTGGCTCGCCGAACTCATCAAGCATCACGACTCATCCGAGAAATGCCTCACCGGACATCGCGGGCACAAGATCACTTACAATAACTTCGGCTCAATCAACAAGTATGTTGACTGGCGTTGGTGTATAGGTGGCTTACAAAAGGGCCGCGACGTCTTTCTGACAAGTGGAGGAGGCATACTATTTCCACCGCACTCCTTGCCTGCCGTATTTCTGGACGAAGACACTTTCATGAAGCACTGCGGCACTGCTGATGACATCTGGATTCACTTCACCGCCAGAATGAACGGCTACACCTTCAAGAAGATCCCATCTCATTTCAGAGAGTTTTCCTGGGGCGGTAGTCAATCCGTCTCTTTGAACGAGATCAATGTTGGTAGCAGCATCAACGACAGATCAATTGAGCAACTTCAATCAATATTCGGCGAAATCAAAGAAGGTCAATCAATCGCGAACAGAGAGCCCCAGCCCCAAGGGGGAATCTAAATGGAAAGAATTGAACGTGTTGATGCTTTTCGCGTGCTCGCAATCATCGCGGTCATCATCATTCACACGCAACCATTTGAGCATCAAGACTTTTCATCAGATGAACATCTTGGCGTGGCAGCCATCCTCAATCAAGCCTCAAGATTTGCCGTGCCCGTCTTTTTTGCAATGTCTGGGTATTTTTGGGGTAGCAAAATTACGGAATCAAGCTCTGCACTGACTCAGTGCTTGAGACCATCAAGGCGAATTCTTCTGACCTTCTTCGCTTGGTCCGTCATTTACCTGGCTCCCACCGATCTCAGCGCCTACCAGAGCACGGATCTAACCGGATTGATCAAGGGCATTTATTGGAGGATATTGGGCTTCACCTCAAACCCAATGGCCCTTCTTCTTCAGGGAAGCAAGAATCATCTGTGGTTTTTAGCCAGCTTGTTGTGCAGTTTGGTCATCACTGCGTTCCTCATCAGAATTGAACTCCCGAGACTTCTGGCAATTTTAAGCATCGCCTTATTCGTCACGGGCCTGATCGGCAAAGCCTATGCCGACACCTCCATAGGGATCAAATCAGACTTTAACTTCAGAAACGGTCCATTCTTCTCGCTGATATTTTTTGCTTCAGGCTACTTCCTCCAAAGAAGCCCAAGAAAAATTGAATTTTTCTCGATGGGCTTGCCGCTCACCTTGTTTGGCGCCAGCCTTCATTTTGCAGAGGTGGCTTACTTACATGAAGCAACCCAAGCACGCATTGGCCAAGACTATGTGGCAGGCACATATTTTTTCGGCATGGGTGTCGCCCTGATGGCATTAAATAATGCAAGCACTTCGAACCTTTAGTTCTTACCCAAGCTGGGGCCATCTACATTCGGCATATTCTTAACCCATTTTATATTCATCGATCTTCTCCAGCCAATCGACCGCCTCTTTTCCGGCCAGATTGGGTGGGAGATCCCCCAACCAGTATGGGTATTTTTATTATCTCCGATCCTGACAAATTCCCTAATTGAGATCGAAGTACACCAAGTGGTTGGTAACATAATCACATGCATCTAAATATCACGGTCATGCCACAATGACGGCAAAAGAGCGCACGTCAAACCATATCAGCGACAAATTACCCATGAACCGCAACAGAAGGCCTCGCTCCATTGCAACAATCATGCTTGCCGTGCTGTCTCTAGCTGTCATGGGCATCTCGACATGGTTTGTGCTCACTCATCGATCCAAAACTGGCTACTCTGTATGGGAGGAAGTCAGTTATCGCACGAATGGTGAATTGATCCGCTACACACTGGAGCGGCTAGAGGGGCACCCAAGTTTGGAAAAGTTCGCCCACCCCATCCTTTACGCCGCGCAGCGCCACATTGAAAAGCCAGCGCTTGCGCCTCGCACGCTCATAGACCAGATGGGAAAAGGGCAACAGTCCCGCGTGCTCCCTACCCAAAGATACCTGGTTGATGGGCGGCCTCAACCTCTCACCATTGGCATGACGCTTAAAGCGAACAGGAGCCCAGTTCCTGCCCCGGTGACAGGTCCTGTGCATCTGGTTCGCGACGCACGTGAGTTGAAGTCAGCCGCCGCCCTTGCGCGCGCGGGCGACACCATCACGCTTTTGCCTGGCACCTATCAGCTGAGCGGTCGACTCCAACCGAAGCATGATGGAACCGCCCTGGCCCCCATCATGGTTCGCGCCGATACCCCCGGAAGTGTCATCATCAAGATCAGCTCCGGCATCATTCATCTAGATCGCGCGTATTGGATCTTCGAGAACCTCGTCGTCGAGGGGCACTGCGGCACAGAGAACGGCCCGTGCGAGCATGCCTTTCATGTGGTGGGTGGGGCTCGCAATGTGGTCATCCGCAACAACATCATCCGCAACTTCGCTGCGCACATCAAGGTCAACGGGGAGCGTGGGCAATTTCCAGATGGGGGGTTGCTCCAGTTCAACACCCTGGTCAATGACAAGGCGTACGGACACGGGTCCTTGACACCCTTCGATCTGGTTGGCGCCAGCCATTGGGTTGTCGCCGACAATCAGGTTAGCCACTTCGTCAAGCATTGGGGCAAAAATGCTTCGTATGGCGTGTTCATGAAAGGTGGCGGCGAAGGTGGCCGCATTGAGCGCAACCTGCTTGTCTGTACCACCGATGGCAACATTTCCCACTTCGGCTCCCGTGTTGGCATCTCCCTCGGCGGCGGGCTTACCGACAAGCCTTACTGCTCGGTCAAAGATTGCATTTACGAACACAAAAAGGGCGTCGTCATCAACAACGTCATCATGAACTGTAATGATTTTGGCATTGACAACAACCGCGCCATCCAATCCGTGATTGCCCACAACACTGTGATCAACACCTACGGTATCGGTATCCGAGGCATACCATCGGATGCGATGGTGTACGGTAACGTCGTCGATGGCGCGATCAACGAACGCCGCGGCGGTTCTTTGACCAGTACACACAATCTTCAGCGCAATGCCGTTGATCGCCTGCAAGCCCCTTATCAGTTCGACTTTCGTTGGCGCGATGCACCAACTCCGATTCCCACACATCCGCTGGTCAATGATGACTTTTGCGGAATGCCACGCAAGGCGAATTCTTTGCCAGGCGCCTTCAGCGATGTCAGCGCATGCAATGTCCCTGCAGATGCGACACATCTGAACCCATGACTCATCTTCTCCATCAGCTTCTCATTACCGCATCCGTGCCGCAGCGGATCGCCCTCTTCCGACTGGTTCAATCCCGAACAGGCTGGACTCCAAACCAGATCCAATCCTTTCAGGAGAAACGCCTCAGAGAGATCATTGGCTACTGCTGGCAGTACATCCCGTTCTATCGGGATCACTGGCGTGGTGCGATCTCTGATCCCGGAGAGATTCAAACCATTGAAGATCTCCAGAAACTGCCCATCCTCACCAAGGACCACGTTCGCGAGCACTTGAGCACCCTGGTCACAACCGACACGAGCGTGAAAAGCGCAGAGGCGCGTACAGGGGGCAGCACAGGGCGCCCCATCATTTTCCGAATGACCTATCGCGACGAGCAACTGGCCTGGGCTCACATGTACATGGGTTGGTCTTGGGCCGGTTATCGCATCGGAGACCCGTTTCTGATCGTGGGCGGCGAATCGGTCGGCATCGGCCTAGGTGACAAGCGAACACTGGCCGACAAGGTCATGAACCGCTGGGTGACCAGCGGATCGAACTTGACGCTGGAGCGCACACGCGCGCTCTCCCAGGCACCCCACTTTCATCAGATCCGGCTGATCTATGGCTACCCCAACTCCATCAAGGAGTTGTGTGAACATCTGGCGCAATTGGGCACGCGACCAGCGTCGCTCAAGGGTGTGGTGTGTACCGCAGAGGTGATGCTGCCCGAAGTCAGGCAACGCATCCAGGAGGTGCTTGGCGTCAAAGTGTTGGATCAGTACGGACTCAACGACGGGGGCCTGCATGCGTGCGAGGGCCCCGAGCAAGACGGGCTGCATCTGTCCTTTCATAGAGGCATCCTTGAGATTCTGGACGATGACGATCGACAAATTCCTGATCTGAAGCGCACCGGACGAGCGGTTGCCACGCTGTTCTCCAACAAGGCCATGCCTTTCATCCGCTACGAAACCGGAGATCGGGTTCACTGGCACAGCTTTGAGCCCTCACCTTCTGGCGTGCGTTGGCCAAGGATCGGCCCGGTGGATGGGCGAACCGGAGATGTACTGCACTTCCCAAGTGGCCGAAAGGTTCCGATGCCAGGCCTCACACTGGTCATGAGATGGATAGAGGGACTGTCCAGCTATCAGTTCATCCAGTCAGAGGCGACCTTGATCCGCGTTCGGCTTGACCGGGGAAACGGATTCACCATGAGTGAAGAACAGGTGCGCCAGTTCCTGCAGGACAAGATAGGGAAAGAGGTCTCGTGGCAGATCGAGTGGGGCAAACCGGAGCTGACGCAAAACGGAAAGCTCCTCATCATTCGCAATGACTGGCTCAAGCGTCAGTCACAGTCACAGTCGGGTCAGTAACATGTTCAGCCTCATCATTCCCGCCTACAACCGCGGGCGCCTGCTGCCGCAAACACTGCAAAGCGCATTGGACCAGACTGTCCCGTTTGCCGAGATCATCGTGGTGGACGATGGCTCAACCGATGAGACACCTCAGGCCGTTGCGAAGTTTGGTGAGCGCGTCCGCTACATCCGAACAGAAAATCAGGGCGTACAGAAGGCCCGTAACGCAGGCGTGGAAGCTGCACGATCTGAGCGCGTGGCCTTCTGTGATTCCGACGATCTTTTGGACCCTGAATTCGTAGAAGTCATGTCAGGGTGGTTGGCGCTGCACCCCGAGACGGATGTCACTTACACGAACTTTTCGACGTTTGACGCACGCCCCTGGTACCCGGACAAGTTCTTTGCTGCGCCAGAAGGCTACTTCGATGGTGTCAAGCTTGACCGCGGGTTCTATGTGGACGTCCCAGACCTCTACATCAAATCAATCAAATACCCCTGCATGTGGGTGACCGGCATGACGGTGAAGGTCGATTTTTATAAGAATATTGGAGGCTTTGACCCGTCTTTCAGGCGCGTGGTGACCGAAGATTGGGAGTTCAATCTGCGCGCCATTGCGCATGGGAAAGTTGCCTTGTATCGCCGCCCATTGGCGCGTGTCCGGTATCACGCAGGGAGCCAATCGGACAGTGCGATTCGCCTCCACCTTGGGGCATCGCACGTGCTCGAACACTCGTTGAAAACCCACCCTGGTGCCGTTCAATACAAGGCAGAGATCATGCAAGAGATCACCCGGCATGGTGCGCAAGCATTCAATGCGGCCTATGCTGCCGGCGAGTTCGCATACGCCAGGCAAGCGCTCGCTTTGCCGCACCTTAGTCTGAGTGGCAGGGTCTTTCAACTGAAAAAGCTCATCGTCAGCCTGCCTTCCCCCTTCAGGTCCATGGCATGGCGATTGACTCAATGGATGTCCGCACTCCAGGGAAAGGGCACATGACGCCCCATTCCGCCCCCCCAGTCAAGGATGCGAAAGCGTCACTGGTCACTGGAGCGCTCTGGTCCTTGGGGATGCGCTGGTCTGTCAAGAGCATTGGCCTGATCAGCACTGCCATACTCGCGCGCTTCCTGGCGCCTCAAGACTACGGCGTGGTCGCCCTGGCATTCTTGGTTGTTGGCTTGGTTGAAGCCTTCTTGAATGCTGGATCAAACCAAGCGCTGGTGCGCATTGGCAACCCGAACACGGAACAGATCAACTCGGCTTGGACACTTCGGGCTATTCAAGGCATCGTAATGGCGTGCGTCTTGGCTGGTCTTGCTCCCTTGGCAGCAACTTACTTTACCGAACCCAGGGTGCAGAACGTATTGTGGATTGTGTCTGCAGGCATGGCCTTCATGGGGTTCTCGAACATCGGTATGGCCTTGGCATATCGTGATCTGCAATTTGGCGTGGAATATCGTTCGGCGGTATTCACCAAGCTGGCCTCGGTTCTGGTGACGCTCGCCACAGCCTTGTACTTTGGCGACTATCGCGCCTTGGTATGCGGCATCTTGGCTGGATACGTTATCGAGTTTCTGCTGAGTTATCGATTACACCCTTATCGCCCACGCTGGTGCGTCACCGCCATTCCGGAAATCTGGCAGATTTCAAAATGGCTTCTGATCACTGGAATTGGCAACTTCGTGTTGAAGCGAACCGATCAAATCATCGCTGGCCGCATCGCCAACACCCGTGACTATGGGTTGTTCACGGTCGGGGCGGACATTGGCCAGTTGCCGACCGGTGAGTTAGGGCCCACATTGTCGCGCCCCCTGTTTCCCATCCTGGCATCCATGCAAGGTGACTGGGAGCGCGCCAAAAGCGCGACCCTCCGGACATTGGCGACGGTCAACACCCTGACCATCCCGATGGGATTTGGTCTGGCTGCGGTCAGCCAAGAAGCAACCCTGGTGCTTCTTGGTCATCAATGGCTTGAAGCCGCACCCTTTGTAGCTGGGTTCGCCATGATCGGCGTGGTGCAGTACCTCACGGGCCCGCTCAATACCCTGATGAACGTCGCTGGACACGTCAAGGTGCAAAGCAAGATCGTCTGGATTGAGTTCATGGCATTCGCCGCGTTGTCCTTGTTGCTCACACCAAGGTACTCGCTCCAAGGGCTCATGGCGGCACGACTTCTCAGCGGCCTTCTGCATGCCGCGTTGATGATCTTCGCAACCAGGCGACACATGGCGCTGCCCGTCCGACACGCGATCATGAGTTACACACGCCCATTGGTGGGTAGCCTCATTATGTACGGCATTCTGACGTCATTCACGGTCACCACCATGGCGGGTCTTGAGCTCACCATCAAGTTCTTTGTGGGCAGCGTTTTTTATGCCTGCTGGATATTGGGGACCTGGGTCCTGGCCCGCAAACCGGATGGCATCGAGCCCATGATTTTGGCTGCATTGGGTCGTGTTCTGGCCCGCCGGAGGAACGCATGAACACCTACGGCTTCATGCTGGTCAAAAATGAGGCAGACATCATTGCCCAAACCCTGGAATCCTTGCGGCGATTCGGTGGCTTCACGCATATTTTCGTCTTCGATAACGGCTCGACCGACGACACACTGGCCATTGCCCGCGGGTTCATCGGCCCCGACCTGAGCGTTGAATCACTGCCTGAGCCGTTCAGT
>Ga0114984_1000917_pt1 | contig 11176 bp, 9 predicted proteins | sample Shrwel1BS1Day1_FD_96987 | JGI IMG/M metagenome (GOLD analysis project Ga0114984, IMG submission 96987) | Subsurface microbial communities from deep shales in Ohio, USA - Utica-3 well 1 S-1-Day1 | ecosystem: Environmental > Aquatic > Deep subsurface > Shale gas/oil reservoir > Produced water/Flow... | reverse complement strand
TACCGTGGGAATGGTCACCAGTACACCGTTTTCACCCAAAGTGTGCAGTGAACGCTTGCGCGATGTGGGCAAGCGTTCACTGCACACTTTGGGTGAAAACGGTGTACTGGTGACCATTCCCACGGTAACCGCGGACGAGATTATCAGCATCGCCGAAGAGATGGGGCTGCGGGCGCACGGGATGACCGTACGCCCGGATGTCTTCCACCTGGAGGAGATTGCCGAGTTGATCGAGGACGGCGATGTGCGGGTGCACGTGGACGGCCGATTTACTCTGGACCAGGTACGGGAAGCCCACGAAGCGCTTGAAGGTGGGCACGTCCGCGGCAAGCTGGTGCTGGACTGCCGCTGAGGGCTCTCTACCACCGCTTGAGGGCTCCGGCCCTCAGTCCTTTTCTTCCTCGCCCCCGGTTTCTTCGGCCGCCGTTTTTGCGGCTTTCCCGCCGTTGTTTTTCTCCTTGCGGTCCTTCTGCGGCTGCGGCGGTACCAGGCTTATCAGCACCCAGTCTGCTTCCGGTTTCAGGTCTTCCATCTTGCAGACCGGCGAGATGTATCCCTTGCTGTCGAACACGAACAGCACCAGGGCCTGGCGCTGGTATTTCTCCAGGAAATCCTCGTAGCTGAACTCCTCGCTCAGTTGGGTGGTCCGCACGGTATAGCCCTGGCTGGCCAGGCTGGCCAGCTTGGCGTAGCTCACACCATCAAACAGGCCCCGGGTCATCTGGATCTTCTCCGCTGTCTGGTGGCGGGCCTTCTGGTCCTGGTCTCCCTCGGCCAGGCTGAACACGCAGTTCTTCCCGAACCAGTCGAGGAAATGGTACGTGGCCAGTGAATTCATGTGCTTGTACGGTGAGATGACCAGCAGCTTGCCGATGCCGGTCAGATCCAGGTGGGTCGAGGCGTGCTCGGATACAGGGTTGCCGAAGTAGACCTGCAGGTTATCCATCCGGGCCTGGCGCACATTCTCCCAGTTGGTGTCGGCCAGGGTGACCGGCACTTCATGCTTCTTCAGTGCATGGGCAATCATCCGGGCGACATTGTTGGCACCCAGGATCAGGAAGCCGAATTCGGCCGGTTCCGCAACCTTCAGCAGTCGTGCCACAGGGCGCGCCGTCAGACTCTGAAGGGTGACCGTGGCAATGATCAGCATGAACACCAGGGGCACCAGCGTGCCGGCGCTGTCATAGCCGAGTTTCTGCAACTGGAAGGCGAACAGCGCCGAGACCGCGGCCGCCACGATGCCCCGGGGCGCAATCCAGCTCAGGAACAGTTTTTCCCTGAGGTTGAGTTCGGTGCCGATGGCGGACAGGAAGATGCTCAGGGGGCGGGCCACCAGCATCAGGGCGGCCAGAACCACCACCAGGGCCCAGCCAAGCTCCGCGATGGCGGCAAACTCGACCCGGGCGGCCAGGATGATGAACAGGGCGGAGATCAGCAGGACACTGAGGGATTCCTTGAACTCGAGAATGCTATCGATCGGTACCCGCTTCATGTTGGCCATCCAGATACCCATGATGGTAACCGTGAGCAGGCCGGATTCGTGGGCCAGTTCGTTGGAAATGGCGTAGACCCCGAGCATGAACGTCAGGGTGCCGGCATTGTGCAGGTACTGGGGAATCCAGTGCTTGCGCAGCACTAGGCCGTTGAGATGGCCGGCGGCCGCCCCGATCAGGAAACCCACCAGCAGGGTTTTGCCGAAGATGTAGAGGGAATGGCTGAAAACGTTGCCCTGGCCCCAGGAGACGATGCCCTCGAATACCAGCACTGCGAGCAGGGCGCCCACCGGATCGATGATAATGCCCTCCCAACGCAGGATATTGGCCAGCGTGGACTTCGGCCGCACCGACCTCAACAGGGGCGCAATCACGGTGGGGCCGGTAACGATTGAAATTGCGCCGAACAGCAGGGCGACTTCCCAGGACACGTCCAGGGCCCAGCGGGCGACCAGGGTGCCGATGAGACAGGTGATAATGGAGCCCACTGGTACCAGGTTGCGCACCATCTTGCCGTGGCCGCGAATCTCCTCGTAACGCAGGGTCAGGCTGCCCTCGAACAGGATGATGGCCACCGCCAGCGAGATTACCGGGAACAGGAGGTCGCCAAAGACCTGCTCTGGTACCAGGAAGCCGAAGAGAGGACCTGCGGCGATGCCGCCCGCCAGGAGAAACAGGATGGCGGGCATTCGTACCCGCCAGGCCAGCCACTGGCAGAACAGGGACAGGACGCCAATGCTGGCGAGAAGCATGACAGTGCTGAGAGGCATAGGCTTTCAGGTCCTTTGAATTACTGGTTGGCGCGCCTGGCAATACGGTTAAGCAGGCGCGATGCCGCAATAAATCCGAAACTGGCGGTGACCGGGCTGGCGGCGCCGAATCCTGAGGCGCAGTCCAGCCGTACCGGGCCATTGCCGGCCGGTTTCTGATGGCACACTTCCCCGTCTCCGGCAGGATACGTGAGCTGTTCCAGTGAGTATACGGCCTCGATACCAAACCGCCGCTTCGGATTTCTGGAAAATCCATATTCCCGACGCAACAGGTTGCGGACTTTCGCGAGCAAAGGGTCCTGGGTGGTTTTGGCAAGGTCCGCCACCTGGATCTGTGTGGGATCCATCTGACCACCGGCGCCGCCGGCGCAGACCAGTGGAATCTTGCGTCGCTGGCAATGGGCGATCAGGGCAGCCTTGGCCTTGACGCTGTCGATGGCATCCACCACCCCGGTCATCTCTGGGGTAATCAGCTCGGCGGCATTCTTCGGGGTCAGGAAGCCAAAATGAGCCCGTACCTCGGCATGGGGGTTGATGGTTTTGAGTCGATCAGCCATGGCGTCAGTCTTGGTTCGACCGTACTGTCCCTCCAGCGCATGCAGCTGCCGGTTGGTGTTGGACACGCAGATGTCGTCCATATCGATCAGCGTCAGGGTGCCGATCCCGCTGCGGGCCAGCGCTTCGGCCGCCCACGAACCGACTCCGCCGAGGCCGACGATGGCAATGTGGGCATTCCGGAATGCGTCCAGGGCACGGCGGCCATAGAGCCGCTCGATTCCCCCGAAACGAAAAGCGTAATCGTCCGCGGACATTCAGCCTCCGTCAGTAGCCGGCAGTGCCGGCGCGAATCAAAGCATGCAATTGTACCCCACGCAGCGGAGGGAGACGAAAAGCAGGCACAAAAAAGCCACGCCCGAAGGCGTAGCCTTGAGGAGGGGGCTATCGGGTCATCAGGCAGCCCAATGGTCATCGGAAAATGCCATCAGGCTGTCCTTGCCGCTTTCGATGTCCCTGAGCAGCCAGTCGATTTCCGGCAGCAGCTTATGGAAGTAGAAGCGTGCGGAAACCTGCTTGCCTTCGAGCAATGGCTGGTTGCCCTCACCACTGGCAAGTTGTTCGCCGGCAACACCGGCCATGCGTGACCACAGGTAACCGATCACGGTCAGGGCCATCAGGCGCAGGTAGGGTGTCGCGGCCGCACCGGCCTGCTCGGGATCCTTGGGAGCGTTGCTGGCAAGCCATAGAGTGGCCTGTTCCAATGCCTTGATCGCACCTTTCAGTTCCTCGCGATGGGGTGCCTCCGGATTGTCCTTGAGGTAGTCGGTCAGCGTGCCAAACAGGGTACGCACCAGTTGGCCACCCTTGAGTGACAGTTTGCGGCCCACCAGGTCCATGGCCTGGATACCATTGGTGCCCTCGTAGATGCGGGCAATCCGGCCGTCCCGGACCAGCTGCTCCAGCGGCCAGTCGGTGGTGAAGCCGGAGCCACCGAGGACCTGCAAGCCGGTGTTGGCGTTGTTGAAGCCCTCGTCGGTCAGGAATGCCTTGACCACCGGGGTCAACAGCTGCACCAGGTCATCGGCGGACTCACGAACGCCGGCGTCCGGGTGCGCCACGGACAGGTCGAGCTGGTGACCGGTGAACAGGGCGAGGGCGCGCATGCCTTCGTTCAGCACTTTCTGGCGCATCAGCATGCGGCGCACGTCCGGATGCACGATGATCGGGTCGGCCGGGCCGTCCGGGTTTTTCGGGCCGCTAAGCGAACGGCTCTGCAGGCGCTCCCGGGCAAAGCCGAGGCTTTCCTGATAGGCCATTTCGGCGAGACCAAGGCCCTGCATGCCGACCATCAGGCGGGCCTCGTTCATCATGGTGAACATGGCCCGCATACCGTCATTGGGTTCGCCCACCAGCCAGCCTTTGGCGCACTCAAAGTTCATCACGCAGGTGGCGGAGCCCTTGATGCCCATCTTGTGCTCCAGGCCGCCACAGAAGGCCGGGTTGCGCTCGCCCGATTCCGGCAGGAATTTGGGCACCACGAACAGGGAAATACCCTTGGTGGTATCCGGTGCGCCGGGCAGCTTGGCCAGCACCAGGTGCACGATGTTGTCGACCAGATCGTGCTCACCACCGGTGATCCAGATCTTGGTGCCTTCCAGGTGGTAGCTGCCGTCATCGTTGGGCTTGGCCCGGGTACGGATCAGGCCCAGGTCGGTGCCGCACTGGGGTTCGGTCAGGCACATGGTGCCGGTCCACTCCCCGGAGATCAGCTTTTCCAGGTAGGTCTGTTTGAGTTCCTCGGAGCCGTGGGCATAGAGGGCGCTGATGGCGCCGTGGGTCAGACCCGGATACATGCCCAGGGACAGGTTGGTGGAGCACACCATTTCATCCACCACGAACTTGAGGGTATGGGGCAGGCCCTGGCCGCCGAACTCCAGGGGCGCGTCGAGGGCAGTCCAGCCGCCTTCAACAAATTTGCGGTAGGCCTCTTTGAAGCCATCCGGAGTCGTCACACTCCGGGTTTGCGGATCGTACTGACAGCCTTGCCGGTCACCGGTCTGGTTGGTGGGCTGAATGACTTCCGCCGCCAGCTTGCCGGCCTCGTCAATCACCGCGGACATCAGGTCCGGGGTGGCGTCGGCGTATTTTTCCAGCTCGTGCAGCTTGTCAGCTCCCAAGACATCGAACAGCAGGAAGCGAAGGTCATTCGAAGGTGCCTGGTATTGCATGGACGCTCTCCTCGTCGTTTTCAGGTCAGTCAGCCTGGATGTGATAGGCCCGGGCGTCTCAGCCCGGTACCCGTCTTCAAACTGGTGATTCATACGGCTGTTTGAACGCTTTGGTCTTCACGAATCGGGTAAAAAAGTGGCGCAACTTCATAAAAAAAACGTATCGACCTGTTGGGTTCGATTAATGGGTTTTTCTGAAAACCCTTTGGTAATCTTTTCAACCAGTTGGAGCACATCATGAAGCAGGTTTTGATTGCAGGTGTCAGCGGGGCGATAGGCTCCGCCCTGGCCCGCCAGTTACTCGATACGGATCCCGAACGGACCGTTCTCGGGCTGTGCCGGAACCCGGAGGCACTGCGGGAGCAGATCCCGGACAATCGGTTGCGACTGGTCCAGTGGGACGCGGAAACCGGCAGCGTGGAAGAACTGGGTAACGGCCTGGCGGAAGGGCTGGGTCCGGATGGCGAGCTGGACACCGTAATCTATGCCGCCGGCTTGCTGCACGACAGCGAGATTTTTCCCGAAAAACGGATCGAGGATCTTGAGGCTGGAGCGATGGCACGCTGCTTTGCCGTCAACTGCACCGGCTTTGGTACTGTGATGCGCGCGACCATACCCCATTTGCGGCATCGCCGGTTCAAGCGGATTGCGGCGATTTCCGCCAAGGTCGGGTCGATCGGAGATAACCGGTTTGGCGGGTGGTACGCCTACCGTTGTTCCAAGGCGGCGCTCAACATGCTGGTCAGGAATCTGTCGGTGGAATTGCCAAGGCGATGTCGGCCGGTGAGCTGTGTTGCCGTGCATCCGGGAACCACCGAATCGGGGCTCAGTGAACCATTCCAGCAGTCACTGGCCAGTCTGCAGGTACATAAGCCCGGGGAAACTGCAGCCAACCTGTTGAGGGTGATCGGATCACTGGATGAGAGCAGTAACGGGCGTTTCTTAAGTTGGGATGGTAGCGAATTGCCCTGGTGAGGTTGGATTCTGTACCGCCCCGAAGGAAAGGGCGGCACAGAATAAGGGTAGTAACCTACCGGATGAACGGATTGAGAAGGCGAGTAAATCGTCCGGTCAGCTTCACCGGAGCGCTTAGAACGGACAGAGTAATGCAGTCCTCACAGCCAACCGCAACCGGTTTGTGTTCATCCTGCTCGTTGAGCACGACAAAGTCCCACTGATTGAACACACCATTCTGGTCCGCGAACGCACCCTGGAGAACAATCGTCGTTTCATTGCCCCGGTGGGTGTGAGCGGGCGCCTTGCCTCCGGCCGCCAGTTTCTGCAACACCACCTGTTCGCTCTGGCCGGGAAATTTCTCGCTGATGTCCAGCACGCTGACATCGCCCAGCTGTCGCTTCCAGGGCAGTTCGTTCAGGTTTTCCCCGAGCAGCTTCTGCAGTGCGCTTATCCTCGGCGGAGCCGGTTGCACCGGTTCTCCGGCGGGCTCACTGTCAATGCGGGACAGAATGCTGTCAAACATGCTCTCGGAGACGTTCACCTTGGGCTGCTCTTCCATCATCACCGCGCCCAGGCTGTCCAGGGTGTCTACACGGCTCCTGCAGTGCGGGCACTTATCCAGGTGGAGCCGGATACACAGGGCATGGGGCTCGCTCAGGTTTCCTGCGCTGTACTCCATGAGGGTCAGGCTATCGGGATGGTGCCGTGTCATACGTTCTGATCCTGCAAAATCACTTTCAACTTGTTCAGGGCCAGGCGAACCCGGCTTTTCACCGTACCAAGGGGGATATTCAGCTCGTCCGCAACCATCTGGTGGGACTTGTTCTCCATGTAAACCTTGGCAATCACTGTGACCTGCTCCTCGGGCAGATGACTCAGTGATTCGCGGATTCGCCGCTCAGACATAAGACGGTGCAGAGAGGTAACCGGTTCATCCTCGTTGTCGCCCGGGATCTGCCAGAGGTCTTCGGTCTCTACCAGCATCTCGGCGCTGGATCTCTGCATCTTGCGCAGCATGTCGATGCGCTGGTTACGGGCAATGGTGAAAATCCAGGTGGATGCCGCCGCCTTGCGCCAGTCATAGAGACAGGAGCGCCGCCAGATCGAGACAAATACTTCCTGCACCAGTTCTTCCGCGTGGCTCGCCAGGCCATTGGCCATGGCGTAATACTTGATCTGCGGACCAAAGTGCTCGAACAGCGCGTGGTAGGCCTCGCGGTCCTGGTGTTTGCCCACTTTGTTCAGCAACTGGCTCCAGGGATCCTTTCGGCCCTCGGCTTTTGCTGGTTTCGGATCCAGTGTTGTCACCGGACGCTCCTTGACAGTCGCATGGCTTGAGCTTGTTCTGGTCATCATTCTATGCACTCGTCGCGGGTTTGTCAGTCGGAGGATTTACGAGGGCATAAAGACACCGGATCAGTGGGACCACAAAAAATCGGAAAAGTTTTCCGTTGCGGCCGGGCCGGCCGCAACGGCCGCTATTCCTCCAGGTAGGTGTAACCTTCCAGTCCGGCGGCCAATTCAGCCAGCAGGGCTTTCTGCTGGCTTTCTGACAGATCGCTGGCGGAGAACTTCCGACGATAGGCGGCCAGCAGCTGCTCCGGCTCGAAATTCACGTAGCGCAGTACCTTGGCCACGGTATCGCCGGTGATGGGGTCACCGATGACATAACCGCCCCGGTCATCCAGGCGGACGTCGACGGAGTGAGTGTCGCCGAACAGGTTGTGCATGTCGCCCAGGATTTCCTGGTAGGCGCCGGTCATGAAGAAGCCCATCAGTAATGGCTCATTGGGATTCTCTTCCGGTAGGGGCAGGGTGGTCTCGATGCCCTGGCCGTCCACGTACTGGTCGATACGGCCATCGGAATCGCAGGTGATGTCCTGGATGACCGCCCGGCGGGTGAGGGGACGGTTCAGCCCGTTGACCGGCATCAGCGGGAAAATCTGGTCGATGCCCCAGACGTCGGGCAGGGACTGGAACAGCGAGAAGTTCACGAACAGTTTGTCGGCCAGCTTCTCGTTGAGCTCGTCAATGATTTCCCGGTGGGCGCGGTTGGCGCTATCCAGGCGGCTTCTGAGTAGCCGACAGCACCGGGTGTACAGGGTTTCCGCACGGGCCCGTTCGGTCAGTGACAGCAGGCCGTGGGCAAACTGGCTGTGAACTTCGGCCATGGCGTGTAGCACGTCGTGGTAGATCTCTGCCAGTGAGCGGGGGGATTCGTTGTCCTCAAGGCTGGCCAGGTCTCGCCAGAGATCGTGCAGGGGCGCCGGCGCTTCTGCTTCCGGTTCGGTGGGGGTGCGGTTGTCCGGCTGTTCCTGGTCAATGACGTTGGTGACCAGCACCGAGTGGTGGGCGGTCAGGGCTCGCCCGGACTCACTAATCAGGTCGGGGTGCGGAATGCCCTGGCGCTCGCACTCGGCCTGAAGGACGTGGACCACGTTGTAGGCGTATTCGGACACGCTGTAGTTCATGGAACAGCTGCTGCGGGAACGGGTGCCTTCGTAATCCACACCCAGGCCGCCGCCGATATCCACGGTTCCGATGGGGGCACCGAGATCGTGCAGCTCGGCGTAAAAGCGGGCACATTCCTTCAGGCCGGTCTGGATATCCCGGATGTTGGCAATCTGGGAGCCCAGATGGAAGTGCAGCAGTTGCAGGGACTCCAGAGCGCCGGCGCCGCGCAGGGTGTCCACCACATCCAGAACCTGGCTGGCGGAAAGCCCGAATTTCGATTTCTCGCCCCCGGTGTTCTGCCAGTTGCCCTTGCCGATGGTGGCCAGGCGGGCTCGTACGCCGATCAGCGGGGTTACCTCAAGCTCCCGGGCCTGCTCCAGGATCAGGGGCAGTTCGGATTGTTTCTCCACCACGATAAAGACCCGGTGCCCCAGTTTCTGGCCAATCAGGGCAAGACGGATGTATTCACGGTCCTTGTAGCCGTTGCAGACAATCACGGAACCGTTCTGGCGGGACAGCGCCAGTACCGCCATCAGTTCCGGCTTGCTGCCGGCCTCGAGGCCGATCTGGCCGGCGGAGGCGGCGGGTTCTGCCGCCAGCAGTTCTTCCACCACCCGGCGCTGCTGGTTGACCTTGATCGGGTAGACCGCAGTGTAGCGGCCCCGGTAGCCCTGGTCCGCTGCGACAAGGTTGAACGCATTGCAGAGCGTGTTGACCCGGTCATGGAGGATGTCGGTGAAACGGATGAGCACCGGTAGCTGCACTCCCGACTGGCCGAGGTTGCGGGTCAGTTCCGGCAGGTTGATGGCGGCCGGGGTGCGGCCCCGGTCGGGCCTGATCAGGACCTCACCCTGCGGGTTGACGCCGATGTAACCGTCGCTCCAGTGGGCAATGTTGTAGACCTTGTGGGCAGGAGTGCCGTTGGCTTCGCTCATGCTTGCTATCCTTTCAGGAAACCGGGCCGGACGGGTGCCGGAAATATGGGCGCCATTGTAGGGCCAACCTCCGTTGGCTGAAAGAACCGGATGTGGAAAATACGTGCTTCCGGACGACCATAAACACTTTGGCTGCCGGGATCCCGGCCCTACAATACGCCCCTTTCAACATAGCCCATGGTGCACAGCGGGAGGCAACAGATGACAGCATTGAACGAGGGATGGTTTACCGAGGTCTTTCAGGATCAGGGTACCGCCTTTTCCCTGCAGGTGAAGAAGAAACTGCACGAGGAACAGACACCGTTCCAGAAACTCGAAATCTACGAGACCGAAACCTTCGGCAACCTGATGGTGCTGGATGGCTGTGTGATGCTGACCACCCGTGACAACTTCCTGTACCACGAGATGATGACCCATCCGGCCCTGTTCACCCACCGGGATCCGAAAAAGGTGGTCATTGTCGGAGGTGGTGACTGTGGCACGCTGAAAGAAGTGCTGAAGCATCCGGGTGTGGAAGAAGCCTGGCAGGTGGAAATCGACGAGCGGGTGACCCGCATGTCCGAGAAATATTTCCCGGAACTGTGCGAGGCCAATGACGATCCCCGCGCCAACTTCTTTTTTGGTGACGGTATCCAGTGGATGCGCGACATTGAGCCCAACAGCGTTGACCTGATCATTATCGACAGCACCGATCCGGTCGGCCCCGCCGAGGGCCTGTTCGCCCTGGATTTTTACCGGGATGCCATGCTGGCGTTGCGGGAGGGTGGCCTCATCGTGCAGCAGAGTGAATCACCGCTACTGCACACCGACACCATCATCAAGTCCATTCACGAGGACATGCGCAAGGCCGGTTTCGAACACGTGCAGACCCTGCCATTCCCCCAGCCGGTCTATCCCACCGGGTGGTGGAGCTGCACCATGGCCAGCAAGGCCAACCCGCTGCGTTATTTCCGGGAGGAGGATTCCGCAAATCGCCCGTTTGTCACCCGTTATTACAATCCGGGCGTCCATCACGGAGCCCTGGCCATGCCGCAGTTCATGCTGGATGCCCTGGAGGATCAGGTCGTTCCCGGGGAAGCGTGACGCAAAATTAGACACTTCCCGAGTCTGATCTAGACTTTAGGCAGTGATCGTCTTTCGATCATCAGCATTGGATTCAGCCAGAGGAAGTTGTAGAGGAAGTCGTTATGGATGTACGCAAGGGAGAGCAGGAGCGTAACTGGTTCCGCAGTAAGCGCTTTGAAATGATCAACGGTCAGTGGTACTTCCAGACCCGGGAGGGAACCATCGAGGGGCCGTTCGACAGCATGCGGGAAGCGGAGATGGAGTTGCTGCTGTATCTGCGTCACGCCGACGACGCCCTGTTCCAGGGCGTCTGAATGAAGAAGGGGTCAGATGAAAGAGTTCATCTGACCCCATGTTCACTTCCAGTCTGCGGTATCCCTCGGGGTCAGATGAACGTTTTCATCTGACCCCATGTTCATTTCTGATCCGCGACCTCCGGGGTCAGATGAAGTTCTTCATCTGACCCCTACTTCACAGCGACTTCACTGCTTGCCGCTGACAAACTCCGGATAGGCTTCCATACCACACTCGGACAGGTCCACACCTTCGTACTCGTCTTCCTCGCTGACCCGCAGACCGATGACGGCCTTCAGGATGCCCCAGACAACCAGGCTGGCCACGAAGACCCAGACGAAGATGGTGATGGCGCCGATGATCTGGCCGCTGAAGCTGACGTCACCATTAGTGACCGGCACCAGCAGCAGACCCAGCAGACCACACACGCCGTGCGCGGAGATGGCACCGACCGGATCGTCAATGCGCAGCTTGTCCAGAGT
>Ga0114984_1000915_pt1 | contig 11181 bp, 11 predicted proteins | sample Shrwel1BS1Day1_FD_96987 | JGI IMG/M metagenome (GOLD analysis project Ga0114984, IMG submission 96987) | Subsurface microbial communities from deep shales in Ohio, USA - Utica-3 well 1 S-1-Day1 | ecosystem: Environmental > Aquatic > Deep subsurface > Shale gas/oil reservoir > Produced water/Flow... | reverse complement strand
TTCAACCGACGGCGTATTCAGCGTTCTGGGCAACCACGAATTACTGTTTCTGGCACGCTCCCAAAGCCCGGCTTATCGAGAGAAGCATCGGCAGATAGGCGGTGACTGGGCAGACGATTTGTCTTTTGGTGCGTATCGGCGACTGGCTGCGCGATGTGCCAACGAATGTCCGCTGTCGATGACAGTCACTTGTGGTCACCATCGCGTTGGGCTGGTTCATGCGCAAAGCCCTGTTGATGACTGGGTACAGCTTCAAAATGCAGAGTATTCTGAGCAACTCGCGATCGACTGCACCTGGCCCTGGGATCGAGCTCAGGGACCAGAGCGTTCCATTGCCAATATTTCGATGGTGGTCTCCGGCCATATCGGAACCAGCAAGATCGTAAGCCGGGGCAATCAGCGCTGGATCGATACGCTCGAAGCCAGCGGCAAACTCACGCTGGTGCCACTGAAGGACTTTTTGGATTCGACAAAATCGTCCAAATTTGGACGATGAACGGAGGTCCCATGACCAAACGGCCCGCAGAGAAAGACCTGCTCAAAGACCTGGACGCCTACACCAGCCACGCCGATGAATTGGCCGAGCCGTTGCCGCAGGAGCTATCACCCCTGGATCGACTCCGCGGCTCGGTCAAACATTACGAGCTGGTATGGGAGAGTCTTTGGGAAGAGGATGGAGACACCACTGCCAGCAAACAGACCGGCCAACAGTCCGGTAACCAAGGCGGCTCAGAGTAGACATCATGAAAGACGACCGACCACTGCTGGTTCTGGATCTGGAAGCGACCTGCTGGAAAAACCGAACGACGCCTGCCGGTGAGCCGCAGAGTGTTTGGAATATGGAGATTATTGAACTCGGGTGTGCGCTCGCCACACGGAGTGGCGAGCTTTTGGGGAGTCGTTCGTTTCTGGTGCAACCCACGCGATTCCCGGACCTCAGCCGCTTTTGCACTGAGTTAACCGGCATTACCCAGGACATGATCGATTCAGCCCCGGCATACCCCGAGGCCATCCAGGAACTGAATGACTGGCTGGGCTCGCCGGCAGACGACTTCATCTGGTGCAGTTGGGGTAACTATGATCGTCTGCATCTGGAGGCTGAGAGTGAAACGCATAAGGTGGCCCCAACACTGATGCAGTCTCCTCACTTAAACCTGAAACGCATCTGGCGCAGAACGACCAGTCAGAAGCGTAAAAACGGACTGAGCCACGCGTTGGCCTTCCACGACCTGGCCTTTGAAGGTCATATCCATCGTGGCGTCGATGATGCCCGTAATATGGTGCGTCTGCTGCCCTTCATGGATTGGAAGCTGGAACCTGAATTACTCACATACCCTGACAAGGACTTCGCATGAGATTGGTCTGTATTTCCGACACCCATAGCCTGCACTGGAAGATGCCGGCCATCCCGGACGGGGATGTGCTGATTCATGCCGGGGACTGCCTTGGTCAGGGAACGCTGGACAACATTGACGATCTCAATCGTTGGCTCGGCACCCTGCCCCATCGCCACAAGCTTGTGATTGCAGGCAACCATGACTGGGCGTTTCAGCATGCGCCGGCACTAGCCCGCGACAGCCTGTCGAATGCCATTTATCTGGAAGACAGTGGGATTGAAATTGAGGGTATTCGGTTCTGGGGCTCGCCCTGGACGCCCACATTCATGGACTGGGCGTTCATGCTTGATCGCGGAGAGCCACTTTTTCAAAAATGGAAAGCGATTCCCAACGATACCGATGTATTGATCACTCATGGTCCACCCAAGGGTATCGGCGATCTAATCGCTGCGGGCTTTAAGCATCAGAACGTTGGCTGCCTTGACCTGCTGAAACGAATTGAGGAGCTGCCGCTAAAGGCCCACATCTTCGGCCACATTCACGAGGGATACGGAGAATACACACGGGGCTACACGCACCTGATTAATGCCAGCACCTGCACAGGGCACTATGAGCCAACGAATCCACCGATTGTAGTGGATATCTGAATGAAGGAGAGTTCCTGGCATGACCACACAAGAGTTGATTGAGCGACTGAAAGAATTCCCGCCAGAAACCCCGGTTCTGGTCGAAGGCTACGAAACCGGTTTTGATGACATCGCAGAGATGAAACCCTGCGAGGTGGTGCGTTATCGGCATGCCCAGGAGTGGGATGGCGAGTACCAGGCCTGTGATAAATTTTCTGGTAACCAGCGGGCCCATTCCGCCCTCGTGCTGACCGGTCGTCGTGGAGCACTCAGACAATGAAGAAATCAACACAACCTCCAGAACGCTACAGGCTCAAAGAATTGGTGGACCAGTGCGATTCAAACGCGTCCATGCCAGAGGGGATGCAGGACTGGGATCGCAGTTCGGCAGTTGGCATGGAGCAGGAAGTGATGAGCGACATCCTGGACATCGAACAGGCCGTTGTTCAATTTGGTCGGCAAGTCGCTAAACACTATGAAGTGGCCCAGCTGCTCTTGTTCGGAAGCCGGGCCCGAGGAGACTATCACGCGGAAAGCGACGCGGACGTCGCGGTGATTCTCCAAGGGCCAATAGGCGACTTTTTGGAAACCAAGCTCGCGCTGGCTGATATTGCCTTTGATAATCTAGTCGAGACTGGCGTGCTCGTTCAGGCTTTGCCGGTTTGGGAGAGTGAGTGGGAGCAGCCCGTGCACTACGACTCTCCTGCCTTACTACAAAACATTTTGAGAGACGGAAAACGCATCGTACTTTAAAGACGCGGCTGGGACCGATGGTGGCTACGAATTCGCTACATTAGGAAACACGCGTTGTAAGCAAGAGGTTTCCATGAAAAAAGAACGATCAAGAGAACGGGAGCCCCTCGGAAAACGAGCTGATTGCGGAGCTGATGCAGATCACTTGGCTAAACTGCATTCTCACGAAAATGATCCCTCCCCGAAAAAGCTAATAGGTTCGGTCAAGAAGTTCGAGACGCCCACGGAGCCCGCCACTGACACAGCAGACTGGGATGCTTGGTTCGATGGAGAGGGCGTTTCAGAGGACTTCATGGAAGACAGAGGTGAGCACAGATGAATGGCCACCATCAGCCTTGAAAGATATAACCACCTTCCAATTTTGATGTAGTAGTTATTGTATAGCGTTATTCATCTGTATCGGCTGCCAGATCCCCACACAGTTGAGGTAGGCGCTGGGCATGTTGGTGATAACCTCATCGAGACCGGAGTGCTTGTTCAAGCTTTTGTATTATGGAAGAATTAATGAAACTAGCCCGAGCATTATGACTCCTCCACTTTACTGCAAACAATTGCACGAGACGGTGGACCCATCGTATTTTAGAACGCCGAGCAAGGAGCGAGGGGCTCCTCCCTATAAACCAAGAAAGACCTGAATACTCTATTCAGGCTGATTAGGCACCCCAGCACAGGATGTGTGACGAACACATTTAGAATACTGGAGCCGATACCAAAGAAAACAAGGAAGTTGCGTGGATTACCAAACACTCAAAGAACGTCACCGGGCAGAAAGAGAAAACTACCCCGCCAATCTTAGCTTACGAGTGCATCGCTCTCTGAGCTGGCTTCAGAAAGCTGAATCGATGGATGACCTAGATGGCCAGTTCATTTTCTTGTGGATTGCCTTCAATGCAGCTTACGCTACTGAAATTGAGGAAACCTACCGAACCTCTGCCAAAACGACGTTTCAAGAATTCCTGCAGAAGCTTGTCGAACTCGACGATAAAAACCAACTGGAAGATTTAGCCTGGAAAGAATTTCCCAACAGTATCCGGCTATTGCTCGATAACCGGTTCGTTTTCCAGAGCTTCTGGGATTACCAGAATCATCGACTTTCCCAGCAAGAATGGGAACAACGCTTCAACGATAGCAAACGAGCTGCCCAGCATGCATTAGGAGGCCAGGAAACCTCTATAGTTCTTGGAATTGCTTTGAATCGGATATATACCCTTCGAAATCAAATCATCCATGGTGGTGCCACTTGGAATAGCTCCGTCAATCGAAGCCAAGTACGTGATTGCGTCGCATTACTCTCAAAATTTGTTCCAACTATTCTTACAATCATGATGGACAGTCCTGAGACACTGTGGGGCGATCCCTGTTATCCCGTGATCGAGAACTAATGCAGTAACCAATAAACCACAATTGAATTCAGAGCAAAAACATTGAAAAACATTTTGTCAGATAGCAATACTTGCATATTTTGCAGTAAGAAGAAGAAAATACTTTCCTTTAACTATGCTGGATTCGATATAAGGAATAAAAACTTTCAGCCTTTCCCAAGCCGAATCGTTCAGGAAAAACTACCCGGAGACAAAAATCATGACTTCCTATGTGCCGACTGTGCAAATGATATACCTATAAACTGCTGTGTTCACGGTCTAATAAATGGTAAGTTTTTGCTGGGCACGCCTCCACTTTGTAGTTCCTGTCAACAAGAAAAATCGGAACATAAAATTAAAGCCAAGACACAAGAAGCATGGACAAAGTTTTTTCCCGCAGCCAATAATGAGGAACACCTGAAAACGCCATACCTTCGCGGGGCTCTGGCTAGCGCACTAATAATATCTGATGGCCTTGAAAATGAAGAAGAGCTAGATTCCGTGCGCCAACTGTCCTCTGCTACCAACAAGGAAGAGAGCGAGGTCAATGCCTTTTGCTGTGGCTTCAATGATAGACTCGAAAACAAAATATACAACCACGACATACTCAAGCTTTGCAAAGGTCAACATGACCAGAAAACAAACATTAAGACACTAGATTATTTGCTGTATATCGCCTCTGCGGATGGCTACCTTGATAACAGCGAGTATGGCTTCTTGCAGAGAGTGGCACAGCAACTATCTATCGATATACCTTCTTTTCGTGACCTATCTGAGGCATTAGGTCTTAAAACATCGAACCTAAAAAAAGATAGAGCTATTGAGAAAGCAGGCGAAGTTGGATCCTCAATTGCAGCTGGGACTTCATTTCTAGGAGGCGTCTTGGGCGCACTCATAGACACCAATCAAAATCAGCCGAGATCTCGATCCACAAAGGCACAGCCTAAAACCAAAAACAGAATGAATAAAGTGGTTAATGGAAAATTCAAAATGTGCTCCACATGTGAGCACTGGCTGGGTGAGAGAAAACTGTACCCAAATGCACAGCATTTATTTTGTCATCAATCTGGTTACACTTCGAAATGTACCTTTGGCCCAAACAAAGGGAAAGAAAAAGAGATCCGACAAACCTGTGCAAGCTGGTCAAGGTGGATTGCCCTTAAATAATTCTGGTTTAACAAAAATCTGACAATTGATAAAAATCAAACCTCAAAGTCCCGACAATCAACATTGAAAATAAAGGCGGCAGCAGGCATGACAGAGAGCACTGGTGACAAAGATATCACTAAAGAATTACGCAGCACATTGAATCATTTATTTGAAGAATACCAAATTTCAGATGAGGTACAGAAAGAAGCCCTAAACTCTCTTTCGGAAGTCGCCAAGGCAGCATCGTCTGCGGATTGCGCAGAGTTGGATACCATTGCCAAAATGTCTGAGGCTCGAGCTAGAGTCATGACTGAGGCCCTTAAAAAGGCAGAGTCTAAAGATGAACGAAAGTACATACTTGACAGTTTTTTAAAAGCTGATCAACGTGATGCCGAAGAGAGAAAAGAAAGTGGACAACGTGCTTCTGACACACAAAGAGGAATCGCCGGCATTGCAGGCAAACTTATATATGTTGCTGCTGGAGTGACAATAAGTTTCGCTGTTGCTGGCATGGCATACGCCGGCGCGAAGATGCGAGAGTAGCAGGTTCCTTGGGAGCCGTTTAAACACTGATGCCGGCAGCTCAGTTATTATATAACTTGGGCTGCCGTAAAAAGGCTTCCACTTCGATCTATGGTCTTACTCATAGTCAGCACTCACCTAAACTCCGCAATCAGCCAAAAACAAAGGGCTTTAGCTCATTTCGATTAATCACAACCAATGGCTGCTCTTCAGCCTTAAATCTCTCTGACTCCAGAAAGATATTCAGCGATAACAGGAAGTAATGGGCCAAAGCTTTGCGAACGGGGATGTGGAGTTCCCCCTCGCTTTCAATACCGTAATCCATCGCGACCATGCGCTGCTGTGCCAGTGTCAGACTTGGGTTGGGGGCCAGAATGATCTCAATCTGCTCATTCCACCGATGATCAAGTTCTGGGGCAGCTTCCGGTAACGCTTCATCCCGTTCCTCAATACCTGCATCAATACGGGTCAATACAAAATCTCGAAAATCTCGGTGTTTCTCACACCACGCCCGGGCATGCCATCGCTGGCCAGTATAAACCAGCGTGTGCGGCGCAATAATTCTTTCTTCACCTTCGGGACTCGTATGCGATCGATATGACACTTCCAAGCGAGAGCGCTTTTGGGTCGCAGCCACAACCTGCCGAACAATTTCCGGTGCAACTGCACGGTGAGGGGCCTCAACGAATTCCGTCGGGGCCGGCAAATCTTTTACCCCCGCAAAGGAGGGATTAAGTGTGGCGTGGCGACTCATGAGGTTCAAGTACTCCCCCATGTCTCCACGGCTGAAGCAAAACCGGAAACTATAGCCGGGCACATAGCCTTTCCGGTGGGCGGCATAAGTCAGATTATTTCTTGTGCTACGCTGGTACTCACGGAACACCTTTCCCCCGGTCGTTCTGCTGCTGAACCCGAAAGCTCTCATCAGGTGATCTGTCGTGACCCGTCCTTCCCAGTAAGCAACCACCTCGATCAGGTGGAACTGACCCTCCCTCTCCCAGGACACATCCTTGCTATCCATGACTTGAGCGCACCATCCGTTCACAAATTGGACACGATGTAAGTCTATCCAGTATCGCAACCGCTTCTCAAGCAGGGCAATCTAGCCTAAAAGTTCTGATACAAAGGATGACTGCCGTGGACACGGATATCGAAGAGTCGATAACAGAAACGCCAACCCATCGCTCACCACTGGATGAAATCATTCAAAGAGAGTTGCGCTCCATACTGGACCCAGCCAATGAAAACGGCTGTTTTATACCAATCACGGCTCCAACCGGCATCGGTAAAACACACTGCATCAAACAGTCGATCTTTGAGGAATTAGTCAATGGGCTGGATGGCGCGCCGGAAGAACTGCGGACAATCTATTACATCACAAACTCCGTCGATAACGTTCGGCAAACTTATGAGGAGCTTTGCCAGCTCATCCAATATGGTGCATCCCAGACGAAGGTCGTGATGACCGACAGTGAACGAGACTGCCTTCTACAGCAGGTACTCTACCTCCCCAGCCAGGATAGCCAGCTTCTCAATGCAGACGAGACCGTCATTCACCGCCTGATTGATCGATTCCACTTGTTCTCAGATCCTCAAATTCGTAAGACCTGGCACTCACTCCAGACTATTCGTCAAAGCGCGCAGGCACATCCTTCGGGTTCCGCCGGTTTGCGAGAGGCCATGAACGAAAAGGCGTCTGACCTATATCGGTTGATGACTCATCGAATTCAGACACTACTCCGCGAAGAAGGGGCAAGCCAACTCACTCAAACCGACCTAAGAGATCTGGATCAGTTAGTTCCCGGCGACCGGTTACGCCGGGGGGCGGCGCGCGTCTGTTTCTTAACTACAAATAAATTCCTGGTCGGCTACCAAACGCTCAAAGCCCGCATGCATCCTCTTCGCAACCTTTCCGGGGTGCTGATCATCATTGACGAGATTGACCGTCAAAACGAAGTTATTCTCAAACACATGGCGCAACAACGAGCCATTGATCTAATCGAACTGACCAAAACGCTCAACGCTAATCTCCAACAAAATCAGCTTGAGCAATCAGCCCGTTACGAGGGCATCGATGAACTCTTCACAGCCTTAGCCGAGGATGTGCAATCCTTCGCCCAACGATGGCAGATCCAATATTCATTCAACACAGATGGCCAGACTCTGGCGAATGAAAAAGTACGCCTGTTTTCTGATCGCACGGTGACTCATGCACACAGTTCCGCACACATACTTAAGCTACGTACCGAACCGGAACTCAGGAAAAATCTGATCCACTGTGTCCCGAGGGACAAGTTTGCTGATACCGTCCAAGATGAACCCCGGTTAAGCCGTTTTATAAACGAAGCCGACTGGCAATTCCGTCGATTCCTCTGGACCATGAGATCGGCAATCTGGTGCTATCTGAACAACGCGTCGAATCTCAACAAAGCATCGAACACAATCCAGCTTCCCACCTTCCAGGACGCCGTTGTCTCCATACTCCGGCATTACAACTTACAAGGTTTGATGGGAGAGGTTTTCAACAGCCTCGACGCTCAGGTCAGCCTGACCAAAGGCCCATCAAAGAAACAATCTCGAACAGCCTTGCGGACCTACCATGACAATGGGCTCAAGTTGATTGATGTTCAAAAAAACCCGGGAACGACTGATACCGTTAGCTGCTTTTACACCGGTTTGGCCATGACGCCCTCGGGACTCCTGGCACGCATGGTGGAGTCTGGCGCCAAAATCATCGGTATCAGTGCTACTGCGACAGTGCCTACAGTTATTAAAAACTTCGATCAGGACTATCTAAAAACAAGACTGGGATCTCAATACGTCCCTCTAACCGTCAGACAACAAGACCAGATTCATCAATATTACTGCCAACGGCGCCAATATGGCTCACGGAGCATTACAATCCAGACCCGCTTTCTCCCCACTGACACTTCTGTCGTTCAGCGAGCTCTTGAACGACAGAAAGGGAAGAAAGTCCGCAAACCTGCAGCAGTTCTGGATGGCTGGTTGAACCTGAATTCCGAAAACAACGGTAAAGGTGGCGATTATGTTCTGGGGTGGGTTTCCAAGCTGCTCCAGGCGATTAGCCACTTCATAGATTCGGAAAAGAACCGGTACATGCTGGTGTTGATGAATCGAACCATCAATAAAACCAAATACCCGGAGTTTATTGAATTTCTCCAAGACTTCATCGAAAACCAGGCCCAACGTTCCAGTCGAGTGGCCAAAGCCTTTTTCGGCATTGATGCCGCCTCCATGCGGCTAGGCGAGTTCGACGAAGTCCAATCCTATCTAAGCGACACAAACGATAAAGTGATCGTATTCTCAACCTACGCTTCAATGGGAGAAGGTAAAAATCCGCAGTACCCAGTGCGCCACCAGACTGACAAGCAAAATCTGATATGGGCGGGAGAAGGCCCCGCACCCTCTGAGATCGAAACGGACATTGATACGCTGTATCTGGAAAAGCCCACTCATCAACTATTGTCTGACGCGGATGATCCACAAACCGATCAACTGCTGCTGGTCCATCAAATTATGTCTTTGCAGGAGACCGGCTGGATCTCCATGGAAGAGGCTCGCCGGTGGGTGCATCAGGCATTGCGCGGAGCCCGATCAGAAAGGCACCTTGCTCACTACTATAAGACTGAAGACTACTCATGGGTGATTCGCAAGATCATTGAACAAGCACTCGGACGCACCGCCCGTACCGCTTTTAAAAGACCGAATATCGATATCCTGGTTGATCACGATCTGCAGGCAATATTGGCCAATGATCCACGACCTTTAAAAGGTCGGTCTCACGAATACATTGCACTAACGCAAACTGCCCGCGCCGGCATTGATCAACCACCTGCCGATAGGCAGGACATTCGCCGCCAAAACCTCGCCACTTTTTACACTGTAGACACTCTGTCCTTCATCAAAGAACAGTTATCCGGTTTTAGAGGAGCCGTCCCAGAGACAGCGATTGAGAACTGGGAATCCATTCGGCTTCAGTTACTGAAAGAACCAACCCGATCAACGCCCTCCGGCGACAACCCCCGCCTGTATTTGCAGTCTGACACCACGGGCAGTTACCTGTTCTCCGGGAACCTTGAGACTCGTCCCGAAAAAACGGATGCAGACCGACACTTGCGCTTTTTCGAGCAGGCCACAGGCGATCGTTGGATCAGTGAGGCTGAGAGCGGTCTTCCGGACTTGATGCAAAACACAGTGGTTCGCCGCCACTTCGAAGTTCAGGGGTTCGCAACCCGGTGGGCTGATGGAAAATACGTGATGAACCCCGCCGCCTTTTTCAACCTATACAAAGGTGCGCTCGGAGAGGAAGCCATAAAAACCTTACTAATGGAATGTGGCGTGGAAATTAGGCCTCTTGCGGCAGAAATCTATGAAACCTTCGATTTCATGGCCCGGCTGCCTGAGAGTGAGTGCTGGGTCGCGATTGATGCCAAACACTGGAGCCAGGACGGCACGGCCGAAAACCATACCTATAAAGCTGAGCAATTGACGGAGGTAGCCGGTATACAGCGCTTCGCTTACATCAATCTTTTTTGCATCAACAATGCGGGTTGCCGCTTTCTCAACCATGAGTTCGAGCCAAATTATTGCTCTGCCAGCACCGTCATTGAAGTGCCCGGACTTCTAGAAAGAACAACCGGCAATATCATTCAAGATCATCTGCTAACGCTGCTCGAGTGGATGGGAGGAGAATAACCATGGCCAACATCACAACAAGCTTTATTAGAATAACCCCCACTGATCAATCAGCGCTGTCGAAGCGGTTCTCAATAGTTTCAGTTTCCTACAAAAGCTGGGGGAAAGAGGAACGGGCAAACCAATTGCCGCGGCTGTCTACCCAGATCTACAAAGCCGGCCCTGTCCTTTCGGTGGTACAGGAATGGAAAACCTCAACGTATTGGGTGTTGATACCCCATGGAGAAACGCTCGCGCTCTCGCATGACGCGTTGTCGATCAAGGTTCGCCCGCTTGACGAAGTTGCAGAATGGGTAATACGCACACTGCTGGTGAGAGCTCTGCCTGCTGTCCTGAAAGCGGACACCAAAGCCCAACGATTTGAGGCTGACGGCCTTTACTACATCGTTGGCCAATACAAACTAGCTTCAAGATGGGACATTCTAACCACAGTCCGCGTCGACCCAAGATGGAGCCGGGTTGCCGGTCATTGGCACCTGGACATTGAGACTGCGACTTTCTCCCCACTCGCCATGCACACCGATCAAACCGGTAATCTGCGCAAAGACGTCATCAGGAAACCAAGATATAACCTCGACTTCATCAGCCAGGAGATCACTCGAAGTGCAAATGGCGATTTCATAAAAAAATCGCCAAGCCATAAACGCAAAAACCGCGTGCCGGCGGTTGAACTCCAGTCGCCCTTTTCATTGGAAAGCTACTACCAAACCCGCTTAG